>Ga0056128_1005155_pt1 | contig 16406 bp, 11 predicted proteins | sample WorMetLIZISLAND2_FD_71113 | JGI IMG/M metagenome (GOLD analysis project Ga0056128, IMG submission 71113) | Marine gutless worms symbiont microbial communities from Max Planck institute for Marine Microbiology, Germany - Olavius geniculatus... ... | reverse complement strand
GACTAGACAATGTTACATAATTAGTGTACATATGTACAATATGCTGAATGACTGTGCCAGGTACTGAGTAACCCACTGCATGGGATGCCTCCTATGAACCTGCTGCAAAAAACTGAATGGCAAAAAATAGCACTACCAGGTGACAGAAACGACTCGAAAAACATATAGTCTACCGCAGTGTTTTTCAACCTTTTTGCTGCAGCGGAACCCTACATAAGTGTCAAAATCACCCACGAAACCCCATGGCATGCAGTGATCCGTGAGTTTAATAGCGTAGGCAAAGTTGAATTTTCAGGGTGTCTGGGGATCGATGTCCCCAGCGGAGTCGAGAAGCAGAAAACCTGTGTGAGTCTGGGGCAAAACCCTCAAACGCTGACGATAAAGCAGCAGGCAAAGACTTGTTTAATTTTACCGTACAAAACAAAATAATATTATTAAGCATTTTTATTCCACCCATATTTCCCGTAACCAAAAACACCTTACGAGGCGGTCGCCAACGACCCAAAAATTATCATTGGATCTTTTACGTTTTCACGCCCATGGACAGCTAAAAGGGTCTGGGCCCCTGAGCCATTTGCGCTAATGGGCAAAGCTTTTATATTTTTCAAGCAGAATGTCTAAGAAAATGAAGGTCTTTCTTTAAATGGACACACGATTCCTTAACACTGACACTAATAAATTAGTGTTCGGTGTTCAAAGCACATATTCTAACATTGTTGACAACAAGAAAAATATTCAACACTGTATGCAAAAGTAGACGGCTAGAAGCGCTAATTTAGAACTAAGCATAATTTTCATTCGGTGCGTAGTACTTCAATCTATGGCTTGATCTGACGTAATTTCGCACACTAGATTATTTTTATTTTTTTACTGACGACCCGTGGAATCCTTGGCAGACGCTCGCGGAACCCTGGGGTTCCGCGGAATCCCGGTTGAAAATCACTGGCCTACCGTGTATAAAATTTGACGCATTCAGACGGCGGTAAAAGTTGATTTTTTCTCATTATAATAAAATGATTAACGTTAAGACGATTGATAAGAAGTCAATAAGATCCACTAATTTCCACTTATTATAGTTGAATAAGTATTAAAAAATAACTTTCGAACTACTATCAGAGACGACGTGGCGGCCCCAAATTTTGGGCCGTCAGAAAATTGTCAGAAAATCTTATTTGTGTTGAAAACTATTTGTTTAAAATGCAATATTTGGGACTTAGAACCCATACTTAAAAATATTTTTAGGCAAAATTAAAATTCTAAGCAACGATAATCTTTTCTTCGGAAATTTGCAGCTGTCTGTCGGAAATTCGTAGTGTCTGTCAAAGAATTACAACTTCCTGCCTTGCCTAATTTTTTTAACCCACGACCCTCTGATTACCATGTTCCAATAAATGATACAAAATAGTAGTCGATGGTGCGGAAGTCGTGCTACCTGGCGGTGTCGTTGGACGTGGAGGAAGACGGCTGGCTGGCGCTGACGTCGCGGTAGTCCTCGCTATGTGTCTCGATGTAGCGGTAAATATCAGTCACCAGCATCTTCTTACCGGGCGCCGAGCGCAGAGCGGCAACGATGAGCGGTTCAAGCGGCTCACGAGGTCGACCTGAAGACCTACGACCACTGGAGGACGTACTAGCAGAAGCAGACGTCTTAGTGCTACTGCTACCGTCAGCGGCAGTGTCTGGAGACATCACTACGACTGAGTCAACGCTGCAATTACTGACGACGTCGTACTGCAACGGACTGTACTCCATCACGTGCGTGCTAGTCCAACGTTACTTAGAAGACATACATTGACTGACCGACGACAACGATGTAATATATTATACCATCTTATATAGAGACTGTGCCTTGCCTGAAAACGACCTATTTATATGCGCGTGTCTTCTTGGTTTGACACGCCTCCTGGATAACCGTGGCTGGGCAATCAAACTGCGGCAATAATAGTAGTGTTTTTTTTCTGTCACGCTGAAACTCGGTTTGAAAAATAGCAATAACGCATAACCTTGGCCAGCGTTAGACCGTGTCACAAATCAGTGATCGACGCTAATGCTGCTACTGTTTTCACTAACTGATGATTTGTATTTTCGCGGTAATTTCTACGTGGTCGGCAGACTATAGCGCTGAATGAGCGTTGAATCGCGGGGATATTTAGGCCTATATGTTTTGTCCTGCGGACGTACGTCGGGTTATAACACATTATCCCGGCCAGCCTAATGAGTTGAGCTGACACTGACACGCTTTGCTGCTCGGATACAGTGCGTGTTTAGAAAGCCGAACATTTCTTGTTTCTGCCAATCAATTTTGCGAAAATATAACCTTACTGTCTATAATCAAGTTCAAATTTTGCAGCATCGCATAAGCTTTTCTGAACATATTTAGCTTTTAGGCTTTACACGTTGTTTAATGTCACAAAGCTTTTAGGAGTACTTGCGAGTTACGATATACTGATAAGTTTACAGTTTTCTAGCAGAAATTAATTATCATACATATCTGAACAGGAAGCTGCAAATATCCGATAGACACTTTAAATTTCGGTCAGAATTCCGACAAACAGCTGCAAATTTTTGACAGTGGAGATTATGGGTGCTCAAAAAGTTTAATTCTCTTCTAAATAAAGCGGTTTTATTTTCAATTTTTGTTTTTTAACAAAGAAAAATTTTCCGACATTTTTCGTCAGGCCAAAATTCAGGAAAAAAAGGCAATGCCCTCTGTCCCACCTCGGCCTCGATGCCACTGCTGAGTGTTATGATAAACTGCCTTTACGTAGTTTTTAGCCGACCGTATTTAAGTAACGGTCGAGCTTATGGCATGGTTGTCGTCTGTCCGTCCGTTTGTCACGGATGTGTTGTGGCTAAGCGGTGCGAGATAAGGTCTAGGTTGCTATATATCACTAATAAAAAGTCCTATATTGGCTTTCAAATCGATGACCTTGGATGACCTTGAATGACCTTGAAGGTTCATAGCGCATCGTGGTATTATTGTGCGGTATTGTGGCTAAGCGGTAAGTCATAAGGGGTTGGCGATGGTACTATCGGATAGGGCACTGGCAACTTCCTATAAACTGTTAATAGTAACCATCTGCAGTGGTTTGGCCGCAGTTTTTAATCAAAAAAGTTTTAAACTATAAGTGGCCATATCTCGGAAACGGTGAAAGATAGGACCAAGGTTACTATTAATTACTAATAGAAAGTAGCATATTGGCCTTCAAATGACATGAAAATCATTGAGCTTAGATGACCTTAAAAGTTAGTACGCGATATTGTGGCTCAACGGTGCAAAATAGGGCAAAGGTTGCTATTGATCAATAATAGGGAATCGCATACGCCCTTTCAGGTGAGATGAAAATCATCGACTTTGGATGACCTTAAAGGTCACTGACAACCAGTACGGTCGGTTATTCTAGGGACAGCTGAGCTTTTTGTCCTAGCTTGTCGAAGTCAGATCGCAGTGTACGTTTGATATTTTGATATAACTTTTTTGATGACAACGTCCTGTAAATTAATGAATCAATATCAGTACTTAAGCAAAAAATGGCGTTCATTCACAAAAACGTACATAAAGTATCTGCTGCGTATAACAGCAAAACGACAGACAAAATGCACAAAACAGTCACAGATATATCGCAAACGAAACGTCAACCCACTGAAAATTTTTAGATGCATTTACTAACAGCAATCAGAACATCTATTGAGATTCATTATAGGCTTATTATAAGAGTAAAAAATAATCCACTGTTCCGAATAAAGGCCTAAGCAATGATCGTTGGCACTAGCATTAAAAATAAAGATGCGAGCGCCAATTTTGCAGTCAACTTTTTCTATTTAGAACTCCCAGATTGTCAATAATAGCTTATTAAGTAGGCATTTAAGTAAGTAAGTAAGTAACCTACATGTAGGTAGGCCCATCCCTAGACGTTTTATAGTAGGTCCACCGTCCAATGTCCATGCATATCGGCGGCAAAGTTTTCGTCGCATGACGCCATACTCAAACGTGTGGTGCTTGCATGCGGGAAACCGCAAACGATCGAAACTCCGTTGCTGTGACAGTCAAATAGCCAGTAAAATTTGGCAGGGGCTGCTGGGGCACTGTGTATAGGCCTACGCACCAACAGTCACAGTAGGTTATTTTTTTTCTTTTTAGTTGCCATGATTTCAGTCAGTTTCTTGATTGTTATGTTTTACATTATAACTGTACTCTTATTTCAGTTTCTCTTATTTTATTTTTATTTTAAACACTTCAGTTCTTTTAGTTTATGTGCTAAATTAAACTGACAGCCTGTTTGTCAGTTTCAAGTGCAAATTCAATATCATATTGTATCATCATCAGCATATCGGTCATCAGTCAATACGAATCGTCGGCATTAGTAGGCGGCAACTGCGCGGGTTTTTCCGCGTCGCGTTGTGCAGTAGAGTCTGTTTTCGTCTGCTTGTCTGTGTTCTTCGTTCGTCGCACGTACTTCTTACCGCCGACACAGCAGCTGCAGTTAGCGCACGACTTTAGCATATACAGACACCCAACACTCGCTGCCAAAACACCTGCAACAGACGTCGCAGGTAATGGCAATAGTAATGCCAATCGTCATCAACTGAATTGGTTAGCTGCTGGAGACAAGTAAAGAGAACATCGATTATCCACAACTCAAAGAATTGGCACAGGAACGAGGCAGATAGAGTCGATGAAAACGAAAACCTGTTCACAACAGAAAAAGAATCCTCATCAGGAATATTTGTGGTTACTGTTTTGTTTTCTTATAAACTTAAATGTCTACCGGCCCATGGCGCCGCTTGGCCTACCGATTCCATATTTAACTTTCACTTGGGTCCCGTTTGAATTCGGACTATGTTACAACAATAGTAATACGTTACACATGAAACGAGATGTCTGTCCCTTTGCCGTACCATATTTGTTACGTTTCACCCTCGATAGTATAGTCATTGTTAGTCCCAGCAACGATTCAAAGCCACAAACTGCTCCCATTTGGGTTACACGACATGACCTTCATGTGACTTTCGCACTCGCTTTGCACTTGTGTGATTTTCTAGGGAGGGGCAATTTGAAGCAACTGTGTATTTCACACATTAATTTTGTCAAAATATAAATCTTATTTTGGGGATCGTGATCTTGACTTATTTTGGTCATGTACAGACATCTGTAGAATAATGTGATGGGTTGTGATCTCGATCTTTGGTGTTCATGCAGTTTGTATGCGTCATATTAAACTGTATAGGTAAGTAGACAGCCCGGGCGCGGTTGCTGTGTTGACTGTTTAAAACAAATTACGAATCAGCATTGACAGGAAGACTGAAAAATTTACTGATCATATGCTACGGCAGTCTGAGAGATGTAAGCAAACAGCATGAACACGCGTAGGCCTACCGCAGACAATGGCGAGTGGAACAAGGTGGATGAACGCTGGAACAACGATGGCAACGTACAGCAGAGCTTTTTTCCAGTTGTCCAACCACATCAAGATTCTCCAGCAGGTGCAGCAACAGCCGCCGTCATCTCTGCACCACAGCGCAACAGTTCAACTGCCTCCACCGAATCAAAGATACTTCTTATATACGACTCGTTTTCATGTTTCGTTGTTATGGAACGGGTAGCCGTCCATGGTAATGTTACGACATATAAGCTCTTTATAACCTATAATATATTGCGTGGTCCAAAAATGGCACCATTTTTGCATGCATTAACTTCATCGATTTTCAAAATCCTTTCACTATCAAAATTAGAAAAACATTTGTAATAACACTATTACTAAAACTAAAGATCCCACCACACCTCAAGTGTCGCTACACTACTTTGTGAAATGTCAGTGTCTAAAAACAACTGAGAGCGAAACGACGTTTGTAACAACACATTTTTTAAAAAAAACAGCAACAGGAAGCAACGTATTTATTGTGCCAGTTAATTGTCTAAAGTATCTGTCACATCCTGCAGTTTTTGCATCAAATGTTCAACGTAATTGCTTTGCTGCTGGACGACGAACTTGAACTGGCGACGCCACTGACTAATGGCGCAAATTCGCGCGATCATCGAAACGCTACGACGTGACCCAAAGTCATTTTTTTCAAAATTATTATGCATATTGCACACTCTGTAAGTAAAGCGAAATACTTACTTGCAAAATACGCATATGCTGAAGAACCAGACAAGTTCCAGCAGAGTTATAAAAGCCGACACAGCACTTCAAAGACACGCACACATTATGGTATCGAGTTAATTAAGTCTTGAAAAAAACAATAATACCGGTGCCGTACAATACGTAGTCAATACAGAATACTTACCTATAGCTTAGCGCTGTTCGTCTTTGTTACGACTCGCGTACGATGTTTAGTTTTATCGCACAGGTGGCTTGGTGATGAAACGATATTGTGTCCGACTTACGATCGTGAGATTGTGGGTTCGATTCCCGGTCGGGTCACTATCAAGTGGTTACTACTTGCAAGGATGACTGTCAGCGGACAGGTAAACCATCTAGGTATATCACCAATACCAAAGTCAACTCAGTCTTTCAACCCTCCGGGGGTAGGTAAATCGAGTATTGCCCTGTCTAGCTGGGGTTAAGGCGGGGCGCTCCGTAGCTCTGTGATGGCTTTCCTATTACGAGCTATACACGACGGTCACCACCTTTACCTTCTACCTTTATAATGCAATGTTGCCGAAGCGATACTTTACAAACGCAATGCCCTTCTTCGCGCCAAAGCAATGGAGTACCGAAACATGACGACTACATCTGATGATTAGGCTAAAAACTTTCTCTTGCATATTATGTATTCTATAGGTTTTATTTCTAGGTTTTACTGTGTAGTGTTTTTATTTTTTGTGTCTGTGTGTATGTGTGTGTATGGACCACGTTGCCTGATTTAAATAAAATGGAATGGAATGGAAAAACTTCCATAAATAAGCAGCTCGGAGTGACCCGGTATAAACGAAAGTAGATCGAACTTACAAGCAGTACCAAGCTGAGAAGAGCTGCGCTTCTCTCGTGCGCAGTAGAAACACGATGCAGACCCACATTCCTGACAACATGCAACGCATACACAATGCAGTGTCATGCATACAAAATAGTGTACCTGTGAAAAAAACAGTCAGATCCAGCAGTGCTTGTACACTGCAGTATGACGTGCGAAAGCGTGCTACAATAGCGCCATGAATGATAACACTTGGAGCAAATTCACGCAGATATGACAGCAAATTCCGGACCCAAGAACCAGGGGCGTATTGACAAGTAAAAGCAGGATGATTTCTGGTAAATTTGGGAAAACAGTAAAATAGCAAACTGGTTTTTTTTCTGGTAGCGAATTACTGGTTCACCTCTCCCTTTTTACTTAAAATGAAAATGTGCTGCGAAGCTTGTATGTCTCAAAATGCATTTGCGGCCGTCTCGCGCTCCGCTGGGGGAGCTTACAGCGTTCCCCAGACCCCAACTACCCGGACGTTCGTTACCCCGTTTGCCGAGGTTGTCCAAATAAACGGTTTCGAGCAAAAAGTCAAGTTATCAACCACGTGACATAAGTCGACGTATACGATTTTTGCATAAAAGTTTCATTTGTCTATGTATATAAACAGAAAGTTAAACGTCAAAGTCCAGATTAATGCAATTAGTGCGACTCGGGAGAAGCGGCCCACTACAGAGAACAGCAGATTTAAGTTATATTTTACCGGCATATTTTATAAACAAATGATATAAGCCTACGAGAGAGCTTGTCTTTAACTGAGTAGGCCTAATTACGCAGTTAATAGAGTGTCGTTTATATACCGGCTACCAGGAGAACTGTGCAGAGCTTGACGACGACAGTGATGTGACGAAAGAAGAATGGCCGTGTATCTATCTCAGTGATGTCTCGTGATGTGAGTTCCGTCAGCTCATCAACATGCGCCGCGCTTGATCCTGATATTCCATGCTCCGCGGCTGATGACGTCATGCCGATGCTTCAATCGTCTCATCTCATACACTCAGTATTCCTGCTGCAGCTCTTTCAATAAGTTATCGGCCAACGTGTACAAAGTAAGAGACAGGTGTGCCTAAACCCACGTAAACAACCACAATGCACTGAAGCTTATTATTATGCGTGCAGATACTAGCTGCAGCGTCGACCTATAATCTACACGGTGTTTCATAAAAGGACCCCTTTTTCTTTCTTTCATAATTCACTCAAATGATGATCACTTTATACAAAATTTTTATCAGCTGTAGCTGAAAAATACTAACTCAAAATATTCTAAAAAAAACTTTAACTGTTGATTAAATATTCTTTGCTAGTCATGACGTAATGCTGACGTCATAATGTCATGGGTACATGTTTGCTTGTCTTAACTGGTGCTGTCAGTTGCTACCCTGCTCTGATGGTGAAACAAGACTGAGAAAAATCATTACAACTGTTACCACTATAGATGCCATCTTTTAAAGCTAAAATGAACCAAATTCAATTTTCGCTAGGGCTCCGCCCCATACTCTGCTTGGGGAACTTACAGCGCTCCCCCAAATCCCTTAGCTAGATTTGAGGAGTCTACTACTAAAAATTTTTTAACGAGATGAAACAAGAAGAAATAAAAGGGAAACAAGAATGGAGAAAAATGGAGGAAGGGGTCGAGAGGTAAGCAGTAAAAATTTTCAATTGTTTTAGGCGCTTGTCATCATAGTAGGATAGCATCACAACCACAGATGTAAGATGCCTTTATGCATCCCTATAGCTGTCATCGCCATTATACCAAATAGGCCCACCGACGCTCGAGATATCACGAATGATATTAACTGGCAGTGCATGTTAATTCTTACTGTAACAAATGCTCGAGTCTGCTGGCCAGTTTGCATCTCAGCTTGTATCACGCTGTTTTTATGATTTACGATATCCTGCAAGAAAAAGTGTTTTGTGACACCGAAAATGCACCTAATTCGTTTTTTTGCTGGGGCTCCGCCCCAAACTCCGCTGGGGGAGCTCACGACGCTCATAGTTGGCTGGCTATAAAAGTGGATACACCCTTCCCATTTCTCACCCCCTTGACAAATATGGCGTCTCGTTCTCCTCGCCTGCTCACCTTGAGTTAGGGGAAAACTCGCTCCAAAAACATAAGGGGGATATACGCTCCTGTAGAGTACATAGGTTGTATAAAAACCCATTACAAATGGCGGGCCGGGGGCGCCATGCGTTATTTTGCCTACGACGAATTTTAAGTTACGCCACTGCCTATACGCGTCTTGTCCGTCTGTCTCTCTGTCCGTTCTGTCGGTTGGTACATCGATTACTAGACATGTCGTGACGAATGTTCACACACAGCTTGATTTTATGCTTTTTTCTTTTTAGATAGGAGCTTTTAAAAATTGCCAAGGTACATATTTGCGCCAAATTTTATCCAGCGACGAGCATTGGTTCGTGAATTATCGTGTTGGAAAAGAAAAAACGTAGCCAATTGGTGGAAACAATGGTGCTTACGCTTTCGCGGGCAGTAATAATAACAATAATAACATAAATGTCTGACGGTATCTGAAGCCCCAGATTTCGAGCAAGTTTTCTCTTCATAATTTTCGAGACTGCAGTGCATGAAGCAAGACGTACTACTGATGAAACAATGAAAAATCGCATCAGGCGGTGTATAGCAAATCACCTGCTTGCTCTGTGGTTCTGTGTGGCTGGCCGCGTACATGTACGTCAGCCTTTATACAGGGTTGGCCAAAAATGGCGCAAATTTTTTATATGCCAATAACTATAATCTAATAAATAATCTGGGGCTTCAGATAACGTCAAACATTTATGTTATTATTGTTATTACTCATGTAAAAATAACACCATTTGTGTCCACCTTATAGTTTTACCAAATATTAACCAATTTTCAAAAAATTTTTACTGTCAGAATCAGGACACAATTTGTAATAAAAATATTACTATAGATCTTGTAAAAACAAGGTAGTGTAGCGACACACATGAGGTGTGGTATGATCTTTAACGATGGTGTTACTACAAATTTTCTCCTATTTCTTACAGTGAAAGAATTTTGAAAATCGGTTAATATTTAATAAAGTTATTAACATATAAAAACTTTGTGCCATTTTTTGGCTTACCTTGTATAATGTACTGACAATGCTGAGCTAATTATATACATGTAGTGTCTATTATCTTGTCTCAGTTTACATACGTTAAGATGGGGTTGAGTGAAGAATGGTTGTTTTATACTTTCATTCACGCTGCTGCAGCAGTATAGTAACAGCTGCGGCCCATAGCGCGTGCCTCGTGCATCATGGCCTACTTCATTTGCTACAACTACGACTTGATTGCTTGCTAGCAGATGCGGCTTTAGGCAGGTTCAGCGTGTTCAGCCAAACAATGGTCCCACAGGAAAGCGGCCCCACATGCCAGCAGCACGACATTTTCTGGCTTATGAGGTAAAGGTAAAGTCCAGCACTTGCTATAGCGTTAATTCTTACATGAGACGGACTCAAGACCAGAAGCGCTTTACAATCTTGAAAGTGGCAGTCGATTGGCATAAGCTAATGTTACCGCAGCGCACTATGCGGCCATCCAGTGTCCGCCTAAGAGAACAATTGGACCCCCGGTTTGCAGTTAGCAGACATACCACCGCCCCAATAAGCCACACTACGCCGTCACCCCGTAGCTACTACTCATTTCCCGTCCCACGGAGGGTAGGAGGCTGAGTTGGCCTCTTTACAGCGTGTTGCGACATTGAAAAGTTTACTTAGTATTCGGGACGGGAGCTATGTACGCCGTAGGCCTACTGTAAAATCCGAACTTTACCATGTTACTTAATTATTTAATTCCTCAACAGAGAATTCACGTAAGGGCCCCCACTTCCGGCCCTGCTTCCTGGTGTGTATGCAGGGTGTGATTTAAGTGTTCTTTAAACTCTTGATAACAAAATAATAATACAACAAAAAATGATAATTTTTATTTTACTACAACGACCATCGTCACAACTCCCATTATTTCTAATAGTGTAAACACTTAAGAACACACATGCTCATGAATAGCCTACAACAATCGTTCTTCAACATTTAGTACGAGAAAAGAAAAAATTGTGAATTAAAAATGTCTAGCAAATTACTAAAATGGACAACACTGAACAACGGCTGGGGTTCACGCACACAGGAATAATATCGTTTATCGATAATGATAATGAGCTAAAATGTCAGCCGAGTGCCGACTAAAGGCGTCTTTATGCGGCCATCCCCCACTGCACTCACCCACTGCACTGTACAACATTAACCCCAACCTGAACCTTGATCGCCTGTGATTTTTTGAACTAAAAATTAGCCTAGTGGTTACTCCAGCGTGTGAGGAACGTTTGCGTCAGCTTCGATTCTTATGCCTTTTTGTTTTCAAGTTAGAAGCCTGAGCGGGACAGGCGGCCAGACAAACAAACGGGCAAGACCCGCAATGCGGCCTGTTATGACAACCGCACAATAACAAAATAAACAGATAAAAACGGTGATAAAAACGGTGATAAAACGGTGCATATATAGGGTGGGCAAAAAATGGCACCATTTTTGTACACCTTATAATTTTACCAAATATTAGCCGATTTTTTTTGGGTCAGAATCAGGAGACAATTTGTAATAAAACTATCACTATAGATCCCACCACACCTCAAGTGTGTCGCTACACTACTTTGTAAAATGTCAGTGTCTTAAAAATAACAATTAATAACCAGACAACTTTTACAGCAACATATTTTAAGAAATTAACAACAGAAACAACGTGTTTGTTGTCTCATTTATTGTCTAAAAAGTCACATCTCACAGTTTTTCCATCAAATATTTAATGTGTCCGTTTTGCTGCTGGACGACGCATTCAAGATTGCGACGCCAGTGACCAATGGCGCAATTAACCAAACGCTGCGGCAGTTTGCCCCACTCAGTGACAATCGCTTGCTTCAGCTGGTTGACTGTCGTGAATCATCAACATTGATAGGCCGTGTTGAAGAACATCCCGAACAGCATAACTGACCGGATTTAAGTCTGGGCTGTTTGGGAGCTACATGCCAGGTTCGATCAACGTTGATCACGCAACTGGTCAGTGGCGTTGCCAGCTTAAGTGCGTGGTCTGACACTTCACAAGGTAGTGTAGCAACACACTTGAGGTGTGGTGAGATATATAACAATAGTTTTATTACAAATTGTTTCTTGATTCTGACAGTTAAAAAATTTTGAAAATCGGCTAATATTTCGTGAAATTATAAAGTGTACAAAAATGGTGCCATTTTTGGGCCCACTCTGATACATTTTTTGTTCAAAACAGAATAAAAGCGAAAAACTGCTGGTCTTTGTTTTGCAAGAATGTAAACAAAAATTCTTTGGTTAAAAAACAAATAATTGAGAAAAAAAATCACGACAAGCAAAACGGACAAAAACAAAAATTATTTACGACAGAACGAACGAAAACAAGATGACTGCGATGCAAATCAACTAAACAATTCGTAAAACTGCAGTTTCTAGATCAAAACGTTGAAACATTTGTGACATAAAGGAATCAGTGACCTGGCTTATGTTCTTATCGTCACAAAACAATAATTTCATAGTACAGCCGAAACAACTCTTTCTCTAGGTTGCCAATGTGAAACTACCATTTTAAAATTCGACATCTTTAGACGTGTTTTGTTAAGCTGCAACAAAACTAAAATTGTATGAAACCGAAAACTACATTGTTAAGAACTATATACAGACAATTTTTTCTCAGAAATCTAAAACTGTGTAAAACCAGTGAAAACTAAATCTGACATTAATTTGAGAACTAACAGTCTGCGTCAGTGGCGGATTCAAGGGGAAAAGCGGGGGGGGGGGCGGCCGCCCCCCTCCTTATCGACCCGATGCATCTAAAAACATACGAATATTTAGCATTAAAATGCGTTATTTTTGCATCAAATTTTCAAAACTTTTCTGGGAAGGGGGAATAGCCATTCCCAGTTTCTGGATCCGCCACAGGTCTGTGTACTCGTCGGCACGATTTTGTTTTACCTTGTGTGTGACATTAATCTTCATAAACAATCGTTTTTAGTCAGATATTTTTTGATTTTATACAGTTGGCCCCAAAAGTTATTCTGTATTTATCTTTCTTCTAGAATTATTTTCTTTTCTTGATCATTTGTGTAATGCTTACGTTGCTGCTAATGTGCGTCTGTCACATGTTATCAACAAATACGGTGTTACTGTGTTAAAATATATATGCATGAATAGGGAAGGGTTAGGGAACAGTAGAAGGATGAGGAAGAAGAGTAACATCAGAGAATGATGATGACGTTCGTTAGCTGACGGTCAGACGAACCACTCAGTCACGTGACCACGCCGAGACGACGATGACGTCATCGCAAGTGATGACGTTACGAAGGCGTCTCCGTCGCCGTCGCAACGTACGAGCGAAGCCCGCGCGGTGGCCGGTGGATCACCCGCCCCCGGCACGTCAGCCCACCGCCGACCAGTATGCAGCCGTCCTGTGTAGTTTGAGTAGCTGTTGTATCCGTTCTTGGCCCGTGGGTCCGGTGTCAGAGCAGGGCTCAGCTTGTCGTCGGTTTCTGCTCGCCGGTAACTGACTGCATCGGCGCCTGTAGCCGACCTCATTGCCGCCCGGTACCGACACGCGATACTACGACAACTGCTGGACCGACTGCTGTATCGTAGTAGTAGTCAGATGTAGTAGAAAGCGCTCGGCGACGCGGTATCGACACGCGATGGCCGTCACGACGACCACGACACCGACAGCCAGCACGCATGCGCCGACACCGACCACCAGTCCAAGATGGCGGACGACGATCGCCACGCGTTCCATCGCGGCGCTTTCAACGTCATAGTACAGCTCAGACGCCTCGACTGAGCTGTCAATCACCACCGGCTCCTTCAGAAGCTGCGGCCGATCAGAACCGAAAACGGAAGGTGGCGAAGTGATCACGTGATCGTCGGCAGAGCGCGTGGTCGAGCGAGTACGCCGTGTGAAAGTCGCCGGTCGACTCGTGAAGATACGTCCGGTTGTTGACTGTATGCTAGCATCGGACATACACTTGGAGATGTGGTCTCCCTCCCGGCACGGCGCAGTTGATATCGTTGCTATGCGCCAGGTGGCAGCAGCTCGGCTTCTACACACACCAACACGACTAATAGTAATCGAACCTCCCCCAGGTAATTTTCCATAATTTAAACACCGTCTTCATGTCGACTGACTCACGGCCGAAATTGATTATCGCCGGCCGAAAGTTAGCCAAGATGAAGTTACAGCAGCAGTAGCAGCAGCATCACAGACCGTGTGATCGGGATGAGGTTGTGTGTCTCGGTGGCGGATACGACGTTGGGTTGTATGATGGAGTCCGGTCGGACGAGGTCAGGTTGTTTACATCGTCCATACGTCAGACACGGACGTCGTGCGTTGTTTGTGATGAGACGGTCGTCGACGCCGCCAGATACCTTACACATGCAGCCGTCGCATTATACCCATTTCACACCTTCAACGGCGACGCAACTCAATTCAACAAGTCTAAACAGTCGTGTCTAGTTTCCAATTCTAACTATGACGTGATCGTACAATTTTAGCACTAGTAGTCATGGAAGAGTTTAAATAATTGGAAATACGGTCACGTCAGTTTTCGCGCACGATCACAATGGCTAAATTCGATAGTTGAGTCGCGTCGGCGTCGCAGACGTGAATTGGGTTTTAGTGTACTGTACATGTTTTTCTGCTATTTCATACTTAGCGGAGGCTTTCGACGGTTTAAGTAAGACGTTGCGACGAAATAACATAATAGTTATAAGCTAATACTGCTATGTAAATAAGACTGCAATAGTATAAGCATCTACGTACTACGGGTCGCGTCGGCCTGTTTAATTTCACTCGGGTTGTAGTAGTTACGTCATCATCAGTGGTCGGACTGGCTGCTGTAGTAGTACGCGCTGTTGTTGTCGCTGTAGAAGTTGCTGTAGTGGTCGCTACAGACCCCGGATGCTGTGATGATGTCACACTTCGACTGTATATACCAGCAGCGGGTCTCATTTGCGGTTTAGCAAGCAAATCAGTAAACATACCTCACGAATTTAACATTATATAACAGCAAACAGTAGGCCTAAGTTAACTGAAGGTGGATGAAACGCCAACTGTGAGCAATACGCATGTAAGACGTTAAAAACATTACAGAACATGTTTCAGTTATAGCAACGAAAACAGACTCCAGTTTGTAAAATTAAGCCAATAATGAAACATAATAATAAAAAAGAGTTCGTCAAATTTATTAATGATATTAGTAACAGCTCGCCACCACAGCGCCTCCGATTTACAGTAACCGTGAGACATTATGATTCCTACATCGCTATATCAAATTGTTTTTGGATTTTAGATTAGATGAATATTTTTTTTAGATTTTGAAAATTTTTTCATGTGCAGAAGAAGCAGTAAAAGCTGAAAAGTAAATGTGGTATATGGCTCCTAATAGGAAGTTTATCACAGAGCTACAGAGCATCACCCGCCATATGATATCACACAGTGTTAGCTGCCACCCGACACAGGTGAACGCGCCTCACCTTAAACCCAGCGAGACAGGCTAGTACTTGATTCACCTACCCCGGAGGCTGGAAGGCTGAGTTGACATTGGTGTTGGTTATATACCTAGATGGTTTACCTGTCCGCTGACAGTCACCCATCCGAGTAGTAACCACTTGATACTGACCCGAGTGGGAGTCGAACCCACAATCTCACGATCGTAAGTCGGACACAATACCGTTACACCACCAACCCTACACTATAGGCCTAGCTAGGCTCTGCCAAACCTGTAGGCGTGGTGGACGATACGTCGAGACTGCAACGGTTTGACTTCCATCTGTACATCTCCAACGATTCTGATGAGGTTATTGCCGCCCTCGGCCGCCAGCTCCAACAGACGTAGGGAGTTGAGCACCAGACCTATTGCATATACACCGTGTCTCAATAAAAAACGTGCCACTTTAATTTTTAAAATAACTCTGTGAATCATTGGCCGATTTTGTTAATTTTTGGCGCATAGCATCACAAAGAAACTTGACGTGAGTAATTATAGTTAAGCTCATCTCGTCATAATAATGTTGCTATACTATCTTGTGAAATTTAGAAGTCGTATTTTGGCCGTTAACAACAATGAATTCTTACTGGGTAGCGCATGCGTTGACTCTGAAATGATTGAATAGCGACAAACACCATGACCAGTTACTATCTCTCAGAAAATCTTACGTGTTACATCATTTCATTTTTATTACTGCATGTGCACAAAATGTCCTCCTTCAGCACAAACTCAAGGCGTGGACGTTGACGCGACTCGCCAACATCATCATCATCATCGACAACCGTGGGCTCAATGCCCGTTGGTGTCTGACGCCATTCTTACTATCGCTGCCCACCGCTGCCTATCTAGGGCAGCGTGGCTTAACTCCTGCAGGGTT
>Ga0056128_1005154_pt1 | contig 16406 bp, 16 predicted proteins | sample WorMetLIZISLAND2_FD_71113 | JGI IMG/M metagenome (GOLD analysis project Ga0056128, IMG submission 71113) | Marine gutless worms symbiont microbial communities from Max Planck institute for Marine Microbiology, Germany - Olavius geniculatus... ... | reverse complement strand
CTGATACTAATACAGCTCACGAGTGTGACAGACAGACAGACAGACGGACAGACGGACAGACGCCCAGACGATGGCAAAGACGCGCGAAGCATTCTGCTTTCGCGCGTAAAAACGAAAATAATTTGGCAAAAGCGAAAGTCGCTGTAAAACCGATTCGGCTGCAACACCAATAAATGTTTGTTACTGTTACTGTCGCAAATCCCGGCAACTACTCGTTAGTATTCGTTAGATGGCAGCATACGATTGACGGTTTTTACGTGCGACAGCAGAATGCTTCGCACATAGCCAGCGTCTGTCTGTTTGTCTGTCCGTCTGTCTGTCTGTCACACTCGTGAGCTGTATCAAAACGGTGCAAGCTAGGATCACGACATCTCCACCATAGCTGCTTCAAGGCCTCTAGTTTTTCGTGACAAAATTTCGTGCCCCTGGGTGCGGGGATTCCCCACGAACGAGGACGTCAAAGAGGGCATTCCCTAAAAGACGATATTTTGCCGTTGTGGGCACGTATAGTATGAAAACGGTTGCAGATATGTACATACATGCTGCTTATCATAACAAGCACTGGTGACAGACTTTTTAGATTTATCAACATCAATGACCTTGACGACTTGAAACTCCCAAAAAAGGCTTTTAGTGAATTTTTCACAATTTTTGGATGCAACGCACATTTCAACACTGAATTACGATGCAATGGCTGGAGATAGACCAAGATAGCCTGTGTTCAAAACTTTCACCATTAAACGTAGATTTTAGCAGTCTAAGTCCCGGCCCCTTAGGTTCAAGGAGGCCGGCGCAGGTGGGCTTCAAATACAGCTACTCTACCCCCTCCCCCCCCAAAAAAGTGGTTATTTTACCGCAATTATCTCGTGTAGCGTGAAAACGGTTGCAGATAGGTAGAGACATACTGCATATCATAAAAAGCACTGGTGACGGGCTTTTTGGATTTGTCAACATGGATGATTTTGAACGACCTTAAACCCCCAAAAAGGTGGTTTTGGTAAATTTTCTTCGCAATTTTTGGCTGCAGCGCACATTTTAACAGTAAATTGCGACGAAATAGCTGAAAATAGACTAAAACAACCTGCACATGAAATTTTCAGCATTAAACTTAAATTTTAGCAGTTTATGTCCTAAGTTCAAGGAGGCCATTGTAGGCGGGCGTGAAAGACGGCTACCCCTCCAAAAGTGGTTATTTTACCGCTATTGGCTCGTGTAGCGTGAAAACGATTGCACTGCTTATCATAACAAGCAATAGTGACAAGCTTTCTATTGGTGTAAACATCGATGACCTTGAATGACCTTAAATTTCTAAGGGTTGTAGTGTTTTTTTGCAATTTGTGGCTGCGGCGTAGATTTCAAGAGCGAATTGCATCGAAATGGATAGAGATAAATCAAGACAATCTGCGAGTAGGAACTGCTAAGGCTGTCGCGCGTCTCATAAGCTTTGCTTAAATTACTTGTACAATTTGGCTGGAGATTCAATCACAAAATTTCAACTTCTCCGCTGCATGGTCAATGACCCTCATAACACGATGTGTCACTGGACCCCACGTGCACGTTTACCTGCCGAATGGCATCAAAATTCGTCGAACGGCTGAAGCAGGGTGCACTGCACGAATATGACAGGCGGACAGACGACAGATGACAGACAGACTACGCTACGGAGAAACGTGTAGGAATAGGCAGAATCATTTGAGCTGAAAGAAATGATATTGCTTAAAACACTACAATCAATTAATCAATCGTTTATTTCAGACAACACGGTTATTTGTCAATGTCATTGGACCCCACATGTTTTGTGATCGAATACTGTAGGGGAAAAGTAAAAAAAGTATCCTGCAATTATGTTATGCTATTTGAACAATGTGGTATTTTGTGCAACGTGGTGTTGTTACTTTAGTGTATTGCCTGCAATTTGGTTAATGTGTTTTACTGAAATTTTAATTTCGTTACCTTTTTGTTCACACTGTAGCGAATAAAGGTTATACTCGTATCTACAACAAGCTGTTGGCGTTTTAGATCGCCAGAGATTCGGGATGCACGGGATATCCGATCTCAGGCAACATCGTCTTCAGCCAATCGGTATTCACACACAAGACTCTGTTCTCAAATACAGCGAGCTGTTTGGTTTTTGCCGTTGGAAATTTATTATAATTTGATATAATTAAATTCTCAACGACAATCACATGTTCAAGTCGCACGGTGATTTGTGATGGAAAGTTCCATCGCGGAGAATTTTGTGTGTATGCTATTCCGTTTGTATTCGGGCCAAGTCAGCCTGGCCATCCGTCCGTGGGTGAGAAAAATGAGTACTGGCGGTGGTTACCGTTATTGCTATGAAAGAAACGGCGAGTTGTGCTTAACAGTAGGTCCTGTTACCAGGACTGCTGTGCTGGTATACTGGCTTACTGAGATAAAAGCACTAACCATCCGGCCGACTTGAGATGTATGCTGGAGCTAAATTGGTCTAAGTAACCCTTGCCGGCTTAAAGCACCGAAAAGGGACAAGAACTCCCATGCGACGGACCTAGCCAGCGGCGTGGAGTATTAAAAAGTTGTCGGAGCAGAAAATTGCACTTTTCTGACAGATAGCTGCAAGCTTCTGATGGATAAGATGTTCAAAATTTTATATTTTGACCCCAAATAGTCAACAGAAAAATAGGCATTTTCGGTCCCAAATTTGGCATTTTGGACGAAAATTTTCTTTCTGCAGGACAGTATCCGTCTGCCCAGAACTTAGGGGAGGGCAATTGTCCGTCACCTTGTTGAACTTTTTTTGGCCAGGACGTCAGTGGACTTACAGTAGCTGTCTATGTGAAATCTGGTTGGTATGTGTACGCAGTTGTTGGGCGGTATGACGACAGTGAACGTGAGTCTGCGCGGGTTCACTGATACCGATAGACACGGTCTGCACATCCACTATGTCGGCAGCACGGCACAGCAATGCATGGCGGCAGCTGGATACTTCGACCCTCCCATTGCGCAAGGACTTCCAGACAATAAACGGTTCGTCGATCTCAGATTTATTATTTTTATGATTTATGTCGTTTTCCCACCTTTCACCACAGCCACGGTAATGCTGTAACTGTCCTTAATCTCACACAAGACTCATTCGTGGTGACTAAATCGCGTTTCAGATCTGCTTGTAACATGCACGCCTCATGCAAAACACAGCATCGATCACATTGCGTTACACTATACACTAAACCGTGGTCAGGCCCGTAGAGAAGGTGGGGTAAGGGGGTAAGCTACCGCGGGCCCCGCGACGTTTGGGGGGCCCCGCCGTCGGCCAGAATGTACCATTTTGAAAAAAATGTCAAAATTTTCTCCCCAGAGAAACCCCCAACAATGTTTTGCGGCTCCGTGAGAATTTTTCTCCTGGCCCCGCTGTGGCTCTCGACGAGCCTGACCGTGGTGAATCGTTTTTTTTTGTTTTTTTTTCATTTTCTTTTTGGCTGTTTTTTTTCTTTTATTTGGTTTTTAAAAACTTTTTTTGCTTTTTTCATTCTGTCTTTTGTTACTCTTTTTTTACTTTAAAAAATCTTTTTGATAACACTCACATATGCACTGACTTTTCTTTTTTGCTTTTCTCTCTTTTCTTTCCTTTTTTCGTGTATTGTGTATTTTTTGTTTTTCTCGTAATTATAACTGTTACAAACTAGTAAATCAATTAAAATACATTCAACAGATTTTAGAGACGTTAGCATCATTTTTAAACTAAAAGGAACCATCTATTTTTCATATAATGATATGAAAATGTCAATAACTTAGTTACACAAAATTGACTTGCAATAGTTGTACAGTACAGCGTGGCTGCGTGTGACGGCAGGCACGTTGGTGACCTTGGCAGCATCCAGGCTGACTTAAGAGGACGGGTGAATACTTTGATTGTGGACGACAAACTGCTGTCGTTGGAGGGAACCATTAGCGTCGTCGGCAGAGCGGTCGTTGTAAGTTCATTTATTACATATGTACTTTGTTTCAACTGTTGGTAAAGTGAAATACACGCCATTTTCCACAGCAAAAAAAGGTATTTGAGAACAAAACAACATCAAAACTTTTGGAGTCTGAGGCTTTCCAGATAACACCGAGAAGGCTTACAGCGCTTCGAGGCTTTTAAGCTGGTGAGGAAAGAGTTGCTGCCCTTTCGGGCCCCAAACTGAGAGCCATTAACTTATTGTTGACTCAGGGTCTCGCGATTACGCCACTGCCCAACAGTTGGAAATCGAGAAGAGGCGTGTTTCGATGACAACGCCAATGCAAGCCAAGTAATGATAGGCACTCGGCGTCGTCATTACACTACTACTACTACTACTACTACTACTAGTATGTTGTCGTTGTTATAGTAATAGTAGTTGTTGTTGTGATTCAGGTGCATGAAGACGAGGCCGGCAGTTTAACTAGTCGTCGTCTGGCATGCTGTGTCATTGGCTAATGTCGCGTTTCCACTCCATGACCGCGCCGACCAAAAGGATGCCTACATATACACAGCGTCGGCGATACGTGACGACGCGCACGTACGCGTCAACGTCGCAGCGACCGCAACCCACTCACGCTAAGACGCTGCCTACTGTGGCACAACAGTTGTGCAGAAGTTGCATATGTAGCACCCTCTAACCAACAACATAGTCGCAGCCAGAAATTTATCTTGGGCGCCATTTTTGACTCTTTCTTCTTTTTTCTTCAGTCTCCCTTTTAATTTAACTCGGAGTCTGGGAGAACTGCATGTAACTGTAAGTTCCCCCATCGGGGTCCGGTGCTAAACCCCGGCCGCACCAGCATTTTTACGCTTTTTAGACTCTTAGAACGCATCTCAGTGTCATTGCTACATTTTCAGTCGTTTATGTGCAGTGCAAAATGACTGTTAAGTGTGTTTTAGAGGTGGGCGATACGGCTAAAGACAAATCGGTTTTGATTAAGTTTTTAGTGCTCTGTCAATCTTTGATTACTGAGAAAGGAGAGAGGGCTATTTGCCCCAATGCTGCTTTTAGCTACGTCTATAATTATGACCAACAAGTTATAGCTGCTGTTCACAATATTATGTTCAGCCAACAATCTGTATCTGTCGGTGTCGGTATACTTATTCTATTAATCCGCGGTTTGAGTTGTGAAACAATAATCAGTATTTCAGTCATAGACAAAAACTAGTCTTTGTTTTACCTAGTCACAGCTCTAAACTTACATCTAATCCGGCATCTGAATTGTGAAAAAAGTGGCCGGGCTTAAATTTTCTGTGTACTGCAATCGAACGGAAAGGCACAAAAAGAACAAAATTAACGTAAACGTTTCCCAGGGCAGAGGAAACGGTTAGAAAGGGTTAAAACAAGGTTAAAAACAGAGGCTGAAGGGCGCTGCTGCATAGATAACGTCGGGACAGGTTACAGTAGGCAAAAGTAGACTGAGTCATTTAATATAGCCTATAGTTTCGTTTACATGGACTACTTTTTTAAGTTTGAACGACGCCTAGGGGCATAATGAGGACCATGACTATACCTGGCAATTGGAACCGAAATCGCAAAAGCTCAGCCACAAACTGTTTGAGACGAGCTGAGCTGAGCCGTATATATTTTATTTAAGCAGAAGCCAAAAAAAAAATTTGAGTCGAACTGCTTGAACTACTAAACTAATTTTAGTGAACTGTGATGCTACCGTTGCAACTCCGAAATATTCGTGTTACTTATCTTCTGAACTTGAAGATTATGGTTACTTCGAAGTCACTGGTCTGCAAATAGACTTAAGGCTTATTTCCACTACGACTGCGAGTTGCGATAGAAAACTGTCGGCGTTTCTATATCAGACGCAACGAAACGCAGCGCGCAGCTATAGTGGAAATGCTGCTTTAGGCTAACCTACGTAGTATAGGCTTACGTTCGGGAAAAGGAAACAACACTACAGATTGTTCAGTATAGGCTACTGCAGGCCTAAGGTCTTATTGTGTGACGGTTACTTTAGAATGAGTTCGAGCCAGCTTGCGAGCCAAAAAATTTACGAGTCGAGTCAGAAAATCTTCAGCGAGCGTCCGCCAGGTTATAACTATGACGCCTACCCTCCCATTAAGGGCGCCAGTGTCGATGTCGCCTACTTAATGTTGCCGTTCCGGTTCGCATAATTGCAACAGCATTGTGCATTGCTGATGTTCCGCTGTTTTATGACCTAGTTGAATAGGCCTACGTTAGTGTGCCGTTATAACCGCGTAGGCTACGCGATTATGCCTAAGTCGTGATAGGTAGGCCTACGCAAACATCACTGTGTTCTTACTGAGTTTCGTCACAGGATTATCGCATCGCTTGAGTCTTGAACGGCTGTGAAGAGCACTTCTGGATTTACAACCGTAATTTATGGCGGTATGGTCAGATCAGTCGTTTCATAATTATCCTTCATTATACAATTCGTGACTGGCGCCGAGGTCAACATTGAATTCTTTCGCGATGTTCGTAAAATGTTGCCGCGAGTCGAAGACCGAAAGCAACATTTTACGAACAAAAGGGAAAAATTTTAATGCTGATCGATGACGCCAGTTTTGTTTTGTTTTACGTTTTGTTTAACAAAACGATTTGTTTTGTTATGCGTCAAAATCACAACAAAACATTTAAGCAAAAATCATTTGACGACTTTATTGTTGCCCGATCGCGCGGGCAACAGTTCGCTTCACTGTTGCCCGCGCGACCGGGCAACAACGCGTAGGCCCCTATTTGTCAACAAGTGGAGGTATTTTGCATTAGTGTATAACAACATGCTATAGGCCTAATGCTAACAGATAGGCTTATTAGCTGAACTGATTATCGTTATTTACAACTGTATAGATTGTTGACGACGACAGTTACGATACAATGCAACTGGGTCAATATCAGCAGCCTACTAAGCTGACGAAACAACCACGGACAGTATTACTGCAAAGTCAAATCTATCGCTGTGTTAAAAGTGTAAATTTGGGGCTTGAGACGAATAAGTAGTTAAATAAGTTAATGCGCAGAGGCTTTGCATTCGACCAGGGGCACAAAGTTTGGCGAAAAAATGCAAACAAATTAGGTGGCCAATATGCCCCTTCCCCAAACGGCATTTTATAGTGCCATGATTAATTGATTATGTTAATAATGTTCAGTGAAAAAATAAAACCGGAAAATTAATTTAATTCTTTTAGCAGAACGTGCGATTAAGACAATCAGTGCAAAAAATTATTTTAAAATATGTTTGAATTTGTCAAAGTTATTTAAAGAAAACTGTAAACTGTTTCTCCGAACACGATGAATTGGGCTCAATTATTAGTTTTGCGGCAGCACAAACACCCAGCAACGCAGTGAAGAAAACAAAACAAGAAGAAATAAAATACTTTTTCTTTTTCATCAGTCGCATTTCTCACATCTGTAATTTTCTGCCCTTTTCTCCTGACGCTGTGCCATTTTTGCTTCTTCTTTGTGTCATCAATATTAATTACTGGCTTTGAAACTGTTACGTTCTATACGTTAACTGACGCTGCAGGAAGATACGTCAACTACTGATAATGTACCAATCACTGCGGTCTTGGTATCCCCGACATCTCGATACACTTACGGTTCAGTGCCGCAGTTTAGTAGTTCACCGCCTCCACCAGCCCCCGGTTACTGTGGTTGGCTGCACACGCTGGTCCACGCTCTGTTCGACTTCTGTCAAAACCCCGGTATGTTTCCCTTTACAACTGTCAGTGACAAAAAGAAAGGACAGGAGGAATATACAGTTGCCTCACTCTTACATTTTAGTCTGTCGAAAAAATGTGTTCTTCTTGTCGGAAAATTTTCGTCCACAAATACAAAATTTGAAATGTAAAATCTAGTCAGCTTTAAAATAAATGTGTCAATTTTCAGTACATTTGAAGACTCACTATATTAACGTGTTGGGGCAATCATTGGGAGAGAGAGAGAATTTATTTGCTAAACCAACTTAAGATAGCATAACACAATAACAATAACAGAATGGCAGGCTGCCAGAGAAGCAATATATGCCTATCAAACTGGCCGCCCATAGCAACAGAACATCAGTTACTCAAAATATCAAAAGAAAAAAAAAGAAACACAAACAAAAGCAATCATTGGTTAATGTAGGTCTAGGCCTACTTTGAGTTTAATGTTAATGCGGTTAGGAAAAAATTTTAAGAATCGGTTAATGTTAGATAATATTTGATAAAGTTATAAATGTATTATAGCTAAGGCCTTACTTGAGTTACTTTTTGTAAACCATGAGGTAGTACTAACCTACGCCAAACTATTCATGTTGAATGTAGGCAAAGAAGTTCACCTGTCACAGAGACAACTGCATTGGCAGATCTAGAAGCTGGGAAAAAAGGGGTATGGCGAGCGCAGGAGTGGGAGCCTAATGAAGGAGATCTTAGCTCCCCATGGGGTTCAGAGACAGAGATCTTAATCAGAGAGTCATTGGGCTTAGCTAAAAGCTAAAAACTTATTGGCAATAGTGTGCAAAATTTTCTTTTAAATATTTTAGGTTTTTTAGTCTTTTGATTACGTTTACATGTTGTATCTGGTTTTTGATTTACATAAACTACATTTCTCTTCATTCGAAGCTGAGATTGCTTTTAGTTTTGTCCACCACATATGCCTGGACTGCCACCCCTCCCCTACTTTCTGGTTTTGCCACAGGCACTGTTAACCGGAATGTGTCGGTTTGTTTTATTTGTTTTCATTTATTTTAACGCACCGTGTCTATTATACTCGTACATTATAATCTAATGATAATAATCTTAGTCAGCTGACTTGTCATAATGTATTGCATTGCAGTTTCGTGTTTCGTTTGTGCATTTTTGTCGGTGATTCCAATCTCCATGATAGTTGTTGGTAAGATTTTAATTTTAAATCTTTAATACGAGTAGCATTTAAGTTCTGTTTGTATTTGGTACAAGTCTGGTGAAACTTTTACGACATAATCACAAATAAACATGGAAAGCCATACAGCAGTAACCGGCACTAACTTTAAACAGTGCAAGCAGCTGCTGAAAATTTTTTTAGCAAACAATAAACACTCGACTGGATAAAGATAAATTTTCGTTCGGGTGTTGAGATCGCAGCGCATATTGTGACTAACTGTATAATTTGTGCCTTTTAAGTTTTCTTACTTGCACTACACTGCGTCCCAGAAATAACAAAGTCACTTTTTACGACACTGTCGATAATTGACGCAATTTTAATAATTTTATCATTTTTGCAATTAATAAAAACTGCGAAAAAGATACCTACAAACGCCGCTATTTTACCTCAAACATGTTGCAACACTACTGTGTAAAATAATGGAATATTCAACTGAAGGTTTACAACTTTTCATTTACGATAGCCGTAATGCTCGCCGTCAAACGTTAACTTCGTTTCAGTGTTATATATTTGCAGATATTTTTGATCATTCAATTCACTTTTAGTTTAGTTATTTGTTTTTAAGTTCTGTTAACGACAGTTAACGTGACTGCGTTAGTTTGCGTCATCGCCTGCTGAACGTTTAGTGCAGCGCTGAACATTGCGTCACTCAGTGACGTCGTCATTGACCAGTGGCGTGCATGACTTAAAGCGCGTGCACGTGCTGAGAACAGACCTATTGAACATGAACTGTAAATTAACGTATAAAACCATACTAACGACAAATTAACATTAATGATAAATGTTCACTGTAAATAAGAATTTTTCATTATTTTTACACGGAACAACTGCTGCATAGAGACACAGTCGAACATTTAACTTTCACGAGGTAGTGCGGCAACTGATTTGAGGTGATGTGGCAGTGTTTGCTTCTGCCTCTTCCGCAGCTCAAAAGTGGAAAAAATTGTTAAAAATCGGACACACATTTGCAAAAGTCATTGCAAAAACAGTGGCTTCGTTTTGCCTTGAACACGGTGTAATACTCCTACATTCTAATGAGCTTAATTTTGAACACTAGTCTATAATTGTTGCATATAAAAAATAATTTGATTTGAAATTGGAGGGAGGTCAACATAAAGCACCAGTCGCATCGAATCAACACAGCATGCCGTTCGTCTGGGTTACGATTTCATGCGATGTCTCAATGTGTGGTACAGGAGCGATGTATCTCAACCAGTGTGGATCTCGCCCCGCTAACAGCTTCATCCCGACCTATCTCGTCGGCTACGGCGTTATTCTACTGTGGTGGTGCTTGTCCGGGGTGGTGGCGTATATAGCCAAGCGCGATTCTCTCACGAAGTACCTTATCGGCTGCGATCTTGTTTTGTGTTCCTTCTTATTCTTCTGGTTCCTTTTTGGTGAGTTTAAACATTTTCTTTTATCTGTCAAAATTGTACGTTAACTTGCCTTTGTGTATCTGTTCGAGCAATTTTTCATTCGATTTTGATAAAACTTTGCAGAGTGGTTCGGAGGGGCAAGAGGTAAGATGGAGTCTGTTTAGGGTGAATATTTGATGACCACCTTCTTTGTCAGTGGAAGGGTTTTAAATTAGTGCCACAGCAAGGAGACCCGTGGACCTATGGTAACGATTTATGGCTCAAAAATGTGGCTTGGGGCCGCTATAGGCACAAACCAGAAAATACTTTCACACCATAATTTGCCTCCAGAATAGTAATCACTGCATTTTCAATAGTATCTGAACGTAGCAAATGTTTGACAAGCAATATTTTAGTAACCAAGCGAAAGAGAGTAGTGGTTTTAATGGATAACTTATATAAAACTATACAAATTGCAAGTCTTATAATCACGTAGCCAATAACGTCACGTGACTTCAAGAGGTCAAGTTTTGTGACCCCAAAATATTCTAGGCCCTATATCTTCGTAATCGTGCAAGACAGACGTATGGTTATAGTTAACTTTAACCACCTATAAGAAATTATTATGTTGAGTCGAATGGTCACGAAATTGTCCATATGAGCAATTGTCTTGTCAGCATTTTGTCTTGTGAACCTCTGTCCCATTAGCATTGTGTTCGTGAATCGACAGACATACAGACAATTTGCTTGAAACATGAAAAAAAAACGTTTATAAGCGTTTGCTACGATACAGACAGAAGGTCGATTATTACGATTATTACGCAGTGAAACGCAAGCAAATGTCGGTAAAAAATCAAGTACAATTTTGTCAACTTTTTACACCGTTTTATCGGCACGTTATTTTTTGTGTGTCACGTGTGTGTAGGCCAAATACCTGTGTATATGTTGTTCGGCGAATTGACGACGGATCACAAAAACCACCTCACATTTATCTACTCTTGTCACCCGGTGGTCTACTGGTACGCGTTCGCGGTCACAACAGCCACATACATCCCCATTGCTATCCTCATCCTCCACTTTCTTTACTTGCTCTCGGCCCATTGCTGACTGCACGTGTGCATCGCGGCTGACAAAAACAATGTTTTTAAAGTTATTGGGTTTTTATGTTTCTAAATGTTCTTCCAGGTTCTGTTATTTTTGTGTAGTGTACGGTAAAGATCGGACACATAATTACGTTTCAGAAAACATTGTTTAAGCTTATATAAGCCTACCGGTACACCATTCTCATTGTCACATCGTTTTTTTATAAACTAACGGAGTTAGAAGAAGAAGAAAAAGATTCCGCATAGACAAAGTCCGTTGCGTGGGAGCTCATCCCCTTTACAGCGCTTTGAGCCGGCGAAGGCGAAGCCGGCGCGATGGTTTTTTTACCTGCCCGCAGGCAGTCACCCATCGCAGTGCTAACCGGGCCCGGCGTAGAGTAACTTCATTTCAGCCGAAACGCGTTACCAACTACGCCACGCCACTAACCCATGCAGCGCCGCGCAGGAGTTAGGCCTATAGCAAAAACTCAAAAGTCGCGATTAAAATATGAATTCTATTTTTAGATATGGCAATAGTTACGTATTCGTAATCGATAATACCCAACAAATAAACGACCTCAAAACCTACTACTTGCAGTAACACCTTCAGAGACTACAAGAAGATTGTTTTTAGAAACTTTTAAAAGTTTAGAAACTTAAAATGCCAAGAAAACCTCAAACCTTCCTTCTCAGAAACATTCAGTGTTTTTTTCAGCTCCGCTCCACGCCAACTCCAACAGTCTTTCTGTGAGCTTTGCACGAACGAATAATATAAACTTTCATACAGAACGACGTAGCATGAACTCAACTGAACTGACTCGGTTTAGTTTTTGACGAACTGACCAATAAACAGGCAGGTTGAACTTATTGGTCATTGGCTGACGCGTACGTGCGCCTACTCAAGTAGGCCACCGACGCCCTTAAATGGTGTCTACTGTAATGCATTACTCATTGGTCAGTTCGTCAAAAACCAAACCATGTTCAGTTCGGGTGAGTTCGCTCTGTAGGCGCCTTAACGACACGAGAAAATGGATCTGGCCGCTAATACCCAGCTTTTTTAAACAAATGTCACACTACCGTTGTGTGGCTGTGTGCATAAAGTCGACGAGTTTTAATGCCCCATTTGGGATAAAAAAAATTGTGTTTGAAGAGAATATTATACGCACATATAGCATACAAAGTTTTGCTTGTCTTTTTGTGTTATTACCATGTCTTTTTCGTTGAACTAAATGTTGTATTCGTCCTGAGTAAAAAAAGTGTATTGTTAATATAGGCCGAAATGATTCATTTGTATGTTTTATGCTTTGAGTAAAATGTGTTGTTGTTTGCCTCAAAACTGACCAAAATGCGTTTGGCGGTTAGGCTCTTGCCGGGTGCTGGAAGGAAGTAAGCTTTTCCCCAACTGCAAAACCGTGGAGCCAGTGCTGCGTGCAGCAAATGCGGTACTCTTACAGCAATTGAGTACAAAACAATGATTGTAGTGAGAACAAAAGACACAAATAATTAAAAATGACTTTATAAGCACAGCTAATTGTAAACTTTACCGTCTATAGCTTCGATGATGATTAGGCCTGTAGGGCAAATTAAGCTGTGAGATTACTAAGTTTATTATTTTTTTGCGAACTGCAGACATTATTTTGTGATTATTTTGTATTTTTGTGACTCATCGTCTTGTAACGTAATATCGCATGTGCTAATTTTTTTGATATTTTCAACTGATATCCGACATTTATGATTTATCTACTATGTTCAAGTTACGTTCTGCCAAGCGATTGGCCTATATTATGATACCCCATTACGTATGCTTGCGTATGGCGTTGTATACAAGTTGTTTAATTTCTTCGCATAAAAAGTTTAAATGCAAATAAATTGTTATTTAGTCACTACGACTGATTCTGGCTACAGATTATCTAACGGTGAACGCGGCTTGCGTGAAATATTTGCATTGTGAATAATCGCAAATGTTAAAGTTGTTTGAACTGTATACATATATGTTTCACAATAAGGCGTGCTGTTGAAAGAGGTGTCACTTTTTTGGCCCACTCGGCAGATTTGTTAAAAATCTCACCCCTATAATTAAACTCAAACAAAAGCTTAGCTACCACTTAGAGAACATGGCGTCAGCTTAATTCATTTATCTTATAAAAAATTTATCACAAAAAACATTATACGTTACGTGTAGAATTTTTTTTAGCAAAAATGCCCAGTAAGTGACGCATACGAGTCTACAAAAATAGTACCAACACTCCCACAGTAGTTTGACGTGACTTTTCTAAACAACTTTGCATTAGCAGCGTAAAAAGTAGGCCTACACCGGCATAGCGTTCATGCTAAATTATCCTGGCATAAGCTTATATGACATTCACAGAAGCGTAGTTGATAGGAGAGTCTGGCCAAAGTGACTCATCACAAATCCAACGAGAAATTTATTCCCCCACCCATCATGTGTAAAAAGCGCAGATATGTGACGTTACTGATGCTACGAAGTCCAAACTTTTTGACAAAACTTGACGTTGGCGATGACAGTTTCTGGATCTCATTAAACACAGACTATAAAGGGCGGATGTATGTGTCACTTCGATTGGCGTCTGAAAGTCAAACTTTTCAGCTTTAGGCTTCGCCCGTCTAACTCCCACAACATTATTAACACCAGAGGACCCTGGACTCCGCTGAGAGCTTTGCTCCAGACCCTTGCTACGGGTTCGATCCCTCTCAAAGCGAAAAATGATCAACACGACCCTGGTTCGTAAGTATATGCTTCCTGCATGACCAGGAAATGCTAATGCACCGAGAGCCGTCGAACCGGCCCCAGGCGCTGGCGAATATGACGTTTGCTCTTCATAGCTGATCCACCATCGGCTCATCTCATATGTCGTTTGTGTGGATACAGACAGCGAAATGTTTTAAATGTATCAGTTGCTGATAAGGGAGTGCCCGTAGATCACGTGACGTGTGGCCTAGTATGACAGTATTATCGTCGTTTGACTGGCGTCGTTTACTGATTGTCGATAAAATACGTTGTCTTCCATTCTCCGTCTGACTTTTTTCAGCACTGAGCACACGTCCAACAAGTGAGTCGTTCTGTAATTTGATAGAATTGTGGAGTGTAACGGACAGACGGACGCACAGACGGATACCTGTAGGGCCTACAAGCTAAGACATGGCTTCTGCTGACCCTTGTAAAACCGCATTCTTGTGAGTGGCATTATGACAAAACATTAACTAATCTTTTTGTTAAACTTATGACAGAGATTAAACTACATTTTTTGCCTATTTTTTCTATTTTTTTACTTTAGTTCGCAGATGTGATTTGGAAACATCATTTTCTTAAATCAATCGAGACGTATATCCGGCGCACTTAAGTAAAAAGTCACAATGCGCCGCAGCCTAAACGAACAGATACGCCTTTAGTAGCCGTCTATAATGTTCAAAAGTACTGTTTTTTGTCGCATCTCAATCGCCAGGCTGTTCCATAGCCGCGGTCCAGCTGCCGTGGAGCTACTGTCACCGATCTGTGACTGTGTTCGCGGCACCGATCTGTGACTGTGTTCGCGGCACAGTACACGATGACCTGAGGTGCCGACGTCCCACCTCAGTAACGAGCTAACAGTCCTCTGACAGGTATAGCGGAGCGAAGCCATGCAGAGACTTGTACACCATCACCGCCAGTTTGAAGTCAATTTTCTGCTTCACAGGCAGCCAATGAATCTGTCTGAGCACTGGAGTGATGTGGTCACGTCGACGAGCTTTATAGCAACGAGCCGTGCCGCTGCGTTCTGTACTGACTGTATACTGCCAGAGATGCGCGTTGCAGATGTGCAATCGGCATGACACGAATGACTGAACTAGCGTCTTCTTGGCGTCGTCTGACAACGAACGCGCAATCGTTCATAGCTGACGTAGCTGGTAGTAAACCGAACGACAGACTGCAGTGACGTGGTCAGACATCGTTAAACCACTGTCAATGACCACTCCCAGATCACGTGCTGAGTCGACAATCCTGACGGATGTTGACACGACTGAAACGTGTTAAATGTTGAGCTTGAGCAGTTGTTACTTGGAGCCCAGCCACAAAGCTTACGTTTTGGCTGAGTTTAGTCGCAGTCGGCTTGAGCTCAACCAGGCTTCAACATCGTCAAGACAGCGGGAAAATCGGTCGATCGCCGCCGCAGCATCGTCAACTGGCGTGCTGGTATAGATTTGACATGGAATTGTGCTTTAAAGGCATCTTTAGTTTAAGGAAAGATTGCTGCATCTTTGTCGGTAGTTGCAGGGCTCCATGACACATCTCAGCTCATCCAGTGTGCTGTACCGCAGCTTGCCTCGTTTCCCATACAACAGCAAGACAAATGCTCATGCAGAGTTTAGTGCAAGCACGGAAGATGATGACAGACCGAAATGGAAGAGAATATGGACACCACCGGCATTTCTAACCAATTTTGCAGTTCGCTTTCCGATCCCGAAGAACGCGCTTGTCGTATCACACTCAGTGAAGGCACGCACTGCAAGAATACACTGCCACACTGAGGGTGTTGCCGTTGCACTAGATCGCTGACATTATGCAGATATTCGTGTAACATAATTTGGGATAACCGAACTTACATGACCAGCATACAGCAACGTCACACCAGACAGACAAAGAGACAACATACACTGGCATTTCCTGCCGCGGGTAGGTCTAATGATTTCTTAGGAGTTTCTTCCTATTTGTAACTACTTTATGTAAAGCTGCATAAAAATAATTGGCTCTTTCATACCGTACATTTTGAATTTGCCACAAAAATATGATTAAATAATCAAAAAGCTGATAATATTTTGCATTTATTCTGACTAATAGGTATGACTCCACTGACCTAGTTTTTTGCTACTTTGTGGAAATGGTTGTAAAGGAGATTGAAAATTGGAAGTTACGCCACTGAACAGCTCCGCCATTTCCTGTCTCTGGATGTCTGCTGTCGCAGTGTCGTGTCATGTTCTGGCCATTGTATTTGTGCATAGATCTTTTTACCCTTTCGTCGTGCTTTCTCTGCTATCAGTCTCAGGGCTAGGATCTGCTGTACTGTACTCCTGTCTTTGCGAAATCCTGCTTGTTCGTCCGCCATGTGTTCTTCTAT
>Ga0056128_1005152_pt1 | contig 16409 bp, 10 predicted proteins | sample WorMetLIZISLAND2_FD_71113 | JGI IMG/M metagenome (GOLD analysis project Ga0056128, IMG submission 71113) | Marine gutless worms symbiont microbial communities from Max Planck institute for Marine Microbiology, Germany - Olavius geniculatus... ... | reverse complement strand
AAGATTTCGTGATCCTAGCTTGCACCGTTTTGATACAGCTCACGAGTGTGACAGACAGACAGACAGACGCCCAGACGATGGCAAAGACGCGCGAAGCATTCTGCTTTCGCGCGTAAAAAATCTATAGAAATTAGAAAACCTGCAATATCTCTGAAACGAGAAGCCCAACTGTCGCTAGAATAGCCGACCATATTGGCTGTCAGTCAGTGGCGTAGCCGGGGGGGGACAGGGGGCCCAGGCCCACCCCCAATCCTCCAGACAAAACATAAGCATATGTATAAACTGCACAAAATTTGCCAGTTTGGTCAGTTTGTTTTCGGGAAAATAATTAAAATTGTTGCCACCAGCTAGATTTCATCTTTTAAAGCTAAAATGCACGAAATTCGACTTTGGCTGGGGCTCTGCCCCAGACCCCGCTGGGGGAGCTCACAGTGATCCCCCAGACCTCCTAGCTGGATTTAAGGGGTCCTACCTCTAAGGGAAGAGAGGGAAGTAAAAAGTGGAGAGCATGGAAAGGGAGGAATTAAAGGGGGAAGGGCAGAAAGGAAAAAGACAAAGGGGGAAAGGGGAGGGGAGGAAAGAGACGAGGCTCCCCAATTGAAATTTCTGGCTACGTCACTGTTGTCAGTGACCTTCGAGGTCATCCAAAGTCGACGATTTTCGTTTCGTCTGAAAGAGGGTATGCCTCTGTGGTCGTCCATAAATTATGACACGCGCTAGGGGGTAGGGGTTCACGAATTGTGATGATGTGTGAGGTAGGCCCGGGGAGGGGGGTTAAAAGCTGCGTGACGTCACGCACGTCTCATATGCGACAAGGCCGTTTCACTTGATTTTGCACTTAAGTTGGTTAGACAATTTTCACTACAGAGATCATTTCTACATCAGAACGTGCTTATGTACCAAATGTGTCAAAAACTCAAAACATACAAAAAACATGCGTTGTATTTGAAACTCATAAAGGCCTAGATCTGTAGGCTACACCACAGACTGCAAAGGAGAGTGGGGGTAGAAGTTTGTGACGTCACCGGGGGGGATCCAGAGCGGCGTTTTTACTGATTAGTAGTAATCTTGTCTGTGTCTCATCGTTTCCGAGATATGGCTAGTTTTCTATTGATTTTCCCACCCCCTGCATTCAACCCCAATTTGAAAATGTTCCCTTTGCACTCGATGCCTGAAATTCTGCATGCCCAAGTTTAACACATGTGTAAAAAGTTTTTCTCTACAACCTAAAGCTTAGCCACAATGCAAATAGTGCATCTATTTTTAGCTTTTTTTACAAATGCACAATAAAACATAAATTAACATGTTTAAAAACTTTTTAGAAATGAGTATGTACACATGACTTATGCCAGTGATACTAAGTGATTCAAACAAGCCAATACAGTAAAACCACAGAGTTCAAAACCACAGTATGAAAAAGTTTTATCGGTTTTAACTAATTACTTCAAGCCGCACAAATCGTCATGTTACTTATATTGCTGTCCAGACCAGTATAACGTCCACATCCCTGTTCATGCATTTCAAACTGTAGTCTATCACAACATCTCTTAATGTGCTTCATAACATACATTTTGACTCAAATATCCACCACATGAACCACAGCAAACGATATAATTTCCAAGTGTACCAAATCACACCGTTTCTAACTTTCTACTCAGTTGCTGCAGAAAGAGCTTTAAACATTTACAGCAAACCTACGACTTAATTTTTGTGACTACGAAAATGTAACTTCAGGCTGTCACTGCGGCTGAATTTCTTCTCACAAATGTGACATGTGAACCAAGTACCTTCATTGTGCGACTTCAGCAGATGTTCCTTAAGTGGGCCAATTTGTGCAAAACAGGCTGAGCAGTGTCTACATGAATGTGGCTTAGCACCAGTATGGACTCTCAGATGCCTCTGCAGATACTGGAAATTTCTAAACGTTTTGCCGCACTCATAACATATGTATGGCTTCTCTCCTGAGTGACCTTCCATATGTATTGTTAGCTTTGACGTACTGCGAAAACACTTTCCGCACTCAGTACACTTGTATTTACTGCTGTGAACATTCATGTGTTGCCTCAAGTATCGCTGAGTAGGAAAACATTTCTCACACTCGGTGCATGGATACAACTTTCCTCCATTATGTATTTCTTTGTGTTTAGTTAAACTGTCTTTCACAGCAAACCGTTTGCTACACACTGTACACAAATATGGTCTTGGCTTGTCATCATGCAAACGTTCAGTGATATCATTACTATCAGCTTCAATCTTCACCTCAAATAAACGTTCACCTGTACAACATGTGCACACAGTATAATGATTACAATAATTAACATATATGACTTGCACCTGAGAACTCACAAGATACTATTAATTTAATCTACCACACAAAAAGAAAAAACTGCTCTAAATACAAGTTAAATGATAGAAATAGAAATGAAAAAATCAGAAAAAGTAACAATAGCTGAAGCTAGAGATCTAATGGAATGAAACAAGAAATTTGAGCTAATGCTCACGAGACACGTGAAAGACTATAGCAGTTCGTGTTCTCAAACTGTCAGTCTATCTCCAGCCATTTCGTCGCAGTTCATTCTTGGCATGTGTGCTGCAGATGAAGATTGGAAAAATCAATAAAAACCCCTTATTTCGGAAGCTTAAGGTCTTTCAAAGTCATCAATGTTGATACGACTGAAAAGCACATCACTAGTGCTTGTTGTGATAGGTAGCATGCCCATGACTATCTGCAACTGTTTTCACAAAAGACTGGCCAACAACATTAAAATAACGACTTTTGGAAGTACCGCTCTTTGATGCTCTCATGCAGAGGTTTCCTTGAACCTAAAAAATCGTGACTTAGACCATCAAAATCTACGTTCAATGCGGAAAATTTCATAGGCAGCTTTTTATGTATATCTCAACTGGTTTCAGCACAATTCGCTCTTGCAATGAAGATTTAGTGATTCTAGCTTGCACCGTTTTTGACTGATCCACCCGTGTGACAGACGGACAAACAGACATATAGAATTGTGATGGCTAAGACGCGCTGAAAGCAGCAGCTGCATTCGCACGTAAAAAAACAACAGCAAAAAAGAAAAATTGCTAGCAGTCCAGATATATACACATCAATCTAAAAAATGCCAGACGTTTATAAAAGATAGGATAGAGAAAAAAGTTTTGAAGTTAAAAAAAATCATAATTAAAAGAATCAATTACAAGAATTGAAATGTAAAAGTGACTGCAAAAATACTGCCTCAATGAATTCGTGGTAGCAAAATGAGAGCTGTGCAAATGACTGTATGTGGATTATGGACTCATGCATGTAGAAAATGATACCTTTAAATTCTAGGATTACACAGAATTGTGATCCGTCAACAAGGCCACAGTGTCACAAATTGCACTAACCTGCTGTTTCTGTTGTTGGCTGGCCATCGTATACATAGTCAGTGATATCATTGCTATCAGCTTCAATCTTTATCTCATGCAAACTTTCACCTGCATAATATCAACAACAAACAAAGATAACTCTAGCTGCACCATCACAGACACGTGGCAAAAAGGAAAATGGTTATCACAACATTACCTTTATGAAGTTGTACAAAAAAATAATTAGCAAGTAAAATACCGTTTGACGTTTTACACAGTGAAGCAACACAACCAAGTCTCAGATCAACAAACAATTACATACCGATTAACAGAGTGGCCAAATACTAAGCCACAAAAAAATTTTTGTAACAAAAAGCACTGATTGAACCGATACTTAGACGGTATAAATGATTCCATCTCATGTGAGAGATGTAAACATCTATCATAATCTGTCACATATTTCCATAGCACACTGCTAAAACTGATTGATGGCTACAAATTGCCTACTGCTAGTGAGTCAAACCATAAAAAAATTCACAGTTAGTAAGACAGTAAATGAATTTACACAGCTCAAATCTGAGGTGCACAACAGGGTGCATAGCATGGGAGAAGCCTAAATGCTAAGTTACAGAAAAAAATTTGAATTGGCGACAAAACACCATATGGAAACACGATTGCAAATGACCAAGTGCTGTAAAACAGTAAACCAAAACATGTACAAATACATGCAGACAGCTAACAAATTGGCAAAGGCATCTGTAAATTGATTTAATATTTGACAAAACTTGCTAGCTTAACTCTGTACATGAAATAGTGAAATACATAACAAAAACAGATCTGCACAGATTGAAAATGGAGATCCAAAATTATTATCTGACAAAGCGTGCAAGATGATGCTATGTCAAAGACTACGGGAACATTAATTGAGAAAAAATACAACATGACAGTTTAAAATATTTACCACACAAATTGGACAGAAAATGGTTAAGATCTAAATGCTCAGCGATATCATTAGTATCAGCTTCAGTCTTCTCCTCAAAAGAACTATCACCTGTAGAATGCCAGCAGGTACAAGACCATGTTATTTTTATTATACAGCAACCAGCAACCATAATTTAGAGATCAAAAATCATATGAATAGAACACAGTAGCATCTATTACAATCCAAATTTGACATACCCATACACGACTTTTAGTTTTTGAATGTAAAAAGTGTAAAGTCCTTCCCGAGCCTTACGGCCCATTAGGTGGTGCTGATCTCCGTTTCCTAAGGCCCTCAGCCAGACACCAGTTTTTACACTGCAAGACCATGGATATGGGGCTAGTGCATCGCGTGGTATGCGTGTTTACGTCCCAGCTTTCGCTGGTACTCATTGCACCTACCACAATGTTAAATGTAAGGGGATTGTTAAAATCTGTGTTAAATGCTAAAAGTTTTATATGCAGATTGTTGTTATCTATCTTCGCGATGTTGTTGAAAATTCAGTCATAAAATGTGCATCACAGCCCAAACTGCAAAAAAATCAATAAAATTCTCTATTCTGGATTCCAAGTTCATTCAAAGTCATCGGTGTTCGTACCCCAAGAAAACCTCCCAGCAGTGCTTGTTACAGTGTATGTGCTTATTTGCAACCGTTCTCAAGCTAGAAAAGTTTACTGTGTTAAAAAAAACAATTTCTTAGGTGGTACCTCTCTTTAATGTCCTCGTTCAATGGAAATAAAATAAATTAATAATAATAATAATACAGCCATTTGCAAAAGCACATAATTTCAAGAATCTTCTCACCCAGCGATACCAAATTTGGTCACAGAATACTAGAAACTTTACACTAACATACAGTGAAAACCCATAGTCCCTAAACTTGTAAAGGCACCAAAACTCATTTTGGCTGAGTTTGTTGCAGCCAATGTGCAAATTTGAGTAAATCCGAGTTAATATCGTAGGCCACATATAGCCTGCAGGCCACAGTTTGCCCAACCCTGATGTAGTAGATCTTTAAAAACAACCAAAACAATCAGCAAACAAAAGAACATATACCAGCCTGCATTTTCAATCGTTGCTTCCTCATGATGTGAATACTCAGTGATATCAGTGTTCACCTCATGCAAACTCTCACCTGTATACAACACAAATAGGTTCCGCATCGACACAAAAAAATAAATGGTTCCTCCTTCTGATTTAGCAAGTGCACACTGCACCCAAAAAATCATCAGTATAAATACAGAACATGACAGGACTAACAACACTTCACTTTACACTATTTAATGCGTATGAAAATATGCAAATTATACATTCCCCAACCATTCATGAAATGTCATCAAAATCTGCTCTCAACGTTATAATAATCCATGTATAAAACAGACAAAGAAAGAAAGACAAATGGACAAAAAGATCAAACCTGTCACATAACTCCTTCTTTAACAGATCAAAATAAAAATAATATCCAAGTTTAAAACTGGAAGTGCAGTGCAAATTAATTGCTACTTGGATGTTTGCAGTAAAGCAGACATAAAACATGTAACAGTATTGCATTAAACATCTAACAGCCTCTAGTTGTACTTGTTTAATATTTTCCTTTAAAATACGTTTTTATCTCTTCATACAAGTGACTATTGAATACAGTAGTCATCAAGAAAATCTGTACTGACCTGTTAGTTCGACTGTTGCCTTGTCACGACTTGAATAATCGGTGATATCATTACGACCAGATTCGGTCTGGCATGGCTTCACACCTTCATGACAAAGAGAATGTTTCCGAAAACTGCTACTGTGGCAGAATTTCTTCTCACAAATGTGACATGTAAACCAAGTGCCTTCATTGTGTGACTTCAGCAGATGTACCTTAAGTTGTCGAAGCTCTGTAAAGCAGTCTGAACAGTGTCTACATGAATATGGCTTCGCTCCAGTGTGAAGTCGAACATGAAGCTTCAGTTTATCGCTAGTTTTAAACTGTTTTTCACAATAGTGACAAACGAAAGATTTCATGCTGCTGTGCATACAAAGTGTATGTCTCTGCAAGTGGCTGGATCGGCTGAAGCTTCTGTCACAAAGTGAACACTTGTACAGTTTGTTTCCCGCATGCGTTCTAATGTGATTTCTCAAATGAGTTGACTGAAAAAATACCTCGCCACACAAGTGGCATTTGTACTGTTGATCATTGGCATGGCCCTGTACATGTCTCAGAAACCTTGAAATGTCTAGAAAATGCTTTCCACATTCAGCACAGTTGTATTTACTGCTGTGAACAATCATGTGACGCCTTAAGTAGCACTGCCGAGTGAAACATTTCTCACACTGAGTACAGAAATGCAACTTGTCTTCAGTATGTATTTTGTTGTGATTAATCAAGTTGTTTTTCCTCACGAACCATTTGTCACACAATTTACACCAATACGATCCTTTCTTGTCATCATCAGCTGGCTGCTCTATGATATCATCATCAGTTTCAATCTTCACCTCAAATGAATTTTCAGCTGTACATATGCAGAATATAAATTCTTGTAGCAAATATAATTTTTACCAATAACAATTGTAGCAACTTAAACATAACAGCATCTGTTACACAGTTTTGTAAAATAGTGATGCCATGCATGTGTGTGTCTCAGTTGGTAAAAAAACAATGCCAATGGCCACATATGGACTATAGCTTGCAAGTGCAACAGCTAATAGCATACACTGAAAAGTCACATCCAAGTTATGGTAACACAAGATACGAGTAATGGGCATCTAAGTAAAAAACCTGAAACTTCATGGCACAATACAGTGTATCTGAAAAAATGTGTGCTAAAATATTAAAGACCATTTACTAACCTGCAGATCTGACTGTGGGTTGGCCAATGTGGCCATCATGCAAATGGTCAGTGGCATCATTATTATCAGTTTCGGTCTTCATCTCAAACAAACTTTCACCTGTTCCATATCAACCACAAAACTACGTAATTCTGGCTGTGGTGGCATTACCAATTGAAGTTATCAGACAAAATAGACACCAAATCATTACCATTGCGGCACTGCCAAGGAAACAATCAGCCTAAGAAAATTATTAGGTGGTGCAGTAGTAACACAAACAGCACTCAGATCCACATTTTAAAACAATTAGATAAAATTACATATGACTTTGATTAACAGAATTTAGCCAAAAGTTAATCCACTACATTTTCGTAGCAAAAACAAATGCATCAAATATTAACTGACATTTTTGCCTCAGATTCGGCCACTGGCTGACATTGTGCACTTTAAATATGCACCTAATGTACTTTAAATATGCACATTTATGATAAATATGATTCAGCTTGATGTCACATATTTTACTGAGTGAGGTGTGTCTATCTGATGCACATACTCAGTCTGCTGAAAATGCTGGACAGGTACAAACTATCTACTGGCAACAGAGCAAACTACAAAAAATTTCAGTGCAAAGTATGCTAGTGAAGACATTTGCAAACAAGATTCATACTTGACAATTATGATATGGTTTGATAGTTTACTGTTTACAAGCAACAAAAAATTAATAATAACAAGACATGTCTGTGCAGAGTGAAAATAGAGATTCCAAAAATCTGATAAAGTGTGAATATATGATTATAGAACAATAAATCAAAGACTAAAATTCAAAAAACTCAAAACACAAAATTTTAGAAATGATTACCATATAAACTCGAAGAAAGCTGACCAAAATCTAAATGAACCAGCTGATGACGTTTGAAATCTGATATAGTAACAAAACGCTTTGGACATTCACTGCAAACATAGGGCTTCACACCTACATGGCAAAGTATATGTGTCTTGAGGTGACCACTGTGGATGAATTTCTTCTGACAAATGTGACACGACAACCAAGTACCATGATTGTGTGACTTCAGCATGTGTGCCTTGAGATGACCAGATTGCGTAAAATGGTCCGAGCAGTGTTCACATGAGTATGGCTTTGCACCAGTGTGGATTCTTAAATGCTTCTGTAGACCTTCAGGTCGATTAAATGCCTTGTTACACATGTAACACTCATACGGTTTCTCTCCAGTATGACTTCGCCTGTGCATTGTTAACTCTGGCCTGCTTCTAAAACACTTTCCACATTCACTGCATTTGTATTTACTGCTATGAACAATCATATGTTGGCTTAAGTATCGCTCAGTAGGAAAACACTTTTCACACTGAGTACATGAATATGACTGTTCTCCAGCATGTATTAGTTCATGCTGCTTCAACTGATGTTTCCTTGTAAACTGTTTCTCACACACCATACACGAATATGATCTTCGCTTGTCACCATAAGGACCCTGAGTGCTATCATTATTTTCGGCTTCAATCTTCACTTCAAATAAACTGTGAATTCTACTGTGCGAAACACATTTTCTTGAGTGGGTAAACCTTTTGTTGCAACGATTACATTCAAATGGTTTCTTTCCAGCATGACTTCGTCTATGTACCATTAAATTTTGTTTGCTACTTAAACACTTTCCACATTCAGTGCAATTGTACCTACTGCTGTGAACATTCATGTGCTGCCTCAAGTAATGCTCAGTAGGAAAACATTCATCACATTCGGCGCATGAATACAACTTCTCTCCACTGTGTATTTGTTTGTGATCATTCAAATGCTGTTTTGTTGTATACCATTTTTCACACAACGTGCACAAATATGGTCTTGGTTTGTCAACAGCTGGATGCTTTATAACATCATTACCATCAGCTTCAATCTTCACTGTTACAGAACTTTCCCCTGTGCTACACACACAGAATGAAATGCTATTTGTAGTAAACATTTCATCGCACAAAATTCTAAATGCTAACATATAGTCATCTTACAGGTAGACCTTCAGTGTACCAAAAATTGCAGTGCTGCTCATCATATCGAGCTCTATAGCTTGGACTTGAATTTGTGGTACCAGAGTGAGTGCTAATGTGTAGCTAATCATGGGTGCATCCCATTCTAATGTTGAATTCAATGTGGCTAGTCCTGAGGCAGCTAAATATAATTCAACTTAATGAAGATACTGTTCAGATTTGGAATTGACTGTTTTTGTCTTAGTGAGCTTCCAACACATACTTCACTAATAATCTAATTTTCTTACGTTAACTGCATGACTGTGAAAAATATGCACTGTGTCTCAAAAAAATGTCACCCTTTTTATTACTGTGATATCTTTGGCACATATGATCAGATTTTGCTAATTTTTGGCACAAATATACCCCATTTAATAAAATACATATGCACAGACCACCACATTGGTTTGTGTTTGCACTGTACCTTGTAATAACCAGCTTCACATCAGAACGCACACTGCGATGTCAGCCACTTCCTGTTGTCATCTCATTAAACCAGAATCTCATCATTTCTTCAAAAGTTTACCGTAAAATTTACAAATTAATTGCTTAACTTCAAAACTTTTGAATTTATGAAATTTTCTTATCAAAATGCGATCTTCACCTGCGCGACTGCTATGCGGTCTGATCTGCAGCAGCACGTCACTGACCAGTGGCATAGTAGATGACTGTGCACCTATGTCAGAACTATTGTGCGACACTTCAAACTTTTTCTGTTGGTACTACAGACAGACTATGATGTGTTAAAATGTTAAGGTTATATGACAGTTATCTGATGTTACAAAAAATTAGAGTTTTATGTGGAAACTTTTTGACTTTGTACTGTATGCCGTAAAAATCATTGTCAATTTTTACAAGGTACAGTACAAACATAAAAAATAAAATATGGTGAACTGTGTATGACATGTATGATAAATTCCTTGGGCAAAGTTTCTGCCAAGAAATGGCAAAATAGGAGAAAAATTGACTAAGTTATCACAAATATAACAAGAAGCCCAGCTATTGCTAGGAAAAGCCGACTGTACCACCTACTTTCGAAGCCCAGCATCCAAATTCCAATCACAGAAAGAAAGCGATTTGTCAGAGGTGAGACAGATCCTTGCATGCTATTTTAATGGAATGTTGTCTCAAAAGCTATAATGAATGCCACTATAACAGACATCACATGTGGTCATTTTGCCATGCGCTATAAATAGCTAGTTCCATGCACATGGGCATCTTGCCAGCTGACTTCTAAAATATCAGATGCAGGTTTTGCAAATATTTCTCACAATAACAATGCCTTGCTTGGGAAAACACAGTTCCTGTTGCAGTACTAACCTTCAAGGCCAATCAAGATGAATGATTTTCATGTTATTCAAAAGCCAATATGCGACTTCCCATTAGTGATCAATAGCACGTTAAGCCCTATTTCGAAACGTTTAGCTGCAATAGCATGTAATGGCCTTTAAAGTCATCAATATTTATCTAATTTGACAGGGCATATGCCACTTCCTATTAGTGATTAATAGTAACCTAAGCCGTATCTCACACCGTTTCCAAGATACGGCCACTTACAGCTTTAAACATTCCATTCAAAATTACAGCCAAACCGCTGCAGATGGAAACATGGTTACTATTGACAGCCTATATGAAGTTGCCACCGCACAATCCCATGGTACCATTGCCAACCCTCTATGACTTACCTTTCACCCACAATACTGCATAAATGGCTCACGGCAGTGCATTATTACCCTTCAAGGTCATCCAAGATCAATGATTAATATCTCATTTGAAAGCCAGTATGCAACTTCCTATTAGTGATCAATAGCAACCTAGACCCTATCTTGCACCATATGGCCACGTACATCCGTGACAGACAGACAGACCAAATGACAGATGGACAAATGACAATTCACGCCAATAGCTCGACCTTTACTAAAGTACGGTCGGCTAAAAAGGGTAACATTTTTTAAGACACAGTGTAGTAAGCAACAATGGGCACTGGCCCAAAGTAAGATACCTTGATTTAAGCAATGTGGTGTATCACAGCAGACTCATAATGATGTTTCTTAGTTGTTTTTACACCTTTTGCGCGAACATTTTGGGTTAGGGTTAGGGTCAGGCTTGGGGATAGGGATAGGGTTAGAGTTACAAATAGGGTTAGTCAGACTTGAGGTTAAGGCTAGCGTTAGCATACAGATGAAAAAAGTAAGTGAATAACCATTTATTTATTTTTCCCAAAATTTCATTACTAATCATTAAATTGATTGTGAATTGATCAGTCGACCTTGTTTATTCGCACAACTGTTATCGAAAAAGTAAACCAAAATAACCAACCTGTGGTGTATTAGCATTACGTTGCAATCTTTTAAAAAGTACTGAAGGTTTATGATGTCAGTGAATTTTAAAATAACTGTACGTTTTACCATTAAAATATCAAAACCGAATGTAAAGATTCACTATGAGTCTGCTGAGGTAATTCATGTTACTTAAATCGATGTATTTTACTTTGCACCGGCGGCCAACAACGTTGACCGACAACCATACAATATATTCGTATCAAACACAATCTAAGTTACATCTCTGCACAATGAGCTCTAACTACTAAACTTATTATACAGCACAAACAGCATAAAAACGCTTATAATTTCGCAGTCCAAAGTACGGATGCACATCAACAGATATTTCTGTGTAAAAGCACACTTGTCGTGAAAACTCGCAGTCCGTAGAACTGTGGGGGATTTTAGTGATAATTCGATATCAGGATTTCAATTTCGATACTATATCGATACGATATTTTTAAAAATCGCGATATCGATATCGATATCGATATTTTTAAAATGATAAGTATGTAACTCTTACACGAACACAAGAACAAGACGTGAACGTTCAGCAAGGCAGTTTGTTTTAAGTAGATAATAAAATGTGTTAGTGAACTTAAAAACTATAAACTGTCGCAAATGTCGTTAAATTACGACACTATAATTAGTTTGCTTCTGTTAGTTTGTCGTTTTCTCCGTTTTTTCTTGTTATTTTGATAATGCAGTAATAAAAATATAAACTTGTGGCGTAAAATATCGCAATATATCGAAAATATCGTGATATATACAAGATATCGCAATATGTCGAAAAATTCGATATTTTTGCTTATACGATACGATACCATATATCGATATCGAAAACGATATATCGATATTTTCGATATATCGAATCATCACTAGTAGATTTGCTCGTTAACTTACGTTACGTTAACTGATTGTACCGGATTCTGATTAGATGTAAACAAACAACATTATGGTTGTGGTTATTATTATGTGTCATTTTCGTTTTTGAACGACATTTGTGACTGTTTTCTTTTACCGCGTAGATTAGTAAGTAATGAGTGAACGAAATAATCTACATTCGATACCTGTGTTTGCGAGTCAAACAGCTGTAACTATTGACGCGTTCGGGAAGGTGCGTATGGTAATAAGGCGAGTGCTGAGTGCAGAGCAGCTCTGTGCCTAGGCATGGCACACAGCGTCATATTCAGTATCATTGCTATGCTATTGAACTGTCCGCCGTCATCGTCGGCTACTCTGTGCCCATTGTGCATAGAGCTGCTGTCAGTTTAAATTTGCAACTGGCAGCCACAAACTTTGCCCATAATCCAAAACAGTCCTATCTCTAACTCTGGTGCTAACTTTATTCCTGTCATCGTGGCCTCGAGGTTATAGGGCGTTGCATTCCAGACCGAGAGGTTTCCGGTTCAATTCCTAGCCGGTCCGCTACCAAGTAACAACTCAGGGCAATTTGCTTACACCTACGTGCCTGTGTAGATGCAAGTGCTCTAGTGGTTCATGTTGACTTGTAACTTTCTCACTGCCGGTCATTTGCATGTAACCTTGGGCAATTTGCTTACCTAATGTGTGCTTGGGTCAACTCAGCCTCCTACCTTCCATGTGATGGGAAATGAGTAGTAGCTAGGGGCTACAGGGTGAGGGCCTAGTGTAGCTGATTGGGGTGGTGGTATGTGTGCTTGCTGCAAACTGCAGGTCCAGTTGTTCGCTGATGAGGGCACCATGCAGTGGATGGCCGCATAGTGCACTGTAGTATTATTAGCTCATGCCAGTCAGCTAACACTGACTGAGACTATAAAAGCGCTTCTGGTCTTGAATCTGTCTCATTTGAGAAGCCCTATAGCAGGTACCAAACTTTACTGTTGTACCTTTACCTTTGCCTAACCCTAATTTTAAATCTAACCCCATTTTGTTTAACAAATCAACAGCTGTTTGCAGTGCATAAGCCGTTCGGCATTTAGTCACCAGGCCAACATTTTATGCCATTTGTAAACCAACAAGCAAAATCTTGCTTTTGTTGTATTTGAATTTAGGAGCCATATGTTTCCAATGTTTGATTGGCTTTGATAAAGATGTAATTCTGAATCACATCATTGGTGCTACAATGTCATTTGTGTTTCAGCGAAGAAAGTGGGCAAGGTTAGATCCATGGGAATGGGCATTCATTGTAGTGTCTATTCTCAACATCACTTTGTGCATTATTTTGTCCACATTACGACTGGTAAATGTCATTCAATATGATCCGAAGTCGCCTGACTTTGTCTTCACTATAGTGCTAATTGTCAGTTCAGGTATATTTTCCACTCTGTTTGCTTAGTAGGTAGGTGTAGTCAGAATGTATAGATTATTATTTAGTCAAAAAGGTCACCGATTCGTTTGACATAGAAAAACAGTTAACACTTAACTGAAGAAAAGCTCAACTAATTATGACAATTTATGCTTATCATTTTTAGTCACATGAATTGTCTCGTTTAGTTTTTTATGATTATGCTCTGCAGCCAGAAAAAAAACAACGCAAAATACTGTCATGCCACTTAATTTATTTATTTCTTTCTTCATTGATTAAGTGTGACATTGCAGTAAATACATTATCAGATAGGAATCATTAACACCTTTTATACTTTTCAAATAACAAGAAGCTGGCAAAGTTAGCAAGATATGCTAGCAGCTCTACTTAAGTAAAAAAAAAATATTCAATTGAACAATTCTGTGATTCTGCTATGCCGTAACTGCATGTTTTTAACCCACATGTGATTGCTATTTTTGTATTTTTTGCACATGTTTCTATCATTTCACTTTGTCATTTTGTATCATTTATGAGAAGTTGTATTAGTTTGTGGTGCTAAGTCATGTTGTGTTTTGAATGTTTGTGTGTTACAGTATTTTGTGGTGTTTATGTATTACACGGCCTGCTAAAAGAGCTTAAATATGAGGTCTACATGTTTGTTTGTGCTGCAGCATTCGTGCTGCTGTACTGCATTGTTGAATATATTGTCAATGTGTCACGACGAAGTGAAATAAAACTGGTAATGTTTCATGTTTTCTGTAATTCTGCATGCTTTTTTATCATTATTGTTGTAAGATAACATCAGTGCATGTTCTGATAAATGTCTGTAACTTAGGGTGGCCAAAAAAATGAACTTTGAAAAACATTTGCTCTCACAGTCCCTAAAATATGTTCCCTTTGGGGAGAAAATAAGCCATATTAATTTTCTCTGAAATATTTTAATATCTAGAGGTGGCCCAAGAGCTCTGAATATAGGTTATAGTGAACGTGAAGTAGTGAATTAGCAATTAACATCAGTGCTCCTGAAGCTGATGAACAGTTTTTTGGTGTTGGCATAGGCTATATTTATGGTTCTCTGATATCATTTGAGCTGTGCATATTCATTGTCAGCAGTGAATTGATGTTTCTGTATGGTATAATTGCTTTGCTAAACTAATGGTTATTCATTCATTCTGTAGTTTTACTGGTATTGACTTGATGCTTTCAGAATTGACTTTTAAGTTTAGTTTAAAGCTGAACTGTGTGCCATTGCTTACAGTAAACAAAGCGTGAACACTCAGCGTATCTTTTTCATCATTATGGTTTTGCAGTGTAAACTGGTGTCTGGCTCAGGGCTAAGGAAACAGGTCATCGCTGCTTTGTGGGACTCTGAAGGACTTTGCATTTTTTTCAATCAAATGATATTCTGTATTGCATAGTATTTTGTGCTTATTTTGTGAAGATGTTTAACTCCACATTTGGTCTGCGAATATTCACAGCATAACTGGTTGTGGAGTGAGGGAGGGATCAGCCGGTTGCAATGTTATTAGCAGGTGATTATTATCACTAAACGGCACACGCATACATTGCAGGTTCGTCTGATACTTTGCTGTTTATTGGGACCAGTCAACATCGGTCTCGCTCTGAAAGTTGCACATGAGTTTGGCTGGCTGGAATTCCGTATTCTTGGAGCTTCGCAACAAATGCAAAGTATTAGTTTATGTCGTATCACATCACTGTTACTTTTATTTTTTTCTGTCCATCTACCTGTCTCAGACTTTCAGTGTGAAATTCGGCTCTTGATAATTCAGCCACAAAACCATTTTTGCCATCTTCAGGTGTTAACTCATATGACCCTTGTGTAGCTTTGTAAACCTTGAAAGCATTTTTGCTATAATGACACATTGATATCACGGAATGCAGTATTGTGTGTTGTTTGATTAGCTAGTAAGCATGCTGTGCATTTCTTAGACCATGTTTGCTTTTTGGTGCAGGAATGTATCAGCAAGCTGTCTTTTTCAGCTCGTTGCTCAAGTTTGACCTCCAGGCTGCTGTGAGTTCAATATGTATAATTAGTACGCCCGGAAGCGATAGCTTACGGAGCGGACTTAAGTTTTACTCGTGATGTTTTTTTCTCCCTCGCGAGATCTCTGAGATGCGTGGGCTGACCGGCGTGAAATTTTGCACGATGGTCAGTACTAGGCCCTATTTTATAATGCCGGTCCAAAATTTTGGGGGACACACCCCAAAAAAATTTCAGGGGCCAAAAACATGCAAAATTTAGCCCGATTTCAGACGACTTTGAAGTTCGGCGGCGAATATCTCCGAAACGGATGAAGATTTTCAAAATCGGATTTTTATTCCATCTACCGTGATTCCTCCTGCGTTAGGCGAAACAAGTCCGGTGAAGTTTGGTCCAGTAACCTTGGAGATTTAGATTCTTAATAGTACCCACCGAAAGCGCATATTTCGGAAGACCATATTTCAGCCCCTAGGGGGTGCTGCACCCCCAAATTTTTACACGCGCTAGAGAATCACCAAGTCTTACTAGCACAACCCCACCGAGGATGGGGGCCCCCCTTACAACTTTTTTCAAAGGGGGGTCAAAAATTGGCTTAAAATGCAATAAATGAGCGCTTATAACTTC
>Ga0056128_1005149_pt1 | contig 16413 bp, 10 predicted proteins | sample WorMetLIZISLAND2_FD_71113 | JGI IMG/M metagenome (GOLD analysis project Ga0056128, IMG submission 71113) | Marine gutless worms symbiont microbial communities from Max Planck institute for Marine Microbiology, Germany - Olavius geniculatus... ... | reverse complement strand
CATAATACGTGTTAAAATGAGTGAAAAAACGTTCGTAAATTCCGTCTGTCCTAATCTGTGGGCCCCAACAGTCGGTCTATTACAAGGTTTGACTGTTATGCAGCAGTGTGACTACAAGATAAAGTTTTGGAATGTGTGTGAAGTCAAGAAGCGACTGGTATGGTCTGGATTGGTCTGGAGCAGAATTTTATCAATACTGCTATCAATGAATGGAAAAAGCGTCACCTTGCCTGTGTTCGCATAGTGGGCTACCACTTCAAGCAATTTTGCTACAGTCAGTTGAAAAATGTACAATTGGATGAATTGTCAGCCAAAGTGTCAGAAATGTGAACAAAATGTGTTTTTACGTGTTATGTTAATTAAGTAATCGTATCGCATTGGATAAAAGCGATATTTCACTGGTTGGGTTTTCCCCAGGTAGTGCAGAAACAAACGTTGGGTGAGGTGGGAAACTAAATGGTCATTTGATGGCAAGTTGTGTCAGGAATATTTGTATCAAAAATTATCAAAATCTGATAATTGGTTTTAAAGTTACAGTTGAAAATGTCGGGGATGTTTTTTTGGGACACAGTGTATTTTTAGCTGCAGGCCGGTTGAGGCAGATTGCGTTTAGCCAGGAAATTCCAGAGTCAAACTACCGGACGTCAACTACGTCGGTAGTAGTTAGTCACTCGCTACGACAGCGTTTTGCATGCCGTCGAACGCAACTTTCTAGTTTGGAAGTAGTTATTCGCGACGTAGACCTTACGTCCAAACTAATCTACAATGCTGTTATGCATACCACCCCTGATGTTCCACGGCTGATAGAGATGGCTCAGTGGTAGCAGCAACAATTTCGGATGTATTGTAACATGACATAAATAATTACAATGGCACGAACATTACTGCACATTAGAAACATCGTACATAAGATATTTTTTACTCACAAAACGAGAATCAATTGCCATATATCAAAGACACACTCATGATCTCTGCTAGTAATTACTGCAACAGCTTTGGCTGCACTCGGGCTTCGGCATTCACGTTAATTTAGTGACTATAATACGCATTGCTGTGAAAAAAATGGACAAAGTTAATTAAACCTCTAAATTGATGCCGTGGATCACGTCCATGGGATTGATCACATTGCCGAGCGACTTGCTCATTTTCCGACCATGGGAGTCACGAACAATGCTGTGAAACAGAACCTACACAGAACCATAGCGAGCCACAATAATCAGACAACAGCAGCCAGTGATTCCTGCACGGCATAACATGACTGATATTCTCACAATAGTGGCCTGATCATAAGCAAAAACAACTGACACAATAGCCGTAGTGTAAACATTAACATCAAGCCGTTAAACGGCACACATCGTACAATTACCGACTGCAACCAACAGCCTTCCATTAACAACAGCGCACAACTACAATGTACACCGTGTCCAGAAAAAAACATCCCAAACACTATCGATTGTCACTTGACGAACAGATATATGCAATTTTAATAATTTTAGGTACGATTATTCTTGACACAACTGGCCATCAAATGGCCATTCAAAATTCTATCTTACCTAGTGTCTGCTTCTGCACTACCTGGGGAAAACAGAACCAACAAATTGTAAGTTGAAATAAACAGAAATATGTCAAAAAGCATTCTCAACATTATCGGCTGTGACTTAAAGGATTTTTAAAATAATTTTTGGTGCAAACATTTTTGACACTACTTTCCATCAAATGACCGTTCTACACTGTGTCTCAAAAAACATCCCCGACATTTTTGACTGTAACTTGAAAACCAATTATCAGATTTTGATACTTTTTGGTAGGAATGTTCCTGACACAACTTGCAGTCAAATGACCATTCACCTCGCCCAGCATTTGATTCTGCACTATCTGGGGAAAACACAACCAGCAAAATATCACTTTTTTATCCAATGTGATATGATTGCTTAATTAACATAACACGTAAAAACACAGTTTGTTCACATTTCTGACACTGGCCCACTATGCGAACACAGGCAAGGAGACGCTTTCTCCATTCACTGACAGCAGTATTGATAAAGTTCTGCTCCAGACAAATCCAGGCTGTACCAGTCGCTTCTTGACTTCACAAACATTCCTAAACTTTATTTGGTAGACCCACTACTGCGTGACAGTCAAACCTTGTAACAGACCGGCTTTGAGGGCCACAGATTAGGATAGATGGAATTTATTGACGTTTATTCAATTCATTTTAATACGTATTATGCTTGGTCTGCTTTCCCCAGGTAGTGCAAAAGCAATTGTTTGGTGAGGTAAAAAGTAAAACACTTATTTAATAGCCAATTGTGTCAAAAATATTTCTGCCAAAAATTATTAAAATCTGCTGTTTTTCTTCAAGTTACGATTGATAATGTCGGGATGTTTTTTTCAGGTTTTCTGTTTATTTCAACACATATTTCGCTTGATCTGCTTTCCCATACATTGGATAAGATGGGAAACTGAACAGTCATTTAATGGCAAGTTGTGTCAAGAATATTCTTACCAAAAATTATCAAAATCTGAAACTGCTTTTCAAATTAAAGTAAAAAATGTCGGAAATGTTTTTTGAGACACAGTGTAGTTCCTACATCACTGAATGTCTGTTTCTGCACTACCTGGGAAAACCCTAAGAGGAAAAATAGGATAAAAATGCAATATATCATTTGGTTTTGCTTCCCCAGGTAGTGCAGAAGCAGACAATGGGTGCGGTGAAAAATTGGACAGTCAGTTGATCGCTAGTTGTGTCAAAAATATCAGTGTCAAAAATTATTAAAACCTGATAATCCTTCTTTACGTTACAATCGAAAATGTCCAGGATGTTTTTTTCCGAACATGGTGCATAATGAAAAAATAACAGTTAAGCCACAATCAGTAACCCATATTAGCACTACATTACCATTATCATCTATGTTTATTTCTCAGAACACAGACATACGTGTAATCAATGTAAATACATCACACAAAGTATGATACAAAATTTTCCAAAAACAGGCCAGTGGTGTTTACAACTGCCCACAAGACTAAAACACAAACAGTGACAAATCAAATAAGCACTTCTGAAAGTAATTTACTAAGAAAAGAAAAGAAATATACACGGCATTACGATACGAATGATGACGATAAAATTGCTGCTACACACCTGCTTAAATGGCAGCTGATTGGTGAGTTTCAAAGCCATCATGGCCATCCTGGCAACCCAAAAGAACATGATGTCACTTGCAGTCTCCAGCAGGTCCGTCGGATAAAACTTCCGCAAGTCTTCAGTCTGCAGCACAAACAGACACTCTGCATAAACAATGTCATTCTAGTGCATGATAAGCAATGAATACTGCATACTGCCTTTGTCACTCTATGAATACAGTATCTGCTATAAAATGAACTACGCCAAAATTTCAACACTGAATGAATGACACATCAATAATGTCTAGCCACAGAGTGTAAAAAATGCATCATTTTTTTGCATTCAAAAACTCGGCAGAAAGTATGATTTATTAATTCTCTTGAGTACGTATGATTTATTAATTCTCTTGAGTACGTATGATTTATTAATTCTCTTGAGTACTTCACAAGAAAAATACGATGTCTTCCATACATTACATGTGGTAAAACTGTCACTTGATGAAAAGTAACTCTGAAACTTGCTGCACTAATGCACGACATGAAAACAGCAACCAAACAATGTTACTTACACTGTCCGGCCAGCCGAATACTGAAAAGGGAAAAAGTGCCGAAGAAAACCAGGTGTCCAAAACGTCTTCATCTGAAAATCATACACAGTAAATTCGAAGCAAATGCATCTCCACATTCGCATAACAATAACTTGTCAATGCAATGCCATAATACAAAATATCAGCCATACCAGTAAATATGCAAAATGCATCTTAAATCAAATAATTCCATAACTGAACGATGATGAGCAGTGATCACACACTTGTGCATAATCATCAGATTATTCCTGTGGATGGACAAAAACAAAGAAAGATGGTTCAGCAAGAACTTGTTTACCTTCATCCTTTTACAGACTGGACAATAAAAGAGCAAAATCACATCAAACATTTGTCACAAAGAGCAGACTGACTTGTATGTCCAGTGGCATCGTAGCTGGGTAGGGAGAAAAAGGGAGCCGAGCAACTGCCCCTCTTTCTCCGCCCCCCCCCAAAAAAATTATGGGCTGTTGAAAGATTCTCAGAAAATTTTCTTCTCATCGGAAAATTTTGATCAAAAATGCAAAATTTGAGGCTACAAACCCCCTTTTAGGGACATTTAAAGGCAAAATTGAAATTCGGAGCAAACATACTCCCCTTGGTCAGATATTTGCAACTGTATGTCAGAATTCTGTCAATCAATCAATCAATTAATCTGTCGGAAATTGCAGCTTTTGCCCCACCCACTTTTTGAACCTACAACGCCACCGGATATGTGGGTAGGCTGGTACCTTGCTGTACAGTCAGCTGACTGGAGGAACAATGCAGCTGGTTCGCTGCCTTCATTAAAGCCTCTTCTTCACTGTGTGCAGCGACCCACAGTTCAACATTATCATCCAGCTAAATGACAGGACACCACTTACACAGTGTATTATAACAAATCACAATTGACTAAGTTCAGGCAACTATACTATCGGTTAACTGTAAAAATGAATAAATATGACTTTATAGTCACTGCAATTACGATAAGATAAAATAAGACACAGAAAATAGGTAAGATATTTATGAGAATGTAGCAATAACAGTTTGTTCAGCAGATTAAACAAGCAATCACTGAAAGCTGACCAAGCACTACTAAAGTTCAACCTCGGCGTAAAGTGAGTGATAAAAGAACTTTTCCACCCCAGACAGTGGTCTGATGCACATATTCCACAGTTGCCGATGGCTGACATAAAGGGCTATAGTTGACTGGGCGTTCATATACAATGCACAAAACATGTGATACAAGTCCAGTCATAACAGTAGAGAGTAGAAACAGAAACAGTATGACAGTGAACATAATACAAACATAGCAACACACCAATGTCAGACATGAACTATCTGTAGTTGATTTATGGAAGAAATAAACTTACCACATTGGAATGCACACGATAGGCAGGAATGCGATGGCCCCACCACAATTGTCGAGATATGCACCAATCACTGCAAACATTATGAAAGCAATTCACCATCCATTATTACAAATGACTACCACATGGTTTTAGAATTTCATTGTCACCAGTTCCAGTACACAGTCTGCATCAAAACAAAATTTTAAAATTGTCACAAATAATAAAACTATAGAAAATTCAGTATAAACAATTCACAGACGTAAACGGCATGAGAATAAAGCCAAGTAATGCAAAAAATGCACAGAACGTAGTTTCAAAAAATCAGTAAACCTCTAACCAACTCGACGAGCACTCGACGTGTAACACAGCATTGACGAATATGCCGCCCGAGTAAACGTGTGAAATTAAGTTATGTTAGAGATAGGCTTATGGGTTTGATTTAAAATTAATGTTAGATGTCATTTCTGGTGGCGATGGTAGTGGTAGTAGTAGTAGTAGTAGCAGTAGCAGTAGCAGTAGCAGTAAAAGTAGTAGTAGTAGTAGTAGTAATGGTAGCCATGTTACAAACCTTCACTATGGCGGACCTTCGCTACAGCAGGCCACAATTGGGAAAATACAACTAGATTTTGTGTCTACAAATGACAATGATGCTATACGTAAATAAACAATGCACGATGCACACAGTAGACACCGAGGACGACCGAGGAAGCGCTGGACTGATAATATCTCAAACAATTGCCAGATGATGGGTGTCTCTTTCACACAAGCAACACACGAGGCTGAGAACAGAAGACAACAGACAGAATACACAAGGCTGTCCGAGCATGCTTAACTGCATTGACATAACACCGAAATAAAAGGGATACACAATCTAAAATTTTAAAAAAAATACACAGTTATTTTTTTAAATGTTGCCATACTTGATAGAATGGAGCCAGTCGTTCCACTGCTTCGAATAATGGCCCGGAACCAGCTTCAGGCGTTCACTCGCAACAGCCTACGACAAAACTCAACGATAAACACAGAATCATATTTCTTAGCTGTTCAACTGTTCAATAATGCCCTGACAACGCCGACGCAGGCATACAAATAATGTCAGGCACACAAAAAGAAACATAAAAAAAATTGCCCAAGATAGTCAACATCACCATCTCAGAGCTCCCTCTTATTATAATGGGCGAAAAGTCTGTCTGTCTGTCAGCCCTCTCTAGTGCCTTCCCTGTTGCACGGTTGCGGACCCCAACCGCGGTGTTTGAGTCCTTGGGCCTTAGGTACGTGCCGCCCACCTTGCTCCCACGGGCAGCCTGAGGGGCGGGGGTCGAGTTGTCGGGTCTTCTTTCCCCGCTGATTCTGCCAAGTTCATCAGTTCGCTGTTCGCTCAGCTTCGTGGCGACATCTGGTGAATGACGGCCACTTAACAGTCCAGTTTTCTGACTACCCCGACCTCCCGCGTCGCCCCTTCTTCCGCCACGTCCCAGCCTAAGGCCTCAAAGCCGGCCATGAATTTCATAGTCTCTGCAACGTGTGCCAGCTCATGCTGGCAATTGGATCAGTGGCGTCCTCTGCACATTACGACCGCGTACCGACTACCGCCACTCTCTAACTCTTGCACGTAGCTTATAACAACTAGCAAAGTAACCCACCCGTAGTGCGGGTACTTTGCTAGTGACCCTAAACGGCAATGCTTATCTCAGTGTAAAAGGCCCCAAGCCAGCAGTGCATGCAAACACATCTCGGTTATGTGGGCAGTAGACCAGACATCTCCCATATACTGCCACTACCTTCCCAACGATTACACCAATACCAAATTATCCTGTAAACAACTTGCCCAAGGTTGTTACTTTGCAGTGGACAGAATACAGGGTGGGCCAAAAAAGTAAGCTATTGTACTTTTTCCATATCTTCGTTAAATATTGACCAATTTTCACAATTTTTTCACCTGTAGACTCTGGAAAAAAATTTGCTACTCAGCGACATGCACGTCGCACATATTATGTCACTACACTACCTTGTAAAATATAAATATCCAAAAACGTACAATATCTACAAATGGTAGCAAGGTCGAGTGGTAAATTTTCAAAGTATTCAAGTAAAATGTTAAATATAAGCTATAATAAGTGTCAAAAAAGTTTAGATGTAGCTGCAAAGTAAGTTTTCGTGTTTCAAAAATAGTGCACAGCTTGTAGGGCCACACAATTGAAATACATTACTCTGTATGCTCATAGTTAAATGAGCAAGATTGTACATTTAAAATTACTGCACAGTAAAATCGTTAAAATTATTTTTAAAAAAAATGTTTAACATATCCACCAATGTTTTTGACACTTACTATAACTCCTATTATGACATCTAAGTTAAATACTTCAAAAATTTACCATTAGACCTTCTGTCCATCTGCAGATATTGTATGTTTTTGGATATTTATATTTTACAAGGTAGTGCAGTGACAAAATAAGTGTGGTGTGCATGCCACTGAGTAGCAAATTTCTCAGAGTCCACTCGTAAAAAAAATCGTAAAAATTGACCAATATTTAGCGAAGATATAGACAAAGTGCAATAGCTTACTTTTTTGGTCCACCCTGTAGAAGTCAAACCTACAATCTTATATCGTTAGTCTAACACAGTAAATTGTTAGACTACCAAGCTACACAGAAAACAACTGACCAAAAGTAAACCTCAAAAATGTCTACTAAAAAGGTAGATTGCTAAAACATTTAACTAATGCACCAAAATAAGAACATTTTTAATTCTCTAGTACATTTTAAATATGTGAACGAACGCCAATAAGAAAAGGATAGTTGAGTGGAAAAAAGCAAAGAGAAGATGAGCGCCAACCTCAATAGCTTGATCAGCCATTTCACGGCAGCTGACAAACCATTGGTCTTTCATTAAATACTCAATGATGTCTCCAGATCGGCTGAAACATGCACAATCCCCGCCAAAAAAACTGAGAAAATTATGATAACAGTATGTAAAATAGGAAAGTTCTTCCCAGGCCATAACGCTCACTGGGCGGATCTGATCACCATTTCCTAAGCCCTCAACTGGACACCAGTTTACACTGCCAGATCACAGATACATTGTGCAATGTGCCTGTTTATGTTCCAGCTGTTGCTAGTACTCACTGCATCTATTCAGAGGCCGAGTTGACCTGGTTTGCTGGATATATACCGAGATGGTTTACCCATCTTCTGATAGTCACCCATCCAAGTACTAACTGCGCCCGGCGTTGATTAACTTCGTTCATGCGATCAATGACGCTACCAACTAAGCCAGGCCACACAAGTGAAACAGCAACATAGTAAAGATAATGCAGATAACAGCAGCAGTAGCAAAAACAGCAATAACGTTTATGTCATCAACAGTAAATTAATCAATCAAGTTCACTCGGTGACTGCAGAACTTCAGTTCAAAAGCTGATGTTCATTTGTCATTTAAATGTGCTCTGAAGACATTTATGTTACGATGACTATTTGTATAGACTAGACACGTCGCACCCTTGTAAGTGGTTTCTGTGTTACGACATGTTAGAAATTGTTGGTGTTATTATTATTATTATTATTATTATTATTATCAGTGCATTAGCACCATAAGGATGACCATCGCAGATATCTCCATATACCATTAGTTACCACAACTGATTCACAACTACCAACAATGGGATATAAACCTATAACCTTGAACACAGCAGATTAGTAGCTATAACATTGTAAACAATGCTACTGCTATATCAAAAAACAGAAATCCAATCTACAGGTTGGGCCCAAAAAAGTGCCACTTTACTTTTGTCCATATCTTCGCTAATTATTGATGGATTTTCAAAATTCTTTCACTGGCACACTCTGCGGACAATTTTCGTTAGAGTAATTATTAGAGATCCCACCACACCATAAATGCATCTCTACACTACCTAGTAAAATATCAATGAAAAACGCATGCATAATGATAATAACTAACAAACATTTTGGTAAAATTAAAAAAAACTTCAGACCTACCAACACCGTATGACACTAGACTGTGTGGGTATAACACAGTCTAGTGTCATATGAATCATTCATCGCAATGTTGATCTGAAACGTTTTTCATTTACCTAAATTTTTGTTATTATTGTTAGTTTTTGCTTACATTTATATTTCACAAGGTAATGTAAAAAATGCATTTACCATGTGGTGGGATATATAATAATGGCATTATTGCAAATTGTCTGCAGAGTGTGTCAGTGAAAGAATTTTGAAAATTGGTCAGTAATCGGCAAAGATATGGACAAAAGTAGTGGCACATTTTTTATGACCCATGGTGCAGAACATTGCAGCAATTTACTAGTAGAAGAAAAAAATCATGCCGCATACAACAAACCTACAGACTGGCAACATCATCTCATGGTCAACATCACCACGATATAATCCCATTTCCCTTAGTGCGATCTCCACTGTTTTCCTGGCATCAAATCTTTTCATGCCCTGTGCAACATCAGCATTTTATTTATTCATTTATGATAAAAATCACAGATGTAGTACACAAACCAGTAAACAGAAATCCACATAGAAAGTAGTACACAAAGCATAATACGAATTAGAAAAATAAAAGAAAATACATCCGTAGAAAAAACTAACAAGGCTATCAAGCTCAGCATGCAAGAGCAAACACCATTAATGTCACCACTAACATTTGGTTTATGCAATGCTAAAGCAGGCTTAAATGGTCACCATGCTTAAATCACCAAACTACAAACATTCAATTCACACAGTCAATCCAGTGATCACTTCAACCCAACCACACCGAATTGGCTATGACGCACACATAACAATAAAACCCATTGCAAAACTAAATATCACCCATTCCTGACACTGTGCTAAGTCTACATAGCTATCAACCGTGCCTGATTATGATATTGCAAGCTAAATAAACTGCTTCAAAATTATAGCGAGATTAATTTCTTGAACGGTAAAGCAGTTTTAATAGTTACCTCTAGCTTGTAACTGTTAGTGTCTCCAAAGCTGTGGCACTATGGCGTCGACCTGCCATTGCAAAATGCCAGCATTCACAAAGGCTGTAATGGTTAGGGATAGGTATGGGAATAGGGTCAGTGTTAGTCAGTTTAGCATTGAATAAATATGGTCTCATCGTTGTCTATTACAGCGCTGTACAAATCTTAGCAATGAGTAACTGGAATAACTGGAAACGTACAAGAAAAGCCCCTGGGACATTGATGAGAGAACCATCGTCATCAATAATGTGAACAAGAGAAAGATCATGTCGCTTTGCTACGTCAAAGTCAACCTGACTGTGACCAGGGGTCACCTTCACCGCTCCTGTACACACAGAGACAGTGCCCAACCGTCATGTATCAAATAAACTGTGCAACGTATTTATTGACGTAACTTGCAATTGTGCTTCCTGGTGACATCACACCACACACTAACAATAAATAAGTAACTGAGTTACACTGTGAGCAATATACTATGCCCAACATTTGGAAATGTTCAGCTAGAACCAGGTCACCATCACTGAGCCACTGCAAGAAACAAAAAAGCTACACACAGAATTATTTTCTAAGTAACTCAACTCATATAGGTATAACAGCATTCCTGCTTAAAGCACAGCTATGATAGGTTGGTCACATTATGTGCATGCCAGAGAGTCGCATTCCAAAACAGGTATTTCTTCGACAACTGGCAGTGGGAAAACATCTGCAATGTGGGCCAACTCACACGGATACAGAGATGGATTGAAAACTTCACATGGTAATAACATGCCTTGTAGGACACGCAACAAACAGTAAAAACTCAGTCATATCAGGTAAGTAAAACGACTGAAAAAAGCATCGGTAATGACTAGCGTCACTTCACACTAAGCTTGTTGCTTCTTGACAACTTACATCTATCAAAATAAACACATTGGCATGGTCACAGTATATGACTAAAGACGGACAGACCTGTGCCAACGGTCATGTCAACACTGGTATCCGCAACAATCGGCAAGAGTCTCGATACACAAAGTGGATGGCGGAGAGAACGACCATGAAGGTGAGTGTATCGAGCGTCATCGGGGTGCACAGCCACAGCAACGTCTCCCAGCATCGTCTCAAGACGTGTTGTAGCTACCACAACCTCACCATCTAACAGTCACCAACGGTCAAACGGAGAACTTCAATTAACTAGAGATGCTGGTTATATGCAAATATGCGATTGCATGTGCGATCTCATATTTTGCCAAAACCCACATATCACATTTTTTCCTGCATATAATGGCATTTTCAGAATCGCATATCCAAAAATAATGCTGCATATGCAAAAATTTGCATATACGCCACCTAATTCCGCATATGTGATCACATTTTTCAGCATTTTCCTTTTCCAATGTTGTTTTAAGACTGCTAAATATTTTGGCGGCAAACGATTAGTGGTATTTACAATTAGACGTTGAATAAATTGAAGTCGAAAATGTCAAAACTGTGCAGAAAAGGCATATTAATGATCATGATTATGATTCTCCGTCACTTGAATTTGCACATGCCAGAGATATGGAGAAAAATATGCCACATATATGCAGCACATATGCCGCATATATTCGCCACATATTTCGCCAAATTCCGCATATTTTTCCTAAAAAAATTCCGCATATTTTAAGAAAATTTTTGGTGATAAACCAACATCCCTAATTAACATTTCCAATCATAAAACCAATGCCAATGTTTACGGTGCTCTATCATGCCATAGCAATTGTGAGAAACAACCCAGTTTATTCCACCTAGCTGCCGATCAATGGACCAAGCCTATCGACTTGAGTCACAGACCTGCCTATAGTTAGCTACGAGTTGAAGTAGACAGGTGATGCATGAAAAAGCAGAGCATGTGCGCTGCATTCCACAGATACAATGTTCAGTGGACTCTGTCAAGCCATGTGATTAAATTCTCAAATAAATGCACAAAATGGTCACAGTCCGGAATGACTGGTTCAAATTTGGTTGGAGCCACTTTGGGTTATATATCTGAGAATTACGGCAATTCCATAGATAACGCGATTCTATGATCTACTGCTTACAAGAACACAATGTAATAGCTTATGACACGACCTACTTACAGTCTACAGTTACGGAAAGCATAAATGTGCAAAGTCAATCACCAGACCACGCAGAGTTAAGTAAAAATAAAACAAACTGATTATCACATAACAACGACCAGTGGCTATAGTATTTTACTCATACTCACCAGAGGGTGTGACCTATCTCACTCTGCCAATGCCGTATCAGCTGGAAATCGCAAATTTTCTCTACCCCCCTCTCATTTAGTGCCTTCGTTTGAGGTGACCCCCTTTGAATTTATAGAAAAGCTTTATGGTTTCTAAAACTAGAGTCTTTCAGGCAGCCAACGGTGAAAATTTGGTAATTCTAGCTTGCACTGTTTTTGACTGATCCACCCGTGTGACAGACAGATGGACGAACAGACAGAATTGTGATGGCTAAGACGTGCTACAGCAGTAGCTGCTGTTGTGCATAAAAATGATTAAGTAGCACTCATTCAATTAAAATTGGCTTGATAATATGAAAATTTTGATCTTTGAATCTGATAAAGCAGATATTCAGCCACTCACCAGAACCATCGACGGGATATGCAAAATGTGACATTACACCAAATCGGACTTTACTCTCATACCCAGGAACCTTGACATAGGTTTTGCCATCAAGCGGTATGCTCTCCACCTATAAGCACACACAAATATAAAAACTGCGAAAAAAAACGCAATAAAAAATCAAATAAAATAGAAATGAATGGGTACTAATCAACATAGCAATGCTGTTAGATAAGCAGTGATTTGCAAGATTTGCTAAATAAACTCAATGCAAGCAACAAAACCAATTTGCAACAACTTCTATGAAGCAGTTTAAAATAAGACAAAAACCTCAATATCTGATATAGCAGAGCGCAAAGCACAGGACCAGTTGACGAGACGCTTACTTCGGTAAATTGCTCCGCTGTCAAACAGTCGAATAAACGCCTCGTTTACAGCTCGATTCATTTTCTGCAAGAATCAGCAGAAGATGTAAACAAAAGCATATGCAATCCACTTCTGCTCCAGAATTTAATTACAAAGTTTCAACATACTACACTAAGTTCAAGAAACGCCTAAACAGTTATAGTACAAATCATTACAGAGTAAGAAAAGATGAGCAATCCAACACCATGCAGACTACCACAATCACCTCCAACAACAAATGCTCTTACTGTGTGTCCCCCAATTACAGAGACAATAAGTAATTTGACATTAATCAGTATATGCTTAAATATAATGATGTAAATAAGAACTAATGATTCATTTCACTCAATAATGTTGCATAATTAACAAAAACCTCATGTAAAAGCTTAACAATTTGGAAACAACATGCAACTAACAGGATACAGGGGCCAAATTCACAAAACATCTTATCACAATTTTGTGACAATTTTATGACCTTTTGCACACGTACGCCAATGTGCTAATTCACAAAACATCTTACAACAATTTAACGACAAAAATCTTATAATCACTTTTTAGGTGTCTTATGACATTCCAAATTATACGATTCCAACATCATCCAACAAGAAAAACTTCATTGTATCGATTTATAAAACCTCTAATTCCATTATACTCGTAATCTAGAAATGTCAGATTTATACTATATCTGTTGTATGGTCTTTTTGATGGATAAACTGATTAATAGATAAATAAACAGCACTTTGCATTGGAAATGAACCGTTGCTATGACGTAGCCATGTAAACACATATCTTGACAACGGACACAAAATAGAAAATAATACAGTGTTGTGTTGTGCAGTGCGACAAATAAATTAATGATAATGACTCAAATATTGCAATACTTGATAGTACCACAATACCAAAATAAAACTGCATAGTCTACTGCTGTCCATCGGTGATTGGTGTAGGCTGTTTTTTCATTGTAGGCCCTATAGAACTATTTACTTTTGTAGGTGAATAGCTAATGCTTATGAAAAAAAATGCATTTATCTCTACTATTTGCTAGAAGCCAATTGCTACCATGTGCTGTTTAGACAGTGCAGCAGAGAGTGCCATGGTCAAGAAATGCTTCAAATACTTCACCTCTCCCACCCTCATACAGCTTTCAACAGGCCTACTGTTTATAGAAAATAAAATAAATTCAAAACATCTAATAAATAAAAAAATCTAAATAAATAAAAATAAATCAGCACCTGTGTTAACACCATGTACTCAAAATCGTGTAGTCAGAATATTAAAAAATTTCTAAATTTAAACATTACAAATTTAACTCTAAACAACGGCTTTAACTTACTGACTAGTCAGCGGCTCACAGACGACCATAGTTACCATGACAACAAGACGCCTTCGTGAAAAAGTTACGATCATTAAAGATAAATTCTGTGAATTCAATTACGACATGTCGTAAAATAATCTTATGACATCTTAAATATTGAGTAATAATAATTTTATGACATTTTACGACTTGTCTTACGACGATGTTTGTGAATCGGGCTCAAGGTTCCTATTCCAACAGCCAGTATCCTGACAAAGATTATGTTACAGCAGGCTTGCAGTTGTGGTAATAATTTAATAGCTCAGGTCTGCCGTAACCAAAAATGCACTATATCCTTATTCCTAATCCTGCCATAATCTCAACCCTATCCCTAACCCTGTACGTCAATAGGAACAGCGTTGAAATCCGAATTGTTGAATAATGACGCTTGTAATTATCTGCATACAACTAACACTCCATTGCTAACCTCATCGAGAGTAAAACAAGCTCGTGTCCAATCCACTGACATACCAAGCCGTCTCATCTGGTCATAAATCTGCTCAATTTTTCTGCAAAAATATGACAATTTTGAACTTTGAACAAGGAAAACAGACACCAGCATCAAAGCCAACTGTACAAAAAAATCAGAACAGTTTTATGATACAACTACTAATATCACTGTTAGCACAGAATTTGTCTGTTATCAAATTCGTAGATAATGTGCCTAATATATAATACACTCTAAATAATAAAATACATTTTCTGATTAAATTAACCTGTCAATTTTCTGTAGTTACTTTAGTCCTCTCGTGTCAATCTTTAAACGGTAAACTTTTAGGTACTGATGTGGCAGAACTTATTACACGACAAATGTACACAACAACGCTTGTTCAATATTTCGCAAGCTCAGTACGTACTCATCTTTCCAGCTGGTAACCTGATCAGTGAACTGACGTCGGCCGAGGTCGTGACGAGTCAGCTTCCATTCATGCCAAAGCTTCTGCTCCACGACTGTTTGGGTCGCAATACCTGCATGATCCACACCTGGAACCCACAGTGTCACATGACCACACATCCGATGCCTGGAAAACATACCACCTTTAACAGGTCAAATGTGTAAAACGTAAAATAAATGTAAAGTCCTTCCCGAGCCTTAAGGCCAATTGGGTGGTGCTGATCTCCGTTTCCCTCAGCCAGACACCAGTCTTTACACTGCGAGACCACGGATATGGAGCTAGTGCATCGCGCAGTGTGCCTGTTTACATCCCAGCTTTTGCTGGTGTTCACTGCGCCTACCCACAGAGGGATGGCCAGGCTGAGTTGACCTGGGTGGCTGGTTACATACCGGGATGGTCAACCATCCAAGTACTAACCAGACCTGGTATTGATTAAGTTCGTTGATGCGATCAACGACGCTACCAACTGAGCCATACCACCACCTTCAAATGTTCAAATGCGAATATGTATTAAATGACTGATTAGTTATAAAAAATCAATTTTTCAGACATTATCAAACACTGGAACACCGGCGTAGCAGTGAAATGACATAAAATGCTGGGTCCGGTTAGTACCTTGATGGGTGACCGGTTGTTGGCAGGTAAACCATCTTGGTATGTAAGCAGCCACCCAGATTGACTCAGCCTTCTAACCTCCATAGGATAATACAAGAAATTTGAGCTAAAGCTCACGAGACATGCGAAAGCCTATAGCAGTTCCTGTATTATTATTAGTCTATCTACAACTGTTTTCACCAAAGACTGCCGAACAACAGCAAAATAAAAACTTTTACGGGGGTACCGCTCTCTGATGCCTTCGTGCGCAGGTTTCCTTGAACGTAGACAATCGAGACTTAGACCGTTGAAATCTACGTTCAATGCTAATAATTTCATATGCAGCTTGTCTAGGTCTATCTCAATTGGTTTCAGTGCAATTCGTTCTTGAAAAGTGTCTTGCAGCCCAAAATCGTCAAAAAAATCCATAAAAACCCCTATTTAAGCGTTCAAGATCATCCAAGGTCATTGAATTCAGTGGCAATTGAAAGCCAGTGCACGACTTCCTATTGGTGATTAATAGTAACCTAGGCCCTATCTCGCACTGTTACAGA
>Ga0056128_1005148_pt1 | contig 16415 bp, 10 predicted proteins | sample WorMetLIZISLAND2_FD_71113 | JGI IMG/M metagenome (GOLD analysis project Ga0056128, IMG submission 71113) | Marine gutless worms symbiont microbial communities from Max Planck institute for Marine Microbiology, Germany - Olavius geniculatus... ... | reverse complement strand
GCAAAAATCTCTTATACAATCCGAGTTATAGCCAATTTTGTCCCAAATTTCGTTGCCATGGCAACCAGGGAGGGTCCGGGGTAAAATTAAATGACACCGTTAGATTCGCCATCCCCAAAAACCATATCTAGAACCAAAAGTTACGACTCTATCTTATACACAACCAAAGTTATGACCGTTTAAATAATTGCTTAATTTTCCCCATAGGCGCCATTGTAATTTTTTCGATTTTTGCGAATAAAATACATTAAATATTAATTTCAAATTTTATAACCCCCAAAAGGCACATCCTTGCGCGAGACCGCATCGTTTGAGCCATTGCACGCAAAAATCGGCCGAAGGGTGAGTTTCTGAAAAAAAAGATATAAAAATTTTTGCGTATATTTCACCCACTTGCCGGGAAGCCCCCCTTGGAGGGATTTATATGAAATTTTGCATGAGGGGTCACCTCGCCGACGTAATCAACCGCGCCAAATTTTATCTCAATCAGATTAGGGGTTTTGATTCTGTGGGGGGGTCGAATTTTTGGCTTTCCCATAAGAAAGAGAAGTCGCCGTTAACACAGGGCTTGAACTACCGTTCAGCCTGTGATAGGCCTAGTATAAAGCATTACGCGTGGATGGTCGTGGCGACAGACAGAATTTGCTCCTCATCCGTTTGCCGATTACCCGGAGCAAGCAATTACAATGGTCGAACACTGTCAATCTACTCAGCAAATGCTCAGTGGCTTCTATCCCTATACCTGGTGGGCGCAGCTTGCGCCTAGTAAAAAATAGGGGGAGAGAGTTTTGTTCAAAACTACTCCCTTATTTTTCAATTCGCAATCTACACCCTTTTAACAAGTATTTTCTCCCAATTTTACACGGCAGTCAACACCCTTAACAAAACTTCCTCCCCTAGGGAGGGGAAAAATCCCAAGGCGGGAGGGAGGGGGGAACTAGAGTTCGAAAGTGGGGAAAGTTGCGCCAGATTTCGATTCCAGATTTGGGGGATGGAAGCCACTGCAAATACTCGGGCATGGTTTACATCAAGCCATGTGCACACTTGTACAGGAAAACAGATAATATGATGTCATTTATTGAAATGCGACAAATAACGATCGAAACACGTCAACGCAATTACGCAACCACACATGCAGTTAACACAGTTAGCACGATATCACAAAAGCACAAAATTTATCAGCAGCAAAAGTACTATATCAGTCAGCTAATCACAAAGAACAACGTGGAAATTACATTTTTGCGGCTCAATATTTTAACGCATCCACTTTACCCCATAGTGACAGCGATGATCATCTTACGGTCACACCCGATTCTGGACAGTAACGAAATGCGCTTTGCTTTACGCTTTACTAAATCACTTAAGCCCAAATTCCATTACGCTCACTTTGCGACAAAGTCTGCCACAAAGTCCGCGCGCTTTGTGGCAACCGCCTCGACATACAGTATCGTGAATCTTTAAAAGCCCGAAACTTCCTCGTTACATCCCCGTTTCATGGTTTGCGTCCTCAACTTTCACCAAGTTTCGAAGAAAGTCCGCGTAATGTAATTTTGGCTTTATACCCCGTTTACACGATGAAGCAAAGATGAAGCGAACGTACTCGAAATACACGTGCACGACGTGTGCTCTAAGTTTGCTTTATGTTTGCTTCATCGTGTAAACAGGGTATTACTGAAGACTCTTGGCGGTAGGTGTACCGTCGTTGCAATCCTCTTCGTCGGGCGGAAAAAGACTGAAGCAGAACGCCGACGCAATAAGAACCAGAACGATGACGAGCGACGGGTCACACTGCATCATCGCCGATAGTAAAGTTGCCACTAACACGACCAGCAGATAGGCCAACCACGGCGCCTCCAACCAGCCGACCACGAACTCTACCACGACCGACGGGCTGAGTACAAGTACCGGCCGGGCTTCCGCAACGTCCCCGGGCTTTTCCTCACCCGCCAGAGGTTGCTCCGCCCCCGCCGCGGGTCGCCCCGTTCCCGCAGCCGATTCCGCTTTCCCCGGCGCCGCCCCCTTCACCTCCGCCACCGGAAATACGTCGTCACCGGCGGCTTCCGGTTTGGCCGGTTGGTCGAGACGCGTTTCGACGACCGGAAGAGGATGAGCGGAACCGGAAACAGTTTGATCTACACCGGGAATAGTAAGAGTAGCAGCGGCGTGGGCGGCGGGGGCCTGGAATGGTTCTACGTCGTCGGTGACTGGACCAGAAGCTTTTTCCTTCAGTCCAGCAACAGCGGCGTGAAGTTCGAGGTCTGGATCGGCCTGTACGGCTGGGGGTTGAATGACATCACCCTGAATGGGCAGCATCAAGGGTTTCATGTCGCCGCCGTCTTGGAGGGTTCCGTTGTTGGACGTCCCCTTGCTGTCGACTACGAAGACGTTGACTGATCCTCCGACCCCATCATCCCCAGTGTTTTGAGGAAGCACCAGGCCGCCGGTGTCTTGCAGCCAGTGGGCGGAGCCGAACTGCGGAACAGCCGAAGCTGACGTGGTTGAAGCGTGTCGGGGAGACGGGATGATTTCATCGTCGGCGTTGAGGTCTGCCTCCACGCTCGTGTTGCTGCCCGTGCTGTCGCCTTCCGTCGCCCCCGCTATTAACACAAACAATCCACAGATCAAAGTAAAATTCAATCTAAGGCTTACATCATTATTTTTAGAATGAAAAACTAAAAGTATGTGCGAGAGTTGCAAAGCTTTTGTGGTAGTTTCCAATTTTTTGTCCAATCGTAGTGTAGCTATTTGAAGGCGTCATAGAAAAGTCTCATACAAACAGACAAATTTGCTTAATTAAAATAATGCAGATTGTATCAGGAGATTTATGATGACGGTGAATGAGGGAACTAGACAGAGAGAACGTCCGAAGAAGACCTGTTTTTATTGTGTCCACATGGTTTTCCCCATGAAGATGTTCAAGATCCGAATCAATGCAGGTTGAAAATTAACAGGAACTCAACTATCTGGGCCTAAAAGTGGGGGGATACAGAGCGAAGTAACTGAACTGAACTGACAATGGGCAAGCAGGGCGATCTAGCCCATTGGTCAATGGTTGACGCGTACGTGAGCGTAGTCGCATATCCTAGGCCACCGACGCCGTTAGACGGTGCTTACTGTAATGCATTACTACTTGTCCATTGTTATAGGTCAGTTCGTCAAAACTAAACTATGTCAGTTCAGATACGTCGCTCTGTACGCGACTTAACAGCTAAGGGTTTCACTAATCACTTCACGGCAAAATGGCTGTTAGCCGTAATGTAGGCCTTTGGGTTATACGTACGCAGGCCTTGGTCAAGTCCAGCAGCTTTCATATAGTCAACATAAGTCCAGCCGAGTTGTGAGTCGAGAGCGTCATGACTGTCAGCAATCGCCTGCAGATCTGATGACAATCTCTCGTAATAATCGTCTTCAGCCGCTGAGTCTGCAGCTGACGTCATTGACTGCAGCTGCTGATAAGCAGCGGCCTCGCGTTCTTCCATAGACTGATGTTCAGTGATGGCGCGAAGCAGTGGAGCGGTACTGACGGCGTTTGTACGAGGCGACGACGAACCTGTATGCAGAACAAGGTCAGAGTCAAAGGTTTAAACGGCTAAATGAGTGTAAAATGGCGTGTACAGCTCTTTGCGAGAAAACCGTCGCATCGTAGAGAAAAGAACAGGAAAAAGAAGGAAAAGGGAAAAAAGAGAAAAAAGAAGAGAGCGTCCAAGTTGGAGAATAGGTTGTGTGAATCGCAAGTTAGGCTCCACGTCGTTGAACAAACTTATTATTATAATTATAGATATATTTTCTGCTGATTTGTAAATAATAATGTTTTATCTCAAGTTAAGCGTAGAAAAACGAATGTTTTATCACCAGACTTAAACATGCTGTCTTAATCCAACTGCAATAATAACAACAAGTCGAAAGTAATTAAATTTTGACAATGGTAAAGGCAACAGCGTGGTATGGTAACGGCATGGGCAAAATCGTTGTTCGTTGCTGCCCCTGGCGAATCGCGAGTAAGTAGGCAAGACACAAGCGTTGGCTGGGGTTCAACCCCCTTAACCTTTCCTTCATCTCGGGGGTCAGAACCCCCCCCCCCTATCAGATCTAACATAATGTGTCACTGGAAGCCGTTAGTGTACCTGCTAGCATGCCATTTAGATCCGTCGAAATGTTTAAGCAGAATGCGCGAATGTGACAGACGACAGACACACAGACCATGCAACGGAGAGATGGGTAGCTATAGGCAAAGTCCCTTGTGCTAGAGCGATTTCGCCTCATAATAATTAAGTTGCGCACAGATCGACGTAGCTGAACTGAACTGAGATGATTTAGTTTTTGACGAACTGACCAATGGGCCAGCAGTAATGCATTACATTAGGCACCCTTTAACGGCAACGGTAGCCTGCGTGACTGCGCTCACGTACGCGTCAACCAACGGCCAATGAGCTCGCCCTGCTTGCCCATTGGTCAGTACAAAAACTGTTTTAGTTTTCTTTTTAGCACTACTGCCGTGCGTTGTGTTCAATAGCTGTTAGTGTCTGTTAATGTCAACAGAGTTTTAAAGACCATCATCATCATCACCAAACCGCGTCAGTTCAGTTCAGTTGCGTCGCTCTGTAGGCGCCTTTAATCTTCTACCTGTGACGGAAAGGTAGCCTGTGGTAGCAGCAACGCCCTCCTCGTTCTCAGCCTTACACCTGTACGCGCCTTCGTCCCGTTTGTCCGCATCCCTGATGGTAAGCCTCAGCACGCTGCTCACGCTGCTGCTGCTGCTGCTGCTGCTGGGCGGGGTGATGTTGTTTTCAGTAGACACCGGCCATTCGTCTGCAGTGACTCGTCCTGTAGAAAGTCATGAGCTATTTGACTTAAGTCCAGTGGCGTAGCCAAAATGGGGCCCAAGGGGCCAAGCCCCCTCCCCCCAATCCTCCAGACAAAACATAATCATACGAAATCGGCCAATTTAATCAGTTTAAAATAATTAAAATCGTTGCCACCAAATCTCATTTTTGAAGATAAAATGCACCAAATTCGATTTCGGCTGGGACTCTGCCTCAGACCCCGCTGGGGGAGCTCACAGCGCTCCCCTAGACCCACTAGCTGGATTTAAGGGGGTTTTACTTCTAAGAGAGAGGAAGGTAGGGGAAGAGATGAAGACAAGAAGGGAGGGACGGGGGTGAAAGGAAAAGGAAAAAGGGAGGGGACGGACAAATTGGGGAAGAGAAGGGGAGAGAAGAGACGAGGCCGCCGATTGAAATTTCTGGCTTTGCCACTGCTTAAGTCAGAGTCAACGTCAAATAAATTTTACCCCATTTGACTTTGACGTCACCAGCATGTCAAGCAGTGTTTGAATTGTGAAAAATTAGCTGGGGGTTGAACTTTTCGACCGTTGGAGTCCGACCGAAATTTTGACAAAAATTGTATGTATATAGTAAGGCCTACACTGTGTCTCAAAAAACATCCCCGACATTTTTGACTGTAACTTTAAAATCAATTACCAGATTTTGATAATTTGTGGTACAAAATATTCCTGACACAACTTGCCATCAAATGACCGTTCAGTTTCCCATCTCACCCATTGTATGCTTCTGCACTATCTAAGGAAATAAGATTAAGCGAAATATTGTGTTGAAATAAACAGAAAACCTGAAAAATCAACCCCCAACATTATCGATCATAACTTGAAGAAAGATTAGCAGATTTTAGTAATTTTGAGCAGAAATATTTCTAACACAACTGGCTATTAAATAAGTGTTTTAGTTTCTACCTCACCCAACGTCTGCTTTTGCACTACCTGGGGAAATCAGACCAAGCATAATAATTCGTGTTAAAATGAATAAAAAAACGTCGATAAATTCCACCTATCCTAATCTGCTGGCCCCAACAGCCGGTCTATTATAAGGTTTGACTGTCGTGCAGCAGTGTGTCTACCAGATGAAGTTTAGGACTGTTTGTGAAGTCAAGAAGCGACTGGTACAGCCTGGATTGGTCTAGAGCAGAACATTATCGATACTGCTGTCAATGAATGGAGAAAGCGTCTCCTTGTCTGTGTTCACATGGTGGGCCAAAACTTCAAGCAATTTTACTACAAGCAGTTGAAAAATGGACAACTGGATGAAATGTCAGCCAAAGTGTCAGAAATGTGAACAAAATGTGTTTTTACGCGTTATGTTAATTAAGCAATCATATCGCATTGGATAAAAAAGTAATATTTTGCTGGTTGTGTTTTCCCCAGATGGTGCAGAAACAACCGTTGAGTGAAGTGGGAAACCGAATGGTCATTTGACGGTAAGTTGCGGCAGGGATATTCCTGCCAAAAATTATCAAAACGTGATAATATTGGTTTTTAAGTTACAGTCGATAGTGGCGGGGATGTTTTTTTGAGACACAGTGTATATAGCTGACCTCGTAGTACATAATTTGACAGTGTGTTAGGAGGGTTGAGAAAACAGTTAGGGGGGATTCAACTTCTTCAACCTCACGCTTTCCCCCCCCCGGAAATTCAAACACTGATGTCAGGCACTGAAGCATCTGAAACGCAGTTTAAGGTAAAGCCAGCAAATTTATTTGTTAAAAAATGCGGTCATTTCCGTACATACTCAGTAAACTTATCCCTTACTGCGTCGATTGACTTGTTGACTCCTATAGGGTGTCAGAATTGCACAAAAATTTAAAATTGTACAAAAGTACATTGTAGGAAAATTGCTTGATAGCAATCTCTCTATGAGCGTGGTTTATTTGTCATCACGAATTGGTCACTACTGGATGTTGATCAACTTGACTTCCGTCTAAATCGACTTGATGGGCGATGACGACGAGTCAAGTAGAATATCACGTGGAAAATTTTATGTAATTCGATTGCATTAAAAGTAAATATTAATGACTTGACAAACTAAAAGTCTATCATGTAAAAAATAAAATAATATTATGCATCAAAGTTGCACAGAAACAGAACTATAATATTTTAGTTAACTATACGACTACATAATATAAACTTGATCGTTGAAAACAAGTAACACTAAAACTGCGATGCTTAGCTATAAAAAATGTTGCTAGATTTTGTTCTATCCATAAGTTACAGTCAAAGTCAAAGCTAAATGATTTGTGGAAGTCAAATATCACTGCCTGTAGGCTGGTCCTCGGTCGTCGTTAGTGACGTCAGCTCTACGTCATCCTTGAACCACTTGACGATTGGTCGAGGGAAGGCACGCACCTGGCATTGGAACGTCACGTGACCGCCTGATTCCACCTCCTCGAACACGTTCAACCGTTCCACGAACTCCGGAGCTGCCGCAAGACCATCAGAGACACAAATATCATTTATACTTATCTTTTCACTGGCGTTTAATAAGTCGGACATAATGTTCTACGGAAGCAGTAGGCCCAATTATTCCAATTATAGTATTATACCCCATTTACACGATCGAACAAACATCGAGCAAACGTCGAGCAAAATTCGAGCTGGCTCGTCCAGCTAACATATAGCCAGCTCGTCAAGCCAGCTTGATCGTGCAAACGGGGTATTAGACTGCGCCTTGCTGCTCAATCTAAAAAAACCAAAAAAGCGGCGCCGTCGCAAAGAAAGCACACGATAGGTTAGACGAAACCCAAAGATATACCAAACAGACAGACGGACGGACGGACGGACAGACAAATTGCAATACCGGTAAATCACTCTGAAACGTGCGTGCATCCCACTGTGAAAGTCAACGTGCATTTTGGGCCATAAAATGACCAACCAGCTGCTTGCGACCGTGTCACACGTGTAGCTTATACCCCGTTTACACGATCGAGCATACATCGAGCAAACGTCGAGCAAATGTATTCAAAATATACGTGTTAATTGCTTGACGTCTACTCGACGTCTGATCGATGTTTGCTCGATCGTGTAAACGGGGTATTAGTGCAGCACAGGTAGCTTGATCTAGATTTGTTTCAAGCTTAACTATTCTTTACGAGGCCCTCGTGACGTACGGCGTGATGGTTTCTAGACGACGCATTATTGGAGGACGTCTGGACAGAACTAGAACAACAACACTCTTTCGTTTCAATTTTGTTTTTTTATGTATGCCTATTTCACACGAGTGCGCAGCTTTAGACCTACCTTCATAGAGCGCTCGTCGTCTGCGCGTGGCGAGGGCATCAGAGTCAGCTGGGAGCTGACGTTCTTGTCCAGGAACTACTTGATTCTCTTCGTCTAGGATGATGTGACTGGCGTCGACCAGCTGGTCGCTAGCAACCTCTGACTCAGTCATCATCATCACAGGTAGCACTTCAGACGCCGGACCAGCTTCAGCGGCAGCAGGAGCAGACGCTTCGTCGTCTTCTTCTAGTTCCACTCGCTGTGTGAACGCATCCATCTTCCACCTTAGCGAACAGTCAACATCATCAATTTTATAAACGTGTCTTATAATCTTAACTAAAACGCGTGTTAACTTTTGCTTAGGCTATTTTCCGAAACAGCAGCGTTTTACAAATATAGCCTCTATTGAATCGACGCTGAGCTTCACAAGACTAAAATAATTACGATATAGCAGTCTATTGTAGGCCTATAAAAATTCAAGTCTTAAGCCACTGTGGCTTAAAATAGCAAACTTTGTATCAACACTTGCTTAGGCCTACTTATAGGTGTGATGAGAAAATGTGAAGAATATATGAGAAAAACGTAAGCCTATCTTGATTCCTGAAGCCTACAGTACAGAATATGTTAAGAATAAAGATTAGCTATCATAAGTTCAGAATCAGAACCAATGTCTGAAATCCAGACTCCTCCGCCACGCTATTTCGCTTAGTTTGGACTACTTGTTGGACAACATGTTCCTGAATGACATCTTGTACATCAATTCCACAACAATTCGGAATAAATGCGGTTTGGTTGGGCTTCAACAAAAAGCGTACAACTTCGCAAGTAGGCTACTAACCTGGCATGTATGCGTAGAAAACGCCAGACCGAGCGTTGGCGTATCAGCTGGGCCTACAGAGCGAGCGGTATGGCGATAACGCAAAGCACGGACGAACTCGATCGAAACAGCACTTGAAATCCTCACATCAGCAGCAAAACAGTCGCAGTAAGATACGGAAGCAACTGCTATAGCCTACGCTACGCTTGCTTCAGAGTCCAGAATGAACGTAGAAACTCGACAGACGATCGGTAAACAGACGAAGACGACCTGTCGGTGCAAAGCAGTGCGCACTCACTAATAATAGATCACCGAAGACGTTGTAGAAACACCGGCGCTCCAGCAGTCAGACGCTGCAGCCAGTAGGTGAACTGAAGCGGTGGCGCTCAGCAAGCGGTAAGTAGCATGTTGTTACCTTCGTCGCGCCCCGGGCTAGTAGACTGGGCGCCACACGCTGGCTGCAACCTTGACTGCTGCTGCTGCTGCTGCCAGTGGCGTAGTCGGAAATTTCAATTGGGGGGAGGGGGTTGTCTCCCTTCCCCTCTCCTCCCCTTTCCCCTTTTGTCCCTTCTCTTTCCGCCCCTCCCTTTTTACCTCTCCTCTTCCTTTCCGTGCTCTGCCTTTTTCTCCTCCCTCCCTTCCCTTAGAAGTAGGACCCCCTAAAATCCAGCTAGAAGGTCTGGGGGAGCGATGTAAGCTCCCTCAGCGAGGTCTGGGGTTGAGCCCCAGCCGAAATTGAATTTGGTGCATTTTAGCTTTAAAAGATGGTATTTGGTGGCAACAATTTTAATCATTTTGCCGAAAATAAACTGACCAAATTGGCAAATTTTGTGCAGTTTACACGTATGCTTATGATTTGTCTGGAGGATTGGGGGCCTGGGCCCCCTGTTTCCCCTCCCTCCCTTGGCTACGCCACTGGCTGCTGCTGCTGCTGACTCTGTTGTGTTAGACATGCACGTTCGATTGAAACGTTTATTCCATTCGATAAAATAGGCGAAAAATTATCGCCAAGATAGGCCTGCGCTATAGCATGTCCTGCTGTTGTGTCTTGTACATGTCTGTTATACTATATACAACTGTACTGCTGAAGTGGGTAAGCCAGTACGCAGTATGGGCTTACAAGATTATACCACTCCAGACAATGCTGTAGCGTAGCCTACTTAAACCGCGCTCGGATTGCATAGTCGTTTGCTTTAATGTGATGCACATCTGCAGCCAAAAGTTGTGAAAACAGTAGGGCCTACCAGTGCGACTGTGCAAGAACGGTACTCGATTTAAGTACCCCCGAATGATGGAAGGCTGAGTTGACCTTAATGTCGGTACCTAGGCGGCTAGGCCTATACCTAGATGGTTTATATGTCCGGAGATTGTCGCCCATCCTAGAAGTAACCCTCGTAATAGCAACCCGACTGGCAGTGAAACACGCGATATACTTCGATAGTAATTTCGATGTCGGCCCGCTATTAATAGGGCTGCCAGTGTTAGGGATAAGGTTGAAAATACCGTTAGGGTAGGGATAGGGATGAAGCTTAGGTTCAGTTTTGGAGTTAGTTTAGCGTTCAATAAGTGTTTCGCGATCGTCTTAAACAGGTTTTGAATGGTTCCTCGGAATGGCGGACTCGAACCGTAAGTAAAACGTTGTAGAACCGTTATGCCAGTAGGCTACAACTACAAGCCAAGGTATTTTGGTGAATTGCCCAGCACCGCTGCTATGTCGGGTTACTCGGGTTCAATAATACGTAGGTGAAACAAACATTACTGTGACAAACATTACATGCGTCGGTTGTTCGCGTGCAGAGAAGAGCAGAGTCACGTGCTTGCCTGTGACCATCACAACGTTTAGTCTAATAGGATGTTTACACGATCGAGCAAACATCGAGCTGGCTCAAGAAGGCCCATTGGAACTCCGCCCTGGCTCAAAAGAAGGCCTAGTCTTAGGCTCTTAGCCCACAGCTGATCACGTGTTATATAGGCCTTCCAATTACAACCTCCTGCCCTCCTAATTAGCATGCTAATGCATAGATCGTCGAGCTCGATGTTTGCTCGATCGTGTAAACACTCTATAAGTACTAGGCCTACCTACCGCTGCAGCTGATGCCTACCTTATCCACAGTGGCATCTATCTCAGTTGGGTGCAGCTTACGTCCAGTGAAAAAAGTAGGGGAAGAAAGAGCTTTTAAGGTTTTTAAGTTTTTAAGTTTTATACTGTATACATACAGTATAAATTGCTATTGAAATCAGTAGAAGCGTTGTTTAGCTTAAAATGCACCACAAACCGTTTGGCGGCCCGGACCCGCCAAGAAGCTTACAACGCTCTTTAGACCCCGTTGCTGGACTGAATGTGCGTGGCCCCCGGAAAAAGGATCGGGTATAGGAAAACAGAGCAGGATAAAACGAAAAGAGAAGAAAAAGCGAGACGGAAGAAAACCTACAGAAGATAGTGAATACAAGGATGATAAAGGATAGAAAAGATAGAAAAGGGGAGAGGGGAAGTAGGAATGAAACAGAAGCGGAAGGAGGGAAAAATTTGAGCCCCATTTTGATTCTAGATTTGGGGGATAGAAAACCCTTCCTGCCCACGCATACACTCAACACTGACCGCTACCATGACAGACGTGTGCACGGACTAATTATCATCATAGCCTATTAGAAATCTTTATTTGCCATATTAAATAAATAATACATAATAGAAAATTAAAGAGCAGAAAAACATACATAACTAGAAAGCAGTCATAGCCCGCAGGTACCTCCGCCAAGGCGAAGCTATTCGCCTTGGCGGAGGTAATACCTTGGCGCTATACCATCTTCGGTTTTGCAGCGGTTCCCTTATGCCCTCTTTAACGCAATTGTAACGAAAATTTCAAAGTGATCCAAAATTCAGGATTCCTGCCGGATCACCACCAAAATTGAATCACTGGTAGTTTGTGCCATGCACGGCATAACTTCAAAATTTCAGAAAGATCCGTCCATAACTTTTCGAGTTATCGCGTGGACTCACAGACAAACAAACAGACAAACAAACAAAGTCTGGCAAAAACATTACCTCCTTGGCGGAGGTAACAATACAAAATTCATATGGACGCAATGTTCACACATACATACCTCACTCATATCAGTCATGGATATTGAAGTCTACATGGTGGCCAAAAATTGCACCATTTTTGTACGTTTTATGACTTTACCAAATATTAACCGATTTTTAAAATTCTTTCACTGTCAAAATGTGGAGACAATTTGCAATAACACTGTCACAATAGATCTCACAACACGCAAAGTGTGTCACTACACTATCTTGTAAAATAATTTGACGGCAAAACAGCGTTGACAGGTCTTTACAATTTCCATGTTATTTGTATTCAAATGTTTCATAAACAATCGATTGACAACAAAATCAAGTTGAGCTACGCGATCTGAGATTTAATAATTAATCGAGCAAGCTTCTATGCCGTACTACAACTACAACATCACAAAAATGCATACTATTTGCTGATATAAACTTAACTGGCGATTACTTGTTAAATGTTAGTCGAAAAGCTAAATAGGCTAACCACTAAACTAAAGATAGGCATAAAATATGTTAAAAATTAAAATATGCAATACAATATAAAGTTCAATATATCAAAGTAGAATAAAACGCGGTAAAATATATTACGTATTATTGAACATAGGCCTGCTACACAAACAAAACCGGGGCATATAGGATTATACATTGCTGGGAACAATTTTATTAATAATATACGCGACAGGGTTCGTTAGCACTCATTGTGTGATTTCGCTGTATTACGACTTTGCACGAAAGTCCCACGAAACCCGTACAGATTCTTTTGTTAATTAGAAAATTTTTCCAACTAACGAAAAGTTTTTTTAAAACTTAAAAATCTGCGACAAATTATTATACATGCTAAAGCAGCACTTCCGTGCAAAGTCTGTGTGGGTTGGTGTACAGTGGTGTTGTGGTAACGCGTTTCATCCGATCAACGAAGTTATTCTACGCCAAGCCAGGTTAGTACCTCGATAGGTGACTGCCGGCGGGCGGGTAAACCATTTCCGTATGTAACCAGCCGCCTATGTCAACTCAGCCTTCCATCCGTCCGAAGTAGGTAAATCGAGTACTAGCCTATGTGGCTGGGGTTAAGGCGGGCTGTTAGGGTTGTTCATTGGGTACCCCCCTTTTGCCTATGCGAGAAGGTAACGGTCGTGAGGAGTGATATTAATAAAGAGAGAAGTGTTATCCTGCACGTCTGTATCCGAACAAATCGAAGCGGCAACTGAATGCTAGCTGCTGCGTTGCGCCAGTCCAGCTGCTGTCTGCTGCCTTAACACTTTAGCTGGCGTTAACGCATACAGGGCACGTTCACCTGTGTCGGGTGGCAAGTAACAGTGTGTGATCCCATACGGCAGGTGACGCTCCGTAGCTCTGAGATGGACTTCCCATTAAGAGCTACATCATCACTTTTAACCTTTATATAACACTTAGGGGTCAACGCTAACATCCGAGAATTCCTGGGTAATCCCAGTTGACGGTCCAGCCGAAGTCGTAACTTGCGTATCTGCTATCGACGGATCGTCCGTTTGTGATTCGCCTGGTGTCCCGTACATGCTGCTTAGGTGGCTTGTTTGAGAAATCGGCGACGACGCGGCGACTTTCGTTTCAGCCGATTTCCACGCATCGTCGATCGCCGTTTGGATGTCGTCCTTTTCCGGCCCAACAGTTTTTGTTCTCAAATTTACATCGCTGTATTTGTAGGCAACGCATTCGGCCACGCCTCCGATGACTTGGACGACGTAAGCGTAAAAAGACTGAGCCGTCAAAAACAGATCGTGATCCACCTTCATTTGACCGACGTTGTCTTTAGCGTTCTTCGCGACATCCAACAGATACTCCTGGCAAAGTTCCTTTTCCTGGCTGCGTTCTTCTTCCGCTTTATTTCTACGGTTATCAAATATATCGATGTTGAGATCGGACGCTTCCTGCGGTATGCGGTCGACTCTAAGAACTCCATAATCTACAGTTTTCTGAGGTGTGCCGTGGCTGAAGAGACAACGCATTCCGTAGAAGAGATTAGACAGGTGCGCTAGCGTCTTTGCATCTGCGCAGTTCACGTCATGCGGCGAACGGCGTAACCAAATCTGCCAACTGCACTTGCGAGCGTAGTGCGTAATAAGGTGTTCGATCGCATGTAACGTTATTTCGTCTACTCGTTGTTTTGTACTGGCAGATTCTGCTGTTCGAACCGGGGTACTGGTAACCATTGGCAACGGTGTCGATAAGTTCGGACTTGACATGGACTCATGCAAACTCGAGCCAGCGGAGAGATCTGAGGAGATATTACTGGCAGAAGAACTGGTTGTCATTGACGACGGAGAGGACGCTCGGGAAGTTCTCTTGGTTTTCTGCTTCTTTGACGTTTTAGCGGAGAGCATCTCGCGGAATTTCCGTTTTCCGTTGTTGTGCGGTGCTTCAGAGGCAAGTTTTGCGAATGTTTTATGTAAGTTTTCCATTGTTGGCAGTTTCAGAAACCCCAGGACACTCTGCTTTTTACTATCCACCATTTCCTGCATTAGTCCTACAGCTTGTTGTGACGTTGAGTTGGTTCGCAGAAAGTGGAATACCGTATGCCAGTGCGTTTTCAGTTCATAAAGGATGGAGTTTTGATTTGGAGCAGTTTTTAAGTCGCGTATTACATCTTTCCAGAAACTTGTTTCGGACTCGTGCTCCTTGGTATTCCAAACTTCCGATTCTTTTTTACGCCTTTCCAGCCAAATGTCGAACTCCGCCTTCCAGTATTGCTCGTCGTCTTTGTCCACTGCCATGGTGGGAAACACGGTCTCAAAACAGCGCTTTACAGCGTCGTGGGCAAAAGCTTCGAAAGCCGTCGCGCAAGCCCCAAACCCAAGCCTTGGCAATAGTTCCATGCCTGTTCTGGTGGACTTAGACCATCGTTCTTCGCAATCAGCCGCTTCGCCTGCTCTGCGGCGTAAAATTTCATACGCGTCTTTTACTTCGTTAGCATCAATGAATCTTTGTACCGTTGTCAATAGCCCGTCGTCCGGATTAGTCAAATCGACAACGGCCTTGTATGCATCCATATCGACTCTGAACCGTTTATGCGCATCAACAACTTTTTGCAATAGCTCGGGCTTCGGAGGAAATCCGGTATATTTCTTACTTGTTTCTGCAAAATGACGTCTAATGGTCCAAACGATACAGCTCGGAAGTGCTGTATATTTTATCTCTTTGCTATCCTGCGGATACCATTTGTTATTACGGAAATATGCGGCGGTTTCCTTGTAGCAGACACGGCGCAATTCTTCATTTTACGACAAGCAACGGAGTTCAGATTGGCCGTCAGACGCGTTTGGCAAGAGAGTTTTCAGATACGATTCATTTAAGGTGTCTCTGAGGTACTTTTCAAACTCTGTGCTTCTACACGGACGGATTTTACAACACACATATTCGTCCTCTTTCGGAGTTTTGCAGCATTTGCCACATTCACACCAAAGAGGCACCGCAGTGTCGCGCCAAGACATTCTTTTCGATCATGTGATCAAAACCTGTAAGTTGTACACACACGAAATGCTAACATTGACCTCACTAAAACAAACGCTTGTACTTAACATTTTTGGCAGCGCAGAAGTATATGTAGCAACGCTTTGGCCTACAAAGTTTTTTCAAGTAGGCTATTGGTAAGGGTAAAGATAAATAGGCCTACGAGGGGCGTTTAATAAGTTCCAGGACCACGTCCTTAATACAACGACAATGAATCGCACATTTTCGACAGTTATGTTTTTTTCAACATATTCTCCCTGCAGTTCACTGCAGTGTTCCCATTGTTTTAAAAGTCGGCTGGAACCCGTAGCATTAAGTTTTTTTTATTGGCACCTGTAGAAATTTTTGTACAAAATGCTGTAGAACATCTTCATCGTTTTTAAACTTAATGTCCCCAAGTTATTCGCTCTGTGGTCCAAACAAATAAAAATTACTTGGAAATAAGTCTGGGTTGTATGGCAAATGCTGTAGCAATTTTCAGCCCATTTCTTCAATGTTTTTAACTGTCTAATGGGCCAATTGCATAGTGGGGCACTGCCATTTTAAAGATTTTTTTATTTTTATTTTATTTTAATATGTAATAAACACTCGCGACAAACGCGCGAGAACAGTAACATAGAAAAACAGTGAAAGAAAACAAACAGCAAACATTACTAAGGGAAACAAAAGAAATATAGAAAATACGTGATAAACAGACTACAAATAAGCAAACTAATAACAGTTGCTAAATAAAATTCTATTGATAAATGTCCGTCGTTTGTGCAGTTCAGATGTTACATGATTTATTAATAAACCATGACCTATATCTGTTAATCCATATTTGTTAGACTTAGCAACCGGTAATGGATGATGTAGACAAGGCCTACACATGTACGATGGCGGACAGGTCAGTCGTGTTTACGCTAGCTCTCTGTTTTTGGTAAATTTTCATGGTTTTCATGGTTTACGTTGGATTTCTGTCAGCATTTCACGCATCTTTAGTT
>Ga0056128_1005146_pt1 | contig 16425 bp, 11 predicted proteins | sample WorMetLIZISLAND2_FD_71113 | JGI IMG/M metagenome (GOLD analysis project Ga0056128, IMG submission 71113) | Marine gutless worms symbiont microbial communities from Max Planck institute for Marine Microbiology, Germany - Olavius geniculatus... ... | reverse complement strand
CCATTCGATGACACATAGTCTCATTAATAAGTGTGCCAAAAATTATTATAATCGGACATTCATTGTTCAAGTTATTGCAAAAAATGTAGTCACATGCTTTTTTTTGAGACACAGTGTACAGTGCAACAACTTTGCAATAATTGTTTTATCTTGTTATTAGATCTTATTTTGTGTTTGCTATGTCTGATTTTAGATGGGATTGTGCCAGTTGATTGGCCTTATTTACCTACATGTGTGATATGTCTGTTTGACAGCTGCTTGATGAGATGCTTGATAATGGTTTTCCGCTGGCAACCGAATCAAATGTATTGAAAGAACTGATACGGCCACCAAACATTCTACGGACATTAACTGACACCGTAACTGGCAAGTCGACCAAGTAAGTGACACGTAGATTTTCGTATATCTGCATGACGATATCCTAGATGTTCTTGCTTGAAATTGTGAAATAATTACCTATGCCTGTGTAGGATAAGCTGTTAAGCTTATTGGCCTTAACTTTTTTTGAGGCAATGCTTTTTAACTGTTTATTATGCTGACATTGTTGCTTACAACTGAAGGCAAGTCATGATATGTTTGAGGTATTAACTGAATTATTTGAATATCTTATACTGCTTGTGGTTGCTGCAGCATGAGTGACACACTTCCGACTGGTCAGTTGTCTAACGTGCCATGGCGTCGCACCGGCGTCAAGTACACAAACAATGAGGCTTATTTTGATGTCGTCGAGGAAATCGATGTCATCATTGACAAGTCGGGTTCAACAGTGTTTGCTGAGATCCAGGGATACGTAAGTACTGAAGGCTGGCACATCGGCTCTGTTTCTCTGTCATATACCTCTGTTTTCATTACATTATTACATTACTGCTATTAAACATGTCATCAGTTTTTGGCCGAACGTACTAATGGTTGTGTTCATGGCACAATGTTGTGTTTGTCTGTTACTTAAATGTATTGCGACAGCGATGCATGTGTGAAGGCCCAGTGTGAACGAAATCTAAGTTCACAACGATGTTTCATTTAGACTCGATGGCGGATGACGCCTAGCGCCATATCCAGTGCATGAATTTCAGTATTGCACACTACATCCAATGCATGAATTCTAATATTGGCTGAAAATCACAAATTTTTCCTACCCCCTCTCTCATTTATCGCCCTCGTGTGACGTGACCCCTTTCGAATTTATGGAAAAGCTTTACTGATCCTCAAACTAGAGTCTTCCGGGCAGCTGATGGTGAAGATTTGGTGATCCTAGCTTGCACCGTTTTTGACTGATCCACTCATGTGACAGACGGACAGACAGATGGCGATGGCTAGGACACGCTGCAGCTGCAGTACCTGCTACTGCGCATAAAAACCAAATAGCGTTGCCCAACCACTACCCTGTGATACCTTAATTATGTCACAGTCACTATCTGCAGCGGTTTTGGTGCAGTTTGCAGTGAAAGATACCACGTGTGTTGGCTACTTGTTCATCGAAGCAGTTACTCATTTACTGTGAGTGGAAATTGTGCTGTTTACAGGTACCATCCAATGAGGTTACAATCTCGACATGAAATAGATAAATAACAGAATTAATGTAGCGATGGCCAGGCAGTACAATGTACACTGTGGGCCATGGAAAACTTGGCACTTTACTTTTGTCCATATCTTTGCCAGTTATTGATCGATTTTCAAAATTCTTTGACTGGCACACTCTGCAGACAGTTTGCAATAAAGTGATTATTATATATTCCACCACACAGGAAATGCATCTCTGCACTAACTTGTGAAATATAAGTGCCATGCTTTTTGGCCCACTCTGTAGTATGGTCGCTGGGGTTAACCCTTTCTAGTGAGCTCTGGCAATATTGTTAGGCTGCATTATAGTATGCCGTATCTTAGCTTGTTGTTTGTCAATGTTAGATTGACTGTTTAATCAAGCTCAGTGGAATGCCGGATTTGACCCTGTCATTTGTCAACCCTCGCCTGCTGGATGACGTCAGCTTTCATCCTTGTGTTCGATTTAAGCGCTGGGAGGTTGGTGTTTAGAGTGTTTCTTTGTGTGTGGTCAAGTGTGTAAGAGGGGTCGTATGTCGGTAATGGATGTGACATGGGTTACTGTCACATAGTTTTGTGGCCATCTTAATGCGCTGTGAACTTCCACATTGTAGATCTTGCCAATTTGTTCGTCTTTTTATCTGTTTGTCTCGTGTGAAAACTGAAACACATGAACTGAAAAAACACGAAGGCGTTGAAAACCAAAATTGATTCGAGTGTTCCTTAGTGCTGTTGTAACTGGTTTGCCAATTTTCAGCTCGAAAAGTCTAAAATATTACATGGAAAACTGATGTAAACCCAGTTATAGTGGTGAAGATAATAAAGTTGTTGATATTGAAGAAGTTTTGTTTATATGAATATTGTCACTTTCTTTCATGGGTTCTTATTAGTCTGGTGATTTTATTTTTTGTGAATAATTTTAGAGTGAAAAGATACTTTCATTTGTGCCACCAGATGGGAACTTTCGTCTAATTTCCTATCACATCGGCTCACAAAAGTAGGATTTTTTTTGTTATTTTTGTCATAGAAATATTATTATGTTTGTTGCGCCTGTGGGCGTGTTGTAGCGTTTTCTCATATGTAGCTACTTAAATGTCGTTTTTGGGCGTTTTTTCTGTTGTATGGTTACTTGAAGTATGCTCAGTGACTTGGTAGTTGATCCGTCATCGTGCTGGTTGTGTTTCCGACGAATTTTCTGCTTCCGACAGCCAGTCTGCGGCTATGGATAGTAACGTTTAACGATGTGAGCGTTGTCTGATCGCCATGTTAATGTACTCGGCCGACGAGCTGCATGACCTACGAGTGACCGCTCCCCACCGCATGTTGTACGCAAGACATTGTTTACGTTACACCTGTGGTTTCCCGGTCGCCTGCGTGCACGCCAGCAGCGTACGACATTCGTGCAGCATTGACCTACTTCCGTGCTGACCGCCAGCTGTCCACTGAGACGATCAGCTGATTCGCCCGGCTCAGTAGCGATCGGCTGTCTGAACGCTGATTCATTGCGTAACAAGACAGATGACGTCAACCTGGCGATTACTGAACGATCGCTAGATGTGCTGGCACTGACAGAGACATGGCACACGGCCAGTGACGACAACTGTCTGTGACTAGCGACACCGTCCGACTATGCTGTCGTCGATGTGGCGCGTCTGTTTCGTCGTGGTGGCGGCATCATCATCATTTTCTGCAGACACTGGAAGTGCGCTAAATTGTCGACACCGACTTGCAGTACGTTCAAAGTTCTTGCTGTCCGGCTGACGACCGACAGAGGACCATTTGTCATCGTCACTGTGTACCGTCCTGGCTCTGATCATTCACGTACACAGTTCTTCGACGAACTGTCGACGTTACTGGAGATGCTCGTCGTCTACGTGTGCCCTGTGTTGGTCAGCGGCGATTCTAACATAAAGATGCAAAGCTCGAATGACTCGAGTGCTCATTGCCTTGCCGACCTGCTGACATCGTTCGACATGGTGCAGCATGTGCAAGGCCCAACCCAGCACCGTGGCAACACGTTGGACGTCATCGTGACACCTGTTCACTGCGCACTGGACAGTGTCGACATTGAACCATTCAGCATGCTGTCGGACCATTCGCTGCGTAAGGTTGAAGGCGTTCGTTCCGACACAGTTGTCTACCTCCGCCATCAGTTCTGGCTCCTGCAACATCGTCGCTGGCGTCATTCCGGCCGTGCACGCAGACTGAGATACGGCGAATTATCGTGACGTCACCAGTCATGTCCTGCTCGCTGGACCCGGTGCCGACATTCCTGGTGCGCAGGTACGTCGACGTACTTCTGCCCTACATCACCAGGATGGTAAACTCGTCGCTGAGTCAAGGTCGAATGCCATTCTCACAGAAACATGCAATTGTTACACTGCTTCTGAAGAAAATGGGGCTGGACTCATCTGACATGAATAACTTTCTCCCAGTATCCAACCTGTCATTTATTTTAAAGGTGGTTGAACGGGTTGTCACTAGTCAGTTGCACCAGTACCTGACGGCAAACGACCTACTTCCATTTTTCCAGTCAGCGTACCGCAAGTACCATTCCACAGAAACCGCAATGCAGCATGTCCGGTCCGACATTTTGGTGGTAGCAGATGATTGGCAGGTGACACTGCTTGGACTACTGGACCTTTATGCAGCTTTCGATTGCGTCGACAACTCCATGCTGCTAGAACGTCTGCAGTCTGCTTTTGATTTCACAATACAGTCACTAAGTTATTCAGTATAGTATTAAATGTGCATCTGTAGTATGTTTTTTTGTTTTTCAAAGTGTTGATGCTGTCACATTTTGGCTGACTGTAATATTTGTTGCACCTGTTGGTGTAATATTTGCTGCATCTGTTTTTGCGGTCTTTGTTGAAATATTTGATTATGTTCAGTCACGATGTTAACATTGTGTCAATGGAGCAGCTTGCATCATTGCTTATCATTGTTGACATTTGTTCACCTGGCTTCTGACTATATTAATGTGTTATTGTCAATAATTGTGTGTTATTTTTGCATACAAAGTTAATCTTGTGCTCCTTGTTCATCTACTGAGTAGCAGTGTGATGCGTGCAATTGTTATTGCTGATTGTGACAGCGTCGTTGCCATTCCAGTCTATCTACGACACAGCATATTAATACGTGAAGGTTCTGCTGGCAAACTGGACATCACTGTGGGACCAAAGCAGACTATGGGCAAAACTGTACGTACTTTTTGTGCATTTTGCCAAACCACAGCTGGGAGATTGTGTTAGTTAGCTAAACAGAGCTGACTAGTAATTTGAGCATCGATGTTGACAAATTTAAAAAGCCTGTCACCAGTGCTTGTTATAATGTGCAGCAAGTCTGTACTTACCTGCAACCGTTTTCACACTATAAAAGCCAATAACAGCAAAATAACATCTTTTTAGAGGGGGTACTCCTCTTTGATGCCCTAGTTCGAAGGGAACCCTTTCACCTGCGGGCACAAAATTTTGTCACAATTAACTAGAGTCCTTGCAGCAGCCCACAGTGAAGATCTCGTTCCCAGCTTGCATCGTTTTGACACAATACTGCAGTGTAACGGACGGACAGAGAGACAGACAGATGGACGGACGCCTAGACGATGGCTAAGACGCGCTTAGCACTACATGCTGTCGCGCGTAAAAAGGAATGTCAGATTTTTGTAAAAGTTGAACAGTATTAAATTGCTTTTGTCGTAAATGTGTGCGACAGCTGTTAGTATTTGTCATTCAATTCTAGTGCTTAGATGCTCTTGTTTGGATGGCATAAAGGGTACAGGGCTTGAAAAAGTACTGCTATAGTAATTCTCAAAAATTATACTTTTCGGGTGTACTTATCTTGTGATTTTGGAGAAAACGGCTTTTAAACATGAAGCTGTGTAGATACTAGATAGTATTCATTGTCATTGTTATTGTGATTGATGATGATGTTGGTTAAAGGCTAAAAGGTTAAAGGTAATTAGTGATTAAGGTATCGTTTTTCATGGAATCTCAAAGCTATGGAGTTTTGATCATACGTCTGATGCTTCACTGTTATGCAATCAATCCAACTGGACAATCTGGACAGCATTTTTGAAGTGTCTGCAGCTGCATGGTGACTATTTCCACTCTACATCAGCACAGCACTCTATTGTATGCTGCAGTTAATGCTCATGTGTCTGTAGTGGATATGCCATGATGTCGTGCAGGTAGAGAACCTTGTTATTGAGATTCCGTTCCCCAAGTCTGTGCTGAATGTGACGCTCACAACTACGCAGGGCAAGTACTCGTTTGACCCGGTCACCAAGGTGATGACGTGGGACATCGGAAAGATGGATACCTCCAAGCTGCCTAACATTCGTGGCTCTGTAAGCTCACTCGTTTATTGGTTTGTACATAACTAGAATAATGCATCAGCCCAGTGATGACATGTTATGCAGTCGACCGCCTAGCTGTTTGCATACATCACTTACTTATTTTGAATTTCATTCGACAGTTGACTTTAAATTGCCACTGTGCAAACCATGTTTATGCGAGACACGTCATTTCTAGAGGTTATTAACGTCTGGTACAGTAAACTTGGTCTTTGGCCTTTTGAATTATAAATTGGCACAAATTGGAGGGGGACCTTCACACTGATTTTGGTTTTTTCTATGCTTTTTTGTCTGTCGAATGCAATGCATAACATTGGACAGAGTATAAAATCACCTGAGCGTCTGTCTGTCCATCCATGCGAGCGTCTGTCTAACATTTGAGGCTTCATATCTCCATAACGGTGCCAGATGGACGCATGGTCACAACGGACCATCCATAGGATTCGAATGGTCACGTGACGTGTCACGTGATTCCAAAAGGTCAAGGTTGTGACCCCATTATCTTTCAAATGCCATATCTCCATAACTGTGCAAGATAGATGCATGGCCACAATGGACCACCCATAGGAAGTCGCCCACCATGAGTCAGATGGTCACGTGAGCGATGATGTCACGTGACCTCAAAAGGTCAACGTTGTGACTCCATTATCTTTGAGGTGCCATATCTCCATAACAGTGCCAGATAGATGCATGGTCACAATGTAGGAGTACTAGTAGATGTTGTTCTAATGTTTAAATTACTTCACTTGGCTGAGATATGCACTCTTACGAGTGCCTTCTAGTTTGTGCATGAGTTATGACAGGACCAATGGAGACCAATGTTGTGGCCTGTTAGGATGGTGATGGCATGATGAAATGTGAACGGCTCTCAGTAAATTTGAATAGCGTACATGCAGTTTGACTACTGTATGATATCAACAATGATCGTGATGCTAGAATGATAATGGGCTCTTGTATAATGTGGCTACTGTTTCTCTGTGATTTGTGCAATACATTTTTTCCATGGCATCCACTACATGTTTAATTCAGTTCTGTCTGCATCGGTGCATTTTCATTATACTTTTGTCAGCAGTATGTGGTAGCAACATGGGTTAAAAAGTCGGGAAGTACAGGAAATTGCAATTTCTTGACATATTGCATATTTCTGCAGAGGAGATTGTGGGTGTTCCAAATTTTAATTTTGCGGTAAATTCCCAAAAATGGAGAATTTCCAGCCCATTTTGAATATTTGGAATAAAAATTTTTGGAGAAGAATATTTTTCAACAGACTAGAATTTAGGGGCTATTGGCCCATGCCACCCCCCATTTTTGACGCCATCTTAGGACAGGGATGAACTGATGCGGTTTTGGGTAAGAAATGGTCACAGGTTGATCATTTGAAGCGAGTGGAGACATACTGAGCTTGGCAGCGTGCATCAAATTCTAACTGTCTAGTTTTTCGTTGCGCAGAGTTTGGTTATTATTATTTGGTCATTAACTCATTATGGAATATATGTTGATTTGTGGTCATGAGCTGCATAATGTTGATGATTTTTTAGTATGAAGGAGCTGCTTGTAGAATGTAATGAAGAGTGAATTGGACCATGTTATAATATATTGACTGGTGTTATAGATAAGCTTACAGACTGGCTGCACACCTCCGGATGCCAACCCCACTGTCTCGGTGAGCATTTTCGCTACGTTTCTGTTCATCATTTAGCTACGCTATTTCTTATACTGCTGCTGCTAATACTATTCTTGGCTTTTTTCCAGTTGTCACAAAACATCTGCTGCTGCACAGTTTGTGTTACTCATCCAATCATCAGAGCATTAAAAAGATATTGATTGAATAAAACCAATTACAAATACATTATGTGCTGCTGTACTACAGCTGGAGACCCATGCATTGTGCTAGTTACTGTCCGCTGTAGTGTTTTCAGCGTCATGGCTAAATTTGTTAGTTTTTTGTATGTTTTATTTTTTTCTCTGTTACCACGATAACTCATGAAGCACTATGCTTAGCTTAATGAAATTTTGCATGTATACGTAAGCGTACGTGTATTAGACCCCTAAGCCAGCTAGTCGTGAATTTCATGGCCGGCTTAGCATTTTCGTGGCTAAGGTCCCGGCTTAGCCGCGATTTTTGCGGCGACGGCGGCTTAGCATTTTCGCTACGTTTCTGTAGTTTCATGCAGTTTTTACACTTTTGCTATGTTTTTGCATTTTTAACGTTTTTTTCTTTTTGTGAACATTTTCTATATTAAAAAAACGTTTAGTGCCTACCGAAAATTCTGTCAAGAACTTCAAAAAGCACTTTTGAAACCATAACAGAAATGAATTTATAGGCCACATGCAGATTTCGGTTTTGTGGTAGTTTGCTTAGTTTGTCTAGTGTGATATGACCACACGGTTGAATTGAAATTGAATAAAATTCGCTTTCTTTTCTCTCTCTCTATCTCCGGAGTTCTGGCTGTATTGCGCCTACAGAATTAGGTATTAGACATGAGGTTGTACAAATTAAGGTTAACGTTTTTTATTCTACGTTCATGAACAGTTTTTCCTGCCACATTTTTAACAACTTTTAACATTTTAAAAATATTTTTTTCTGGAACGTTTTTTACATCTGTGCAATGCATAACCAGCATAATTTGCAATGCATTATGCATTGTGAAGGCTAGTAAGTGTTGTGTATATTGTAATGTGTAATACTGTGCTTCTGATTGTAGGGAAAGTACGTTACTAGATCTTATTTCTATGGCACTTTGTGGTTTTTTGGTCACACAAACTGATATTACGAAATTTATCTTGGTTAGCCGTGGCGGCGGCGGCTTAAAATTTTCGCGGCTGGGTTCCGGCTTAGCCACAATTTTTGCAGCACTGGCAGCTTAGCAAAATCACGACGTGACGGCGGCGGCTAAGTCGGCGGCTTAGGGGTCTAACGTGTATCCCAACAACTGCAAGAACCCTGTCATATTTCAAGGTCTTAGTTTATAGGTCGAGGTCACAGGACCGGATTTTTGGATATTTTAGCATTGTGAGATAGGACCATGCTGCTAATAGCTGCTGCTAGGCCATTAGCTAAGCAGTACAGTATGTGACATACAAGCAACTCTTTGCTGAATGCCTTGCTTAAATTTCAAGTCTTATATACCGTTTAACTTCTAATAATAGCCGGATCCTCATTAAACGCCGGGTCTCTATTGAATGCCGGGGGTTTCTGTCAAATGTACAAATAAATGCCGGGTCTCTAATAATCGCCGGGTCTCCAATAAACGCCGGTTTCATATAGATGTGGGGAACCAGCCTTGCAGCCACAATATACCGGTATATAGGCTTTTGTTTGTGTGTTTATTATGAAATGGTAGGCCCTACAAAAGTACAGTTTAAAAAGCAGAAAAACACACTAAAAACCTCTGCTTTACTGAGACTGCACAGTATGTTCAATGTACAATGATTTTCAATAATATCAAACAATGCAAAGAAGCCAGTTCGCATTTACCAGGCAATATCCCTAATGATAAAAATAAGATCCATTTCTGAATTGCCGGTACTACAAATAACAGACCAGGTTAGCTTTTTGCTGACATATTGACATACCAGGTATACCGTACTGAGTGTTTTTGAGGTCGAAGTTAGAGCTTGGAATAATCGGATAACTTACAGTCGACAAATGAGACAAGTCGAGACTTTCAGATTGCAGAGACAAATTGTAAGAGGTCACTTCATTATGACGTGTGGGTGCTGTTAGTTTTCGACAGTATTTTAAGTTGGATGCGCTAGAACGGGCCCAGTGAGGGCCCCATGCATGGCGACAATACTGGGTGGTTAGTTTAATGGACATTTGACAGGTGTGCAAGAATGAATGCTGTTGCCCATTGACGGGTACCTGTATTTTGCCATTTGTACATGATAGAAATAAATGCCGGATCTCCAATAAGCGCCAGGTCTCTATTAAATGCCAGGGAGGGGTTTGTTAAATGTACAAATAAATGCTGGAGGCTTTTATTAGAAGTTTTACGGTACATTATAGCTACCAGTAACCTGTCGCATGTTTAAGCCAGTATGTTGTAGTGTTTCATATTTTATGTTAGTTTCTGATGTTTATGTTTCAGGTACACTTTACAATAAGTCAGTTAGCGGTGTCTGGTATCAAAGTCAATCGGTTAGACATGTACGGAGAGGTAATTTTGCTCTTATTTTTCAGTCTTTTCATGTGCTGGTCATAATTTGGAATTGCATTTAGTGAGAAAAATCTGCAGAAGTTGGAAAAAGTATTTCGCCATGGGTGTGATATGTGCATTAAAGTCAAAGGTCGAAGGGTGTGTAAATCTATGTTAATCGCGTCACAGAGCTACGGAGCATCACCTGCCATGTGATATGGGACAATGTAGCAAGGCAAAATCTTAGGGTAATAGGTGAACATGCCCTCCCTTAACCTGAGTGAAGCAGGCCAGTACTCAAATTACCTGCTTTGGAAAGATGGAAGACTGAGTTGACTTCGATGTTGGTTATATACCTGGATGTCTTATGTGTCCACTGTCCGGCATCCTCAGACAGTCATGCATCCAAGTAGTAACTACTTGATAGCGACCCAACCATAGCTCAGTGATATATATATATTTTTATGTTGGTCTAATACGTTATCATTTTTTTGCAACTTATATGAGTGCTGTGTAGCTGTTAACATTGTTTCCGATACTGATTGTCATTTGTGAAAATTTTCTTATAGCAACGGGTAACTAATAATGTCATGGACCGGTGTTGTTTATTGTTGGTGTTTTAGAAATACAAGCCGTTCAAAGGTGTAAAGTATGTAACGAAAGCCGGAAGGTTTCAAGTTCGCACGTAGCACACTGCATTTCTGTTCTTTTGCTCGACTCTGTGCTTGGATTCATAAACACAATTCCTCAGACATTTAGATTCTTACAATGTAATTGACACATATTTAAGTCTTTGTCATGTCATTTGTACAGCAACGTCACTTCCACCGTCAGCATATTATAGCTGGTGTGTAGGTTTTGGTATGAAGTATTTAGTGTTCGGGATTATTAGGATTATATGAACTAGAAGCGCCTCGCCCTATTGGCGGGAGTTTTCCGCCATGAAGCGCTACAAGGTGCGCTAAGCTGATGGGTTTGGCAGAATCAGCGGGGAAAGAAGACCCAAAAACTCAACCCATGCCCCTTGGGCTGCCTGTGGGGGGAAGTAGGGAGCAACGTGGGGGGCGTGTACCTAAGGCCCAAGGACTCAAACGCCGTGGTCGCGGTCCACGGCCATGCAACAGGGAAGGCGCTAGAGGGAGCTGACAGACAGACAGACAGACTCTACGTGCATTATAGTAAGATACTGAGAACGTTGTACAGAGCAGTGCTTATTTGAGCCAGTTAAGCTGCCTTCTGTGAGAGACCATGACAGCTTGTTTTTCGTGTTATTTTAATTTATTAGCACTAAGGGCGTGTTGCACCAATTTGGTTCATGATCTTGGTTCAGCTGATAATAGGTTGAACCGAGTTCACGTTGTGCACCAAGTTGAACTCAGATCAGATGATCCCGTTCAGCCGAACTGCTATGGTTATACCGTGGATGATGCTGATTGGTCAAGCCACGCTTGTCCTACGGGCCAACTACATTTCCACTGAAAAATGTGATTTATTTATTTAATTGCTAACTGACAGAGCAAAAACATCATAAAAACGAATATAGTAGGAATCTAACATATCCAGATCATGCGTATAATTGCACTAGAGTTTTTATAATTCCATACAAAGAAGTTTTTCTGGACAGGATAGGATTCGAATCGGACAATTTTTTGCAGCAATAGTGTCCCAGCATTCGCCACTTGAACCGAGATCAAAATTTGATCAGTGGTCATACGGCAGATCAACGAGAGTTGAACGAGATCAATGCTTGAATTGCTTTGGTGCAACGCAGTTTACAGCTGAACTATGTTGAAAGTCAGATTTGACCAGAGTTCAAAGTTGAACGACGATGGTGCAACACACCATAAGAGTAATCTAAACAGCAGTCATTTGTTGCTAAATGTGAAATGAAGATTGGTTCTTGTTTACTTAAACCTTAAATGTGATACACGTTGTACAGTTTCCTTAGATTTCAGTCAGTTGCAGATGTCACTTTTGGTCCACCCTGACTATGGTCGCTATTCATCCATAAATTTACAGACAGCCAGTTATAGTGATAAGAATTTTGTTGAATTTTTTCGAAAGTCTGCAAAAAATTTGTAATTACTGTGAAGTACTGTTGCAGTTTGATGAAAACTAATAGCACTAGTAAATTTATTGTAGATCCAGTAGTGGCAGCTGTTCTACCCAATAGCAACTTAGCAGCAGCGTGGGTTAAAAAATTGTGGGGAATTTAGTTGCAATTTTTTGACAAGGCAGCTGTAAATTTCTGACCAAGGAGATATGGTGCTCAGCATTTAATTTTAATTTTACCTATTAAATTTCAGCAAAATGGAGGATTTCTTGCTTAATTTATTTTTTTACTTTTGGAAGAAAAGTTTTTGACAAGAAGAAAATTTTTCTGATATTTTAAAATCTATGGAGGGGCCATTTACCCCTACCCCTTGCCACAGACCCCCCTCCCCTGTCTCAACGCTATTGCTTGCAACTGTCATACAATGATTTACGCTGGTTATTTCTATTGAGTCTTTTTCAATATATTATCACAAAATAGCAAAACGTACCGACTAAACATAGCTCAGTCCATGATGCTTGATTTTGAATTAATTTGTAAAGCAACAGGTTTTTCTCTCTGAACCCATTTGTAGCTTTTGTACAGAATATATTTGTATCAATTTTGCTGTTTTTGCATTCATTGTGTGTGTGAATGTTTCTGTGAAACAATGTAGTCATCTGTAAAATTGTTGGTAAAAGAAAGTTTACCTTAGATTGGCAGTGGCAGTCGACAGTATATGTCAAAAGTGATGATATAGGCCTATGCTTTTTGTAGTTTTTTGGCTGATCTGTGTACATGGTGTGTGAGTCCTGACCATAGAAATATGTACAACAGTGTGTTGTCATTACTGTTGATGTTATATGTGTGCGCCTTGATTCTTTCTGAGACTTTGGCGCTTTATAAATCATTTACTTACTTACTTACTTATTGATGTAATCCATATGACTGTTATTTAATGTTTTGTTTTGCTGTTTTATGCAGTTGGCTTGACCCTGTTGGTTACGGAATAGGAAAACATAACATGTGCTGCAAACTAGCAACTGTCAAAACATAATCTTTGAATGACATTGTTTAAGCTGGTGTGATAACCTGGGTGATTTTGGAATAAAACCTAGCATACCAAATTTTGAAAGTATTGCAGTGTATTAGGTTTACTTTTGTCATGAGAAAGAAATAGACCTAACTGCTTATACGGAGTAAGCTATAGGTCCTATAGGTGTAGGTGTAGGAAGATTTGGGGATTTCAAACCCTACTGAGAACAAAAAGTACGGAAAACAATTTTACAGCAAAATACTGTAGGCCTACTAATGTACTTTCTGTTGTTGGCGTGTTTGGTGAATTGAATGCCTTTGGTGGTTGGGCTATGTCCAGTTTCGTATACACGTTAGTTTGAACCAGTGGTAGCGCCAGGAATTTTTATTTGTGGGCTAGACGGACGTTTGGGGACTATAATGTGGATAGCATCCTTTTGCTTCCTTCCTCCTTCCCCCCTGAGGCATCGCCACAGGTTTGAATTGCCCGCCCATCGCAAAGTCCTGGGTACGCCACTGACCTTCTGGTCAGTTATATGTGCAGTGCATTAGAACATGCTTGAAGCTTTTTGTGTACTGGAAGATATCAGATAGGAAATTGCAGTTTGGCTTGTAACGTAAATGCATTTTGCTTCCATTGAAAGATAAGTGACAAACAGCTTCTTATATATGTTCTGGCTGTAGGCCTGTTTGTGCTTTTGTTGTGTGTGAATTGTGGCAGTTGCTAACATTAAAGCAACGTGACAAAAACACAGCGTGGCTGAAAACGACTGCTTAATGGGTGTGCAGGGGCATCATTTAGAGGGAGGACTGGGGGTCTATGGACCCTCCACTTCTCCTCCCCCTAAGGATTTATAGTTTTGATTTATTCCCTGTAAATCGCACCTCTGAATCAGCGTTACTGCAGCAAGAACAATACTTTACGTAGTCTGAGACACTCAAAGATTACCGAGACCCCCCAATGATTTACTGAAATGACGCCACTGTTGGTGTGCCGTATAACGTTAGGTAATCATATTCAGGCCTGGCTGTATTTGAGTGACAAATTATAGGTCTACACCTTATTTACGCATCGTTGAGCAACTGCTACCGGCCACTGCTGGCTTTGTATGGTAGGTTTCACTGTTGCTATTACGAGCCACATGGGCTGGCAGTGGATTAGGCTATACACAGCACCGTCTGTTCGATTGGCGTAGGTTAATCGATTAGGCCTAAATGTTCCTTTAATGTTAAAACATTATTTGTTGGGCTGATGTGGCCTATGTTTTTGTTGTGTGCTGTTAAATAGAATTATCTGTACAAAGATGCCTGTATTGATTTTTTTACGTGCGAAAGCAGCTACTGCTTTCAGCGCGTCTTAGCCATCGCAATTCTGTCCGTCTGTCTGTCCGTCTGTCATACGGGTGGATCAGTCAAAAACGGCGCAAGCTAGGATCACCAAATCTTTACCGTCGGCTGCTTGGAAGACTCTAGTTTCAGGAGCCATAAGCTTTTCCATAAATTCGAAGGGGCTCACCCCAAACGATGGTGCTAAATGAGAGGGGGTACGAAAAATTTGTGATTTTTAGCCAATAAGTCGCTGTACCTCAATAACCGTGCGCGATAGGGCCTAGGTTATGCCTACTATTAATCACTATTAGGAAGTCGTACATTGGCTCTCGATTGCCGCCGAATTCAATGACCTTGGATGACTTTGAACGCTATAACAGAGGTTTCTACGGATTTTTTGGCAATTTCCGGCTGCGAGATACATTTCAAGAGCGAATTGTGCCGAAACCAATTGCGATAGACATGGACCAGTTGTGTATGAAATTTTCAGCATTGAACGTAGATTTCGACGGTTCAAGTCTCGATTTTCTAGGTTCAAAAAACCTGCGCACGAGGGCATCAAAGAGCGGTACCCCCGTAAAAGTCGCGTCGAAATGGCTGGGGATAGACTGGCAGTTTGAATTTGCGAACAGGAACTACTATGGGCTTTCGCGTGTCTCGTGAGCATTAGCTCAAATTTCTTGTTGGTATATGATATACTAGTAAGTTAGAGGCATTTTTGAGCATACACGAATTTCGTCAATGAAGACACGGACTGCAGTATGTAAGGTTTATTTCAAATTTGCAAATTGACTGCTTAGCTCAAGTCGAGCCAAAATGAATCTTGCGGAAGCACAAAGTGAAAAGAATAATGACTTCGAGTTGTTAATCAGACATCATAAGACATGTCAACGAGAAGCTCAGGAGTACTATGATGTATGCTCGTCTACGATAACGGATTGTCAGCAACCATCTCAGGTGTGCACGGCTGTTACTGGATAGCCTAAATTCTGACGCAAAGCAGTTAGCATAGCTACCGGGTGTTTCGGCAAAAAAGCGTCGCCGCTTGAGGTGGCGAGACTAAAAGTTATGCGACGAGTTTTTTCTCAGCTGGTTTCGACGACAGCGTCGTTCGATCATCCTAACCGTCATGTTCATCTTCGTCTATGAACTCTGGAGGTTTGACGCACTACTTGACGATGAGTCTCAGACGGAGCAAGAACATCCCGTCAAAACGCACCGGCAAAGGTTCCGTATTTCCTGTTATCCGACGAGGAAGAAGATCTGCAGTTGGACACAGAACCGGAAGAACGTCATCCGTCGAAGCACAACGTCAGAGATCAAGGTCTTTTAAAAGCCTAGACTACTTCTCCTTTTATGTGTAGGTTTTTTTTGGCAAATTGTACTTGTTTTATCTCTTAATTGCTTGTGGTCATTTTTGTTGTGCGTAGGCCTAGTTAAGTTATTTTTACGCCTCCGCCAACGTAGTGGCCGAAAGCATTATGTTTCCAGAGTGTTCATGCGTCCGTGCGTGCGTGAATCCCGAACAAACATCGTTAGCAAAATATCTTGGGTATTTGTTGGCGGAATTTGACCAAACTTTTACCACTAACGGACTTTAAGGCATGGATGAACGCATTAAATTTTGGGGTCAAAAGGTCAAAGATCAAGTTCACGATGGAGTCAAATATGCCCCAAAATGCATTTTATGGCTTTGTCGTTGTCACATGTTGGCGGATCAGTCGATGGAGTTGTAAACACCATCTAGGTCTAGATTGATTGATTGAATGATTGATTGATATCAGCGGCGCCATGAAAATGGCTACATGATTGACATGATACTGATCCGAAGAAAGTGGGCAACGTCAGTGCAGCAGTGCCGCACCTTTCAGGGTGCAGATATAGATTCGGATCACAGCCTGGTTATGGCAAATATCAAAATCAAGCTGAAGAAGAAGCACAAAGCACAATTCAGAAAGCGAAGGGACATTGCTAGACTCAGTGATGAAGGAATTAGTAAT
>Ga0056128_1005144_pt1 | contig 16430 bp, 11 predicted proteins | sample WorMetLIZISLAND2_FD_71113 | JGI IMG/M metagenome (GOLD analysis project Ga0056128, IMG submission 71113) | Marine gutless worms symbiont microbial communities from Max Planck institute for Marine Microbiology, Germany - Olavius geniculatus... ... | reverse complement strand
TCACAAGATGGCACCACAAAACTACAGTTATGCGATCCAGATAGAAAATTTGGTATTTGTATATTAACTTAGCGTGAACACCCCAATTTTCAGCTAAACTATTGAACCGGAACTGCTATAGACTTTAGCACGTCTCGTGAGCATTAGTTCAAATTTCTTGTTTTAGATTGCGACATGCCTGATTTTATTCCCCCATGATGTTTACTGTTGATATGATGAATATTTTTCATCAGTGAACAAAATAAAGTTCACCATCGAAGCAGGGTAGCAACTGACAAAACCAGTAGAGACAAGCCAGTTTGTACTCACAACGCATTATGACGTAAGAATTACATCACAACTAGCAAAAAATATTTAGCTAAGGGCAACATTTTGTTGAAATATTTTGAATTTGTATTTCTTCAGCTACATCTGATAAAAATTTCATGCAAAATGATCACCATTCAACTGTGTTATAAAAGAAACAAAAAGGGTGCCTTTTTTATGAAACACTGTATGTTGTAGAAAATAAATCAGTCATTGGTCATTTTAGGAGCGTTAAAAAGTCCAAAATTTTAATAGACTAAAAATGAAACAATGAATTTTCGAATGGTTAATCAATAAATTAATTCTTAACTTCGACAGCCATACTTCAAACTAATAAATGTTTACTACAAAAAAATACGATGGACAAATCCCTTCAATGACAAAAGTAACGATGAAGAGTTAATACATACCAGTTCGTTCCTGTAGTACATCTCATACTGTCGCAGCATGTTGCGGCTGATCTGCGTGCCATGGTAGACGATGGCATTGAGATCAGTCCAAGTATCAAACTCACGTTGCCAGTTGCCCAGCGTTGACAGTGGCACTACAATGAGAAATGGCCCACGAATGCCGCAGTTCACCACCTCCTGCAGGAATGTTATGCTCTGGATTGTTTTTCCGAGGCCCATCTCATCGGCGAGTATACAGTTCTGTCTGCACAGAGCATCACCATTCAATGCAAATTACACATATAAAAGGTTTACCTAAGTACATTACCTTACCTCTGGGGTGGGCAGGCTGTTGGACCTGCCCAGCGCTGAGGCCGTGTCACTTCGGCCCAAAGCGCATCCCAGAATGTACCCATAAGGTTACAGGAAACGGCTGTGAAGCCGTAGTCAACTGTGAAGCCAAAACCGGAGTGAAAGCTGGTCTGCACAGGTGGCCGCCATGTGTCGCAGTGGCTACTACCAGTTACGGCAGCTACGACCGCTCGTCAGATCGATGTCATCTGACGCCGTCAAGACGCTGGTCCAGGCGTTTATTTCGTGTCGCCTGGACTACTGCAACTCAATGTTCTATGGCATCACTGACGGTCTGATGAGCCGGCTGCAGTCTGTTCAAAATGCGGCTGCACGTTTGGTGTCGGGGGCTCGACGCTATGACCACATAACGCCGGTGCTACAGGAGCTGCACTGGCTGCCGGTTCGGCATAGGACGGACTTCAAGATGGCCACTCTGGTCTACTTGTCACTGTCCGGTATGGCTCCAGCTTACCTGGCCGCCGACTGTCAGCTTGTCTCCGACGAAGGTCATCTTCAGCTGCGTTCTGCCAACTCAAGGACATGTTTCGTCAGACGGACCTGCAGCAGTTATGGGGACAGATGCTTTGCTGCTGCAGGTCCGAGGCTGTGGAACAGTCTGCCAGCTCAGCTGAGACAAACTGACATTAATTTTGAACAGTTTAAACGGCAGTTAAAGACATTTTTGTTCAGGCGTTGAGAGCGCGGCGCATTGTGGCTATTGTTAAATTGCGCCTTCTAAATAATTTTACTTACTTACTTACTTGGGAAATGACTGCTCATTATTTTCATGTGCAATCGACATAATCTTATTTACTTACTTACTAACCAGGACATAATCACTGGTAACATGTAGCAAATCTGCTCTCACAGGTTTGGTCAGCTCTAGGTTGGCTCCTACCCTCCAGATTTTCTTTCGGAACATCGGTGCACAAAGTCCCACGGTACCTGACCATGGTAAGGATAAAAGGTTTAAAGGGTTAAGAAATTTCTACAGAACAGTAACATCTCAGCGCTACAAAGCATCAACTGCCACCTGCCGCCTGACACAGGTGAATGTGCCCACCTTTACCCCAGCCAGCCAGACAGGCTGGTACTCAATAAACCTACCCAGAATGGATGAAAGGCTGAGTTGACCTTTGTGCTGGTTATATACTGTTATGGTCTACTGTCTGCAGTCACCCATCCAAACAGTAACCACGTGATAGTGACTCGACCAAAAATCAAATCCACAACGTTAAAGGTTAACAACGTCCTAACCATTACGCCAAGCCACTGGACTAAAAAAACGGAAACGATGAATGCTATAAATTCTCCACGTGCTACGAAGCCACAATTAAACGATGTCTATCGCCCAAACTAGCTTCTTATAATTATATGACTGAGTAAAAAGATTAACCAAACAGTTACAAATTCTTTCTACATCAATATGATGATGCTCTTCGTCATTTATAAAAAAACTTCAGTGCAAGCATCCAACTGTTCTTGTTTCTTGTGGTGACCGTGCGATTTTGTGGCAACTGTTTAAATCACAGGTTGCACTTAATCGGTGGCTTCTCAAATTGCTATGCCATACTGGCATGCAAACCACTTCTTGTACTTAGCCTACAATAAATTTGACCGATTTAATTAGTCAAATAATTATAAAAATCATGAAATTCCTTCGTACACTTGTAAAATACAAACCTATTGTAGTAGCTGAAAGTCAGCCAGTTGAGACCTTCGAGCTGGTAATCACGCAGAGTGTTGTCATTCTTGTAGACTTCTGTCTCAGTAATCTGCCGCCAATCCTTCGAATTCGGTCGTGGCTTGTACTGTCACATGACAATTACATTAGACAAAAATGACATTATCATAAATCTCACACACAAAAACTACAATTAGATATGATACAGAAAATAAAATTAAATCCTCTATTGTACATTTCAAAATCAATAAAACACACATATATTTACTATGCATGCAAATGAAGGAAAATGAACTGCATTTGGTAATGTGTCAAAAATGTACAGCAGACGTCACATACTCAATAAACTAGATGGTGGTTACGACTCCGTCGACTATTATGCCTCCGCAATATGTGACAACTACAAGGCCAAAAAGTGCATCATGGAGCATATTTGACCCCACCTCGACCCTTGACCTTTTGACCCCAAAATTTGATGCATTCATCTATGCCCCAAAGTCCCTCAGTGGTAAAAGTTTGGTCAAATTCCATCAACAAATACCGAAGATATCTTGCTAACAATGTCTGTTCGAACTCATGTATACACAGACACACGAACACTCTGAAAACAAAAATGCAAATTTTATTACTGCAAAAAAGCAACAGCTAATAAACTTAACACATTCCAAAAGTCAACAAATATACAACTCTTATTACATTAACTGCATGTCACTTACGGTCATATCACCAAAGTGAGTAAGTAAGATAACTCAGAGCCAGAAGAAAGGCTCATGTATAACAACATTAAACTGGCAACACACCAACAGAGAGCTTCCGATTCACGATGAAAATGCGACAATGATGCTATACCAAATTGTTTAAAATTATGTTACACTGCATTATGTAACAGACCTGTCTCTCGTGCAGTGATGGCAGACATCTGAAACGATTGAAAGCCTTGATCTTGGCAACATCGACATCCTGTTTCAGCTCCCATGTGCTGTCCTCGTAGGCCAGTGACCTCCAGCAGACCAGGTAATGAGTTACTTCCTCGTCTGTCACCGGGTCACATGTAACGGCTACATCCAGGACACGTTCTACCTCAACGTAGTCGGGGTTGAACGGTTCTTCTTCTTCCGCCTACGACCAACCAGCACAGCAACGCTGTTCACTAGCAAATAAAATTACAAGCCGATAAGTGAGGTGGCTCGTGACGGTTACTCGTGCAAAGTTGAAAAGTCTCGTCTGAAAGGTGAAGCACTTGGCTGGGGCAAATGACGAACAGAATGAGTGGTGATGATATGGTGTCAGATGGGAACCTGCGAGTGGCAATTCTCCAAGGTGATGTGGACTGTCCAAACTGTTCACAGACAGAGAACTGTTGTGACAAGTTGGGGTCCTTGGTTCCCTATTGGTGGTCAATGATGACCACACATCTTATCTTGCACGGTTATGGAGATGTGCGGCCTCAAGATATTGGAGTCACGATGCTGACCTTCTAAAGTCACGTGACATCATCAGTCACATGACCATTGGATCGGCCTACCCCAAATACCCTACCCTAAAACCAGAGTTCTGAAAGTGGATCCGATGCTCGGTTGCTGAGACATATCCATTTGAAGATGTGGAACCATAGGCTGTGAAAGCCCCTGGCTGACCAAAAATAATGTGCGTGACAATAAAGACTATGCTACGCTAATATGAGCCAAAATACAATTAAAAACGTATCAGAGACCTTCCAAGCCGTAGACCACATAATGCAGTATTAATCTGTTTCCTTAGCCCTCTGACAGACACAAGTTTACACTGTCAGACCATGGATCTGAGGTTAGTACATCATGCAGTGAGACTGTTTAAAAATCAAAAATGACTGAACTGACAATCGCAGTTCAAGCCCTGCGTTAACGGTGACTTCTCTTTCCTATTGGGGAAGCCAAAAATTCAACCCTTTTGTTCAGTCACGCCATTAAGTAGTAAGTAACAGTTATAAGCGGCTTGGCTACTGTAACAAAATATCTGAGGCGCTATATCTTTCTAACTGATCACCAGTATAAGAAAACAGTATTTTAGTAATAAAACCGCAAATATAAATGTACAAAACATCAGTTTATACACTTGTTAATGGCAACGTTTAAGGACTTGCACATTGAAAACAGCAAAAATTACAAAAGGTGATATTATTCAGCAGCCCACTGACACACTGTCAGTGTGACGCGGGCAATATCACCTTTTGTGATTTTTGCTGTTTTCCATGTGTGAGTTCTTTGATATTGCCATTAACAAGTGTATAAACTAATGTTTTGTACATTTATTTATTTAAAGACACACCTTACTATCAATTACTCTTTAGAAAAGCTGTCAAATGCTCTGCTTCACCTATTCGCTCACAATGCAAGGCATTAAGTTAGTTTTTCATAAAAAAAGACTATAATCAACAGTGATATAATACATACATAAAACAGCCACACACAGCAAAAAAACTAAGCCTACAATTACGTACAATAATCCACACACTAATATTAATTTAAAACTCAAAATATAAATATCAAACATCACATTAAGTTGATACCTCAGAACATCAATATCAAATATAACGCATTAAACTCGTACCTCAGCCAAATATGGATTCTGTGCCCTCTTCAGCTTGTATCGCTTGATTTTTGACAAAATTCGCTTGTCACCAAGCAGCAAGTCCTCCGCCGAGCGCCATTCACAATGCAGATAAGAACTGAATACACAAAACACAAAACTAACATGTAATTAATAAATTACTGAACACATAAAAGAAAAGAGTTACAGAGTTTGCATTAACATGAATGTTTACTACATACAACACATCCCGTACAATAACTGGTGAATGAACATAGAAAGTCTGAAGTCTCAATTCAAAACAAACATAACATTCACGTTACTGATTACAGTAATTAGTCAATTCTAAGAGCCTAGACACAAATAAAAGTATCAAAATAATTACATGATTACAAGAGTTACAAGTTAACAAATTTAGACACATAAGTGCACAAAACAGTCCAACAGAGACAATTTTTAAAAAAAATCCGAGGAAGCATACACTATCTAAACTCATTTATATAACCAAATGTACGAAAGTTGTCAACACACTGCACAAAAATAAATAACTTGGTGGTCAGCAGGTATAAAATGTCACACAAACTTGCAAATGTCGTTTGGAAATGATACAAATAAAAATAAGCATCAGCTTCTACTCATGAGATGATGTTAACGTTTTTGCAGTGGCCATTTTCTTCAGACATGGCGTACATGCGCTGAGAACTAACAAAGCAACTAGTTTTAAGAATTGGGCGAAGGAAAATAACAAACATAAAACACACTAAGACCAATTTATGGCTATTAATTTCTCAATACAGTACTCACAAATTCTTGTATTTAACGAAGAATTCTTCCTCTTCGACTTCTTCCATGCTGCCAGATGCTGATTTCTTCTCGGCATCGTTCTTGTCATCCGCTCCTCCTTCAATATCTACATCAGCGCCTTCGTCGGCAACCTCCAGCCTCTGCACAGCCATCACGCAGCAGATTAATGAGCGTAACACATTATAATGTAAAGTCTTTCCATCGCCCGTAGTCATCAGTACTCTCTTGCAGCTCTGCAACCTTGGTGTCTCCGTTTCAGGGCTCTGAGCCGGCAGTGAGTGCAAACACAACTCAGCTACATGGGCAGTAACATAACGTAACTTGCCTCATAGTCAGCATCACCAATTCTTGTGTTTAACAACAAACTCTTCAGTTTCAACCTCTTCCACACTGCCAGAGGTTGATTTCTTCTAACAGCTCTGCGACCTTCGGGTCAGTGCTCATCTCCATTTCAAGGCCCTGAACCGGCAGTGAGCAGCAGCTCAGTTATATGGGCGCTAGGTCAAACCTCTCCTACACACTGGACCTTCCTGGCAGTTAGGTACCAAATTATACTACAGAGTGGGCCATAAAAAAACGTCCCCTAGATTCCTTGTGGCAGCCCGCAGTGAAAATTTTCTGATCTTAGCTTGCATCGTTTTGATACGGATCCAAAGTGTGACAGACGTACAGACGACCAGGTCATGCCTAAGACGCGCGAAACATTTTGCTGTTGCGCGTAGAAAGTGTTGACAAGCTTAGTTTACTTGACGTACAGAGTGGGCCATAAAACCGTCCCCTATATTATTCTGCTTAAAATGCTACTGCATTTGTTTATATGGACAAAATGACATACCTTATAAATTGCTAGTTTGTTCTGCAGATATTGATATCAAAACCTAATGAGCATGTCAAAATAGTATTAACAAATAATACGATAGAATCAAAGCACCCCAACTGTATTACATCACAATGGTGCGTTATTCATTTTAAATGTACATAACTCTTGGAAGACATAATTAACTGACATGTAAGGGGACGGTTTTTTATGGCCCACTCTGTAGAGTGTGTGAACAATTAGCCCCAACTACTGTTGTTCCTAGCAGTGAACGTAGTGGGAGTCGAACCAGTGAAAGGTGATCGCTTGTTCGACATGCTACCACGATACCACCAAGCCACACACGTAACATGTAAAGTATAGTGTATAAGTGCACAAAACTAATTTTATTGATATCAAATAATGTCATGATGTTAGTTTGTTATCCTGTAATCATATACCTGACAGTAAATTCCAGTGGTCCGCTAGTACACAACCATTGCAGACGGTTGCTGCGTTATAATCCGGTATAAGGTGCATATCATTTTGACACCGCAACTAACTTTAGTCTACAAAACAACTTCCTTTTAACCAACTATAGCAATGAAGTGATATTCTGAAATTTCTCATTACCTGATTAAAGACTTTCTTCTTCACCCGTCTCATGGCCAAGATTTTCTCAACAATCTGTGCATCTTCCTCAGCGGGATTTTCCTGTAAAAACAATTCATGACAAACAGACACAATAAAAAACACACCACTACGTACAATAAACATAATAACAAGCAATAACAACTGAATAAGAAAAAATATCTTATAAACAAAAATCGGCCTTAGCAGAACCAAATCATAATTAGCCTCATATTCAAGGTTCAAAATGTCCAAGCAAATCATGAAATGCAGGCTAGACTGAGTGAAAGCATGTTTGAGCCGAGCTCAGTACATTTATTATAAGTAAATGTGACGAATACCCTTTAAGCAGACAAAAAAAAATAAACAAAGTGATCACTTTCACTGAAGATTTCCTCTAAGTGTGTCAGTTAAGAATTTCAAAATAAGTAAATATTTTACTGAGTCATGACAAAACGTCTACATTTTTCTAGTAGTATTTTAGACCACACACTGTTCACAGGCAATAATAATATGCATTTTGGAATGCAGATGAATACAAAATGCCCAAATACAGAAATAAAAAAATAAAATTAAAATACCACAAAAATGTCTCTCTGCGGTGGATCCATTGGAATGCCATTAATGAAATCATTAGCATCAGCAACAACAGAATCCTCATCAGCGCTCTTATTCTCATCAGACAGCTGAATGTCAAGGTCATCGATGTATTTCTTTCGCTTCGTCACCCGACATGAACGTCTCGTCTAACAAAATAACAAACAGTATATAGCAATGATGCAAATGCCACATTTAATCAGACGAATAATGTCAACATATGAGAACTGTCTCCTTTTATCCATTCATCAACAACAGCCTAATGCTTTAATCCAAAGTTTGATCCTTGATGTGACTCAAGTCAAGATAAAAATTAAGATCGAACTTGTGCTGATCTCAGCATCAGTGTGCTTGAATTGTTATCCTACAACTTAACTAATAACCTTCAACCAAACATAGTTAAGTTCAGTTGTACTTATACGACTTTACAAAATAACAGACACAGTTCAATAGGCCTAAAAATAATGACTACCAAAAATAAAAATTCCTATATCTCGGAATGACCTCAGTGGTGACAAGTTCCACATAATGGTCCATTTACATTGCTACAGCAGAAATGCAAGAAAGTTCTCACTGAATAACTTACCAAGTCTAAGTAAGACCAGAGTATAAAACTCAGTTTGTACTTTAGGACAATTAGACCTCAGCCAATCACAGGCTGAATGGTAGTTCAAGCCCTGTGTTAACTGCAACTTCTCTTTCCCTTCCTATGGGAAAGCCAAAAATTTGACCCCCCCACAGAATCAAAACCGCTAATCCGATTGAGATAAAATTTGGCACAGTTGATTACGTTGGTGAAGGGAACCGTCGCACAAAATTTTATGCAAATCCCTCCAAGGGGAGAGCGGCTTCTTGGCAAATGAGTGAAATATACGCACAAATTTTTATTTATAGCTTATAACACATGGAACTAACCTGCAGCAACTGCAGTGTGTCTTCATCAATGCCGGATCCACTCGGAGTCATCTCACGATCTGAGAGATCTGAGTCGCTGCCACCTTTCCGTCGCTTCTTATTCTTCAGAAAAGTCGGAAGAGGCCTGGTAAGAAACAGAAACACCAGTTATTCATGTAAAAATTTAACATACTACAGCCACAGCAAATAGTGCTTCATCTGCGCAAGTCACAGTGTGATAAATGCGATAAATGTGACAATGTGCTGGTAACATATTGCTATACTTTGCACAATACAATCATTAATACATTTATCAAAATTCTTATCGATCAACAACAATCTACTGCCAATCTGAAAAGGACAACAAAGGATTTTTTTTGTAAATATGATACTCATGAATATGTAATGTGACAAAATACTGTACAAAAAGATGATAAGAATTATTCGTATACGTACCTTTTTTTCTTGGATTTCAGCTTTGAGAGCGACCTGTTGCCGCCTTTGGCTATTAGTTTTGGCATGTCAGCAACGTCGGACGTCAACACTTCACATTCTTCTGACACTGCTAAGCCATCGGCAGCAACATCGGCAATCATTTCATCACCCAGATCATCTTTCAGGCCCTTCCGACTCTGTGCCGCAGTTCTCGGTCGTGGAGGCCTTTTCTTCTTCGCCGGTGGAACCTCATCGTCATCCACTTCTCCCGGCTTTTTACGCCGCTTCTTCTTGTCCACTTCATTAGCCATATTCTCCACCGATATTCCCTCGGCTTGTGCCTTTGCAATGGCCTCGGCAACTATGCGGTTCGCTTTCGTCTGGTTCTGTTCAGCCTTACTCAAGGCAACCGTGCGACGAGCATCCACAATTATGGCAGTCGATCCGGACACGCTAGGTCTAATGGCCTGCAAACTTCCACCGGCTGCCACTTTGGACCGACCTAAGCCAGGAGCACTCGCCACTTTGGCTCTTGCAACTGTAGCAGTTAATGAAGCAGATGACACCTGACTGGTATTGATGTTATTTGTCACCATAAAAAGAGTTGTTCCCTGAGTTGATGCTGTAGAAGCCCTAAGCACATTTCCCTGCAAACAGCACAAACACAATAACAAACATACTGGTATGTGAGCCAATACGCAGACAGCAGCTTGTAAAAAGTGAAAGTTGCTAGTTTCACTTGCAACATCCTCAAATTGTGACTGAAAAGTACTTGTAAGTAAAATGAGCAAAGCTCACGTGACACGCAATAGCAGAGGTCCTGCCACTTTGGCAATCAATGTAGGCCTACAGCAATAAGATATTAATGCATCTTAAAAGAGTACTTAAATTTGAGGCCTCCGTATAAAAGACCGCTTGAATTTAAGAGATCGAAACTTAGATTCTTAAAAATGTATGTTCTATGCTAAAAATGTCACACGCAGGTTGTCCAGGTCCATCTCCAGCCACTTCGGAGCAATTCACCCTAAAATGTGTCGCAGCCGGAAATCGCAAAAAATTCACTAAAAACCCCTATTTTGGGGGTTCTAGGTCATTCAAGGTCATCGACGTTGACACCAATAAAAAGCTTGTCACTATTGCTTGAATGCTTGTTATGATAAGCACCATTTTCATGCTACACAAAATAATCACGGTAAAATAACCACTTTTTAGGAGGGTAGCTGTCTTTGATGCCCGCCCGCGCTGGCCTCCTTGAACCTAGGGGGGTCGGGACTTGGACTGCTAAAATCTACTTAATGCCAAAAATTTTGTACGCAAGTTGTCTTGGTCTATCTCCAGCCATTTCATCGCAATTCAGTGTTGAAATGCGTGCTGCATCCAAAAATTGTGAAAAATTCACTAAAACCCCCTTTTTGGGGGGGTTCAAGGTCGCCCAAGGTCAGCAGTGTTGATAAATCTAAGAAACCTGTCATCAGTGCTTGTTATGATAAGAAGCATGTCTATACCTATTTGCAACCGTTTTTACACTATATGAGCCAATAACAGCAAAATAACGTCTTTTTAGAGGGGTACCCCTTTTTGACGCCCTCGTTCGAGAGGAACTCCTGCACCTACAGGCACAAAATTTTGTCCCGATAAACTACACTGCTATGGCAGCGTACAGTAAAAATTTCGTGATCCCAGCTTGCACCGTTTCGATAAAGCTGCAGAGCGTGTTGGACAGACACACAGACGCCCAAGCCATGGCTAAGACGAGCAAAGGTATACTCATATTATAACAGAAAGTGTATCTGGAGACATTCAAAGAAAAATTATCTTGCAGTCAAGTTCAAAATGTATGTTACTTCATGACCTACTACGTCCTCCTACGTCTCAACAGTATCAGCAGTGTTAGAAGTGTTTATACTCTACTCCAGTCCAGCATGACTGAAGCGTGTCTAGACTCTCGAGACAAGTTATCACGTGCATGGAATAAGCAAAACAAGTCAACAAATAAGAACCATTCAACAGAGTCTAGGGTGCATTGTGCCTCGCTGAGTGTGCACGTACTAAATACTTCAGAACTATCATTTCTCTTCAGTTTAGGGCTGGTTTCTGGATCTTAACTGGCCGGTCAAGTTAGTGTTAACTGACAGATTTGCATAACTCGCGTTTCCGGTTGCACTAATCTACGGTCAAAATGGCCAAAAATTTAACTGGCGAAAATCGGCCAGTTAGCTAACCGTTGATCGTAGTTATCGTACTTAACGCAACTTTTGTACCATTTTGCAAGCAGTTGATTGAAAAAATCATAAATGTGATATTATAAAACAATTTTACCGTATAGCAATGTCTTCAAAACACTCGAGGAGACGTTTGCTGCTACAAATTTTACTACAAAACCCATTCATGAATGGACAAAATGGCCGTCTGCAATCGGTTGGCTGGCTCGTGGGCTGGCTGACGTGCGCTTGCGCTCATTAATATTCATGACGCTCGCCTGCACCAGGCGGAAGTGATAAGTGTCGTGTGCATCGTCGCTAAGCAACTATAGTTTACCGCTCAGTTAGCTGACAGCCAGTCAAGGTTTTGTTCAGAAACGCGCACAAACTTAACTAGCAAGTTACAATTAACAGATGGTTTACTAACTGATCAGTTAACTAAAAGATCCAGAAACCGGCCCTTAGTAAGGTTGATTCGCTTGCTTTTTGTAACTACGTTAACAACCTAAAAAAGTGTAGAACAGAGTTGAAGGTTAAAAGCATATACTGTGTGCAGCTTTTTAGAGGAAACCAATCGCAGAACTATGGAGCATGACCTGCCGTTGCAATATATGGGATCACAGTGTTACCTGGCACTTGACAAAGCAAGTCATGAATCTTTCTTCATGGAAAGATGAAAGCTTGAGCTGACCTTAGTGTTGGTTATATATTGAGATGGTTTACCAGTCTGCTAACAGTCACCCATCCTAGTAGGAACCACTTGATACTGACCTGACCGGTGGTCGAATTCAAGAAGGGAGTCAAGTGTTTTTACAATTACACCAAGTCCTCATGTACTATGTATAAACCAGAGCAACATCACAAACTATGAAACAACTGGCTACAACTATACAAACCAGCTGGGATGCAGAGATATTAGCAAGCTGTGGTTGAGAACCAGACTGTAAGACAACAATCTGCTGTGCTGTTGTCGGCAATGCTGTTTTGGCCTTCAGTGGCGTTTTAACTGTCGCTGCTAAAGTTGGTGGAATCTTAGCTGCTTGATCAGGCTGAGAAGACTTCAATTGCTCAATACGACGCAGATAAGCCTGCACATCACTGACAGCTGTCTGCTGTCTAACGGTAGAGACAGTGCTAGCAGACACCGGTACAGATGACGTTGTTGTTATCATACCAGTAGTCAATGACGTCATCGGCCTTACAGCTGTCAACAGTTTTATATGAGGTGATCCTACTGCACTTCCACCTGCAGACATTCCACTGATGGCTAGTGGTGTACCACTACGAACTGTTACAAGCCGTATTGACCCAGTTCCTGCTGCCGGCCTAACAGCACTGTTTGCCGGTGCTATCGCTAATGCTAAACGCTGGGGAGTTGTACTTCGATTCAGTGTAATACTGGGACGAATAACAGCGCTACTGTTTCCAGTTATAACCCGCACCCCGTCAGCAGCTGGTCGCAACAGATGAACACCGGCTGACGTTTGGATACCGACAACTGATGGTGCACTGGAGGACAGCGATGTTACCGCCACAACACCCTGTACATTGGATGAAACTGTTCGCAAAGGGACAGCAGCAGACCTAAAGACTGGAACGTGACTGACGGAAGTCGCAGAACCGATCGGTGTACCAGAAGACAGCTGAATGCCACCGACTGCTGAACGAGGTACAAAGACAGCTTGACCGCCATTAGCAACCTGATACAAAACAAATGCCGGGCTTTTTGTTGCTGCTGATGCACCGGATACCTGACCAGCCCTGGAAACCGCAGACATAACTTGAACTGGCTGACCACTAACATCATCAGTGGATGCTGACGTCGAAGTTGTTAGCTGACTGACAGGAACATCTTCAACTAGCCCAGACTGATCTGGTTCTGGTGACAACATAGACTCTTCTTGGACGCTGTCAGTGTTCACATCAATGAATGAAGCATCATCCAAACTAGAAGTAGCCAACTTTTCATTGTCGGCCAACTCAATATTCTGGTCAGCAGACTCAGTGTTGTCATCCACTGCCATTAATGATGCATCTTCTGTGACAGTAACTAACTGCTGTTGTTGATCCTCCATCAAAATTTCGGCTTCACACTCCGGCTCTGAAATGTTGCTTTCAGCTTCTTCATTACTCATGGCCGGTACAGCACGTTGCACTGCACGATCAGCTCCTACAGACAACAGCTCACTTTACATTATTGAGCAAAATACAAGAAGCCCAGCTGTTGCTAGGGAAAGCTAAATGTAGAAATAGTTTTAAAATCATTCATCAGTATGACCCGTACTGACAATAACACTGGCCGGAACTTTTGTTCTGTAAAACTTTCACTCATGGGAGCGAAAAGTCGTGAAATTTTCCAAAGGTTCTGTGACATTTGTCAAATTCGCTGACATTTCGAGGTCTTCCAGGTGGCGTACACCCGGTGAACTGCTGACACAGGCGTATCAGCAGTGCACGGGTACCAATCACACAATCCATTCTGCCTCCTAATGTTTCCGGTAATAAAATCAAATATGTACATAAAACGGTATATTTCGCATTAAAATACATAATGTAACGACAATTTTGATCGCCATTTTGTTTGAAAACGCAAGTAGTTGTGTTCACACTTACAATTTCGACAAGTTCGGATGAGTCAAATTTACTTATGTGATAACGAAAATTAGTACGCTTAAATTACTCATAAAATAAAGTTCCATTAATGAATGATTAAACACGATTAACGACATAATCCTAAGTATTTCACGCCATCTGCACGCAGTTTTAGCAAGATTGTAACACCACAGCGGCAACAAAACAACAACGTAACGCAAAAAATGCGACGCCCGTTGTGATTGGTCAAAAAATTGCCAGTGAGGTGCAGCTAATGGAATTTATAAAAAAAATTATCCTGGTAAATTTTCTGCTTTAATGGAGGGCGTGTCAACTACAAAATTCTGGTAGTTTCAAAAAATAAAATAAAATAAAAATACATAAAAATTGAAATAAAAAAAATGCACAGTCAGCGCATTTTCATAATAATGTAATATTCGCAAAAATCTTGTCGGTCATGACTACGACAACTACGAGTGACAGTGACCATTTGAGCCAAGAAGATTTCCCTCCAAGTTCCAACAAGGGTAGACCAGTAAAGGCCTCGGGGGCGTCAAGGAAATCGTTACTTTACTGCTTTCAACTCGTAAAAACGGTTTCAAACTTGCAAGTTGTAAGTATAGGCACAGATTTGAAACTTGGTTGATTTGCTTGCAAGCTTTAATTTGCCCATACTTCTCTCGTAATCGTCAATTTCAATCGTGACTTGAAACGTTTAGTACTAGCACGGTTAACTTAAAAGATCTTTATCTTTTAACCTCGCCTGCTGTAACAATTGAAATTCTGATATTGCAACTTCACTACCCTGTTGCGGTCATGACACTGGGTCATGAATATTAATGAAATGGCGACGCCGCTGGGCGGGCAAACAGCATCAGCAGCTACAGCCCGCAGCTGCCAGCGAGCAGCTAAGTGGGTCAGCAGTGAGTCAAAGGTGTCAGCGGTGTCGTTGTGTGTGGTAGTTGTTGACGAGGTTTGAGGGGGATTTGTGGCGGAAGATGGAGGGTACAGGATATGCGATGTAGTCGGTGTGGATGCGGTGCTTACCAGGGGTACGGAGAACCAGTCGGGCGCGAACAATCGGTCGCGGAGGAGCTGTGAGGACGCGGCGTCATTGTTTGATGTGTCAGTCGGCCGCCATAGCGCACTGTCAGGCTAGCCGTCCAGCTGCTGACGTTGCCAGCTGTTGTGACCTACTTTTACGTCAGGACCGTCGTTCGCATCAGTCGTCTCGCAAAAGGTTCTTATTTTCCTGGGAATTTGTTGTACTGGTAATGAGCAGCCTCTGTAGTAGCAGACATGAATAAGCTTAGCTGTCAAATTGGATTCCTGTACTTTTTTCTTGTTTGCCAGGTTACTAGAAGTGCGAGTTACGATCAGTGGCGTCATTTTAGTGAATCATGGGTGGTCTCAGTAGTCTTTGGGGCGTCTTAGTCTACGTAATGTATTCTTCGTGTCTGGCTTTTTCGCCGCTTTGCCGTTTCACCCCCTGGCTTGTTCCCCTCCCCCATCTGATTCAACATCTCACTCTGGATGATTTGCCCCGCTGAATACGTTGAATACTGGTAATTCAATATCGATTTGTACAACGGTAATAAACTGCAATGCATATACTATACGCCGTGTCTGGAGAGCCGACAGTCTCGGCTCTCTAGTCGGCCCTCTAGCTGCGTACTAGGGGGGGGCTGACAGTCGGCCCTCGACAACCGTACACCACAACCGTACACTGTGTGCACTGTCGTAAGAGACTGCCTACGGCAGGCAGTATGATACTGCCTCCGCAGACAGGCGCCCTCACGGCAGCTAGCCACTGATGAGATCAATCTTAGCAAGGTACAATGCCAAGGTATCACGCCTTCATACCAGTCAGCCAGTCAAGCCTGGCTTCACTACATTCAAACTCATAACCAATTTGGCAACCTTAATTTGGGTGTACATCTGTGGGTACATAATTGTATGAAATATCCTTAAATTTACGTGCTAAAAATTTAATAGCGAACAAAACTGAATAAGCTGCAATAACTAACCATAACCATAACTCTAACACTAATCCTAACCCAAACCCTAGTCTTAAACCCTAATCTATCATAAGGTAAACACTAACCATAAACACTAGCGCCACCTATCTAATCTATGCCTAATGCTGGTAACTGCTGCTGTCGGCTCTCTAGGCTGCGTAC
>Ga0056128_1005143_pt1 | contig 16430 bp, 5 predicted proteins | sample WorMetLIZISLAND2_FD_71113 | JGI IMG/M metagenome (GOLD analysis project Ga0056128, IMG submission 71113) | Marine gutless worms symbiont microbial communities from Max Planck institute for Marine Microbiology, Germany - Olavius geniculatus... ... | reverse complement strand
TGGACTGGATAACGACGACTTACTGCAGTCGGTGGAAGATAGAAGAAATTGGAGGATGATCGTTCATAAAGCGGCCAACCCTCGGACCGAGGACGGCTGAAGGCAAGGCAAGGCAAGGCAAGGCATATGAGACGGACTGAAAATTTTAGAGTCCACCACGTTTCAAAACGGCAGCTGAAACGGGAACTTATTGCATCATACAAAATAGTCACCGAAAAAAACACCATTGATACTATTCAGTTTTTTTATTATTCACAGAAACTAGACATGACCGCAGAGCGCACAGTCAAAAACTGTCTCTGTCAAGAAATTCAAGTCGCATTTGCCAAACGTTCTTCAGTTAAAAGGTGGTATGTGGCAGACTGAAGTCGACTGCCTCAGCATGACTTTGTCATCGAATTAGCACCGTCTGGCAATGTTTTAAAAAACAGACATGGCAAGTTTTGTCAACAGAATATCATCATTTAATGCAATCGTTTCTCCATCCATTAACACACAAGTAACGTTTAAATAAAAATGCCTACAAAAAGGCATAATTGAACTAAACTGAAATAGTTTAGTTTTTGACAAACTGATCAATGAGCATGCAAGAATGTACGTATTGCAGTAGGCATCGTCTAACGGCGTCTGTGGCCTACGTGAGCTTACTTACCCATACGCGTCTTCCAATAACCAGTGGGCGGGCCCTGTTTGCCCATTGGTCAGTTCGTCAAAAATTAAACCGTGTCGGTTCAGTTCAGTTTAGTTCAGTTGAGACGCTCTGTAGGCGCGTTGTACCCCGTTTACACGATGAAGCAAACATCAAGCAGACATCAAGCAAATGTATTCAAAATAAACGTGCACGACGTGTGCTCTAATTGTTTGAATAAATTTGCTTGATGTTTGCTTCATCGTGTAAACGGGGTATTAAGTATCCTGACCTACGGAGACCAGTCATGATCTTGTTACCCAGTCCGGTTCGGTAGCTGCTTTGTATCCAGCATACAAGCCGTCGTACTGGAAGACAATGTACTCCACATGGCGCCAAAACACGCCCAACTCGCCATCCGCGCTCGAGTGGTTCTTTATCATGGCTCGCATCCACTGCTCTTGGTCAGCGTAGAATTTCTTCAATTTTTCTTCGTAAAATTTCCACTCTGCGCGAAGGTTGCTGAAATGGTACCACATTTGCCTGCACACATTGACACCGCATGACGACAGGCTAGTTACAGGTGATGATATAACCCTTAATGGGACACCCATCTTAGAGCTACGGAGCGTCACCTGCCGTATGGGATCACACAGTGTTACCTGCTACCCGACACAGGTGAACGCACCCCGCCTTAACCCCAGCCAGATAGGCCGGTACTCGATTTACCGGTCCCGGAGGGATGGAAGGCTGAGTTGACCTAAGCGGCTGGTTACATACCGAGATGGTTTACCTGCCCGCAGGCAGTCACCCATCGCAGTACTAACCGGACTCGGCGTGCAGTAACTTCGTTGATCGGATCAAACGCGTTACCACTACACCACGCACCTAGTTCTGCTAAAGATAACATCAGCTTATATTGAGACAATCTACCACAGTAATAAAATCAGAAGAAAATTCTACCGTTAAAAAGATGTCTCGTTAAAAAGTGTGATCGTGTGACACCGCCATTTATTAGACATGCCATTTTTTTACGCGCGACAGCATGTAATGCTGTCTTAGCTATTGTCGAGGCGTCCGTCTGTCCGTTACACTGCAGTATTGTGTGAAAACAACGTAAGCTAGTATCATGAAATTTTCGCTGTGGCTGCCATGAAAACTTTAGTTTTAGGACCTGTAAAGCTTTTCTATAAATTCAAAAGAGTTCGTCTTGATTCGGGGCGCTAAATGAGAGGAGGTACAAAAAATGGCGATTTTAAGCCAATGGTTGGTCGTATCTCAGAAAAAGTGCGGGATGACACGTTTTTTGCGGCAAAGTGCAGTAAGGGACAAATTGTTCGGTGACAAAATCACATTATCTAAGGTGAGAAATTTAGTACAGCTGATTTGGGCTGCCTCGCCGGGTCACTGCGCCAGCCTGTGTCTGCAGGCTGCACGCAGGGGCTGTGCGGCCGGCGGCTCTGGTCAGTGGCGAAAAGCGCATTAGAGCCGTGTTCTCAAGGATGCGCTATACAAATTGACGACCTTTACCTTTAACTTTTTTCTTGTTTGTATCATCATTACCTGGCAGTCAGGCGTCCCTCGAGGTAACCGGCAGCGTACATCAGTTTAGTGTCGAAATCTCCCCGCCCCTGATCATTCGTCTGAATCTCAAGTATCGACCAGCCGGTTTCGTTCAAACTGTTCTTATAGTATCCATACGCCGTGCCCTTCACCGAGTCCATTACGCCCGTCTTGTACGACACTTCTCCAGTCTCCGCATCCACGTACACGGTAGCTTCTGTCAGAAGCACACAACAGTAATGGCACTAAAGCAGCAGGTTGTACAGTTACCTCTGCCAAATAACGAGGCTATATGCTTTTGTTTTTAGATCAAATTTCAGCGAAATTTTAATTATTGTGAGGGACTGGCCATGGTCCAAGAAAAAAAACGGGTCAACTGAAAATGCAGAACGTGCAAATGACGGACCTGTTACCAGGGCATGAAAATGCAAGACACAAAATTGCAGGGTACGAAAATGCAGAACACTTAATACTGCAAGACATAACCGTAGCTAAAAAAACTGTGAATGTATAAAGCGGCTGAACCGGTAGTAAGTTTATATTTAGCATTGCTTTTCTGTAGCCTTTTAAGTGTACTTGTCCGATTGGCAGAATATACAAGATCAAAGAAGAGTGGGCATAATTAACGGGCATTAGCACACACATAACAGTCTAATCACGGGATCTAGATTTTTGCGACTTCGGAGTAGAAGTATTTTAAACAATAAATAATAAAACCTAACATGCTGCACAGAATACAAAATAGGCTGACTAAACTTAACGTGTAAAATCCGTATAGGCAGCACAAATAAATGTTTACACGTGTATATGGCTTTTTTCGCCACTACACTATTTTAGGCATAAGTACACTGCAGCGTGTCCGACATAAAAAATGATCTCCGACATTATTGGGACACAGTATAGACAGGAATTTGTTGTAAGACGAACCTGTATATAAGTCGTTCGCACTGCTCTCAACGCCGTGCGAAAAAGCGACAAATAAAGCCATACAGCATGCAGTTGACGTCGACAACTCCATTTTCCGCCAGACGATCTACCAGTCCTATAGACGGTGTTAAGAAAAAAAATGTTTCAAACACGTAGTTTCGCGCAATGCTTTATGAATGGGTTTGCGCTTAATTCCACGTGTAAGCCAACTTGGTGCAAAAATTTTGCAAAAACGTTCCCAATATTTTATGAAAAATTTTATCGGCTTAAAAATGAGAGAATAGAACGCAACAATGTTTTCGCCGCAAAACGTTTCAGCTGGATTGCGCATTCAAGACAGTGACCTACAGTTACAAGCAAAAAACCACAAAAACATTTCAGTGGCTGCTAACCGCCAGCTGTGGTCATAAATAGGCTACATTTAAAACGCATGTCGATCTCGCTGTATTAAGGAACACAATGCGTTCGATATAAGATGAAGGCGAGCCTAGTCTGAGGTAACCAGTTATAGTAATGCCAAAATCCGGCGAACAGTCTGTGGTTTGCTGACAACAGATTAAATAAAATGTCGTTAATGCTCAAACACTCCGTATATACAACACCAAATTTAGAAAGCGCTTGCAAACTAAGAAACAAAGCGCTTGCAGAAACAGCAAAGTTTCAAACTGACCTTAGCCTACCTGGAAAGAAGTTCTTCGGGGTAGACGTATCAAAGTGTCACTCACTAGTCCAATGCGTTGACAACACGTTATGTTGCCAAGTCGTCTTTTTGTCGGTATTTGTCATATCCAAATGTAGCTAAATGAGTTATTTTTACGTCAGAATCCAGGGTAAAAAGCGATACTGGATTCATCCCAACGTCGTCTTTATCTGCCCAGGTTAGGCCATTTGAGTTACGTTTAATCAGATGAATCAATCAAAGCAGGTGACTATCGAAGGCAAAATGACAAAATATCGTAGGTTATCTACTGTTGACTATGGCAAAACGTTTTAACTACAAACTACAAAGTTTTTTCATAATGAGACTTAAATATCTACTTTATCACGTAACGAAATATAGCGCATAAATCTGGATGTTATTCGTTAACAAATTTTACAAGAAAATTGAAAAAACATCGGGAGAAAAGTCCAAAACAGCAATCGTGTATACCAGGGGTCTCAAACTCATTTGGGGGTGCGGGCCACACTGCAAGATATCACTCAGTCGGTGGGCCGCATTGTTTTTAAAGACGACAAAATGCAGTAAATGCAGTAATTAATAGGCCCCTACAAATGACAGAAGTTATTTTTACAGTATACACTGTAGTTTAGAACTTCAGATTTTTTCCGTCTCCGACTAACTCTTACCGCTGATTTGGCAGAAACCAGAGAATCGACGTTAGTCTTGAAATCACGGGTGTTAGCCAATTGCTAACCGAGATGGAGCCGCATGCTGATGCATTCAGACGTTTACTAGTGAGTCTTGATCACAAAGCGGATTTGTTGATCTTCATTGATGAGAAGAACTGTTCACAGACGTAGGCCTACGTACAGCCAAACATCGCCATTAGGCTATTTCGGAGGCTGCAGAGACTAATTATGAATACTTTTTTTCTGAAAAAAATTGTAGAAATCAGGAACACCCATATCCGTGTACTTCTGCTTCTGCTTGTCACACTTCAAATCCAATACCTCTATCTGGAATTCTTCGGAAACGCCTTCTGCGTCAACATCAAACGTGGTGGCAAAGAGTGCAAAACACCGGTCGAACTCTGCATCCGCGTAATTTTTTAGCCGCCGTGGCTTAACTTCACTTAGGCCTATACCACCTGAAGAGATGAGAAATGGTCCAAGTTGCCAGCGCCAGCGTTGGTCGCTGCCAGCATCAGCATGCAGCTTCAATAAAGAGAACGCAAATGAGAAAAATAGTAGTTTCGCTGGGTTAGTGGAAAAATGCTGTAAAATGAATATAACCACTTATTTTTATCCTAAATTTTTAGAATTTCAGATAATGTGTCGCGGGCCGCAAATGACGCCTTCGCGGGCCGCATGCGGCCCGAGGGCCGCGAGTTTGAGACCCCTGGTCTGGTGTACACTGTGTCTTAGAAAAAAACAGTCAAAATTGTTTTTGTCATAATTTTGTCAAATTTTTACTAACTTTAGCAATTTTTGGCTGGTGGATGGCAAAAACGACGAGATTATATAAGGTGCACTCATTTTCCACCTTAGATAATTTATGTCAACGCACTACCATGTGAGACATAGATGCTCCAAACAGTAATTAGGCACAAAATACACTAAAATGTGAATTATATAACAGAATTAATGTAAAAAAAACTGTTTAGTTTATAACATCACTGTACGGGTGACCAGATAATTTAAGATATAAAACTGCAAAGATTACTTTTTTAAAATTACTAAATTCGAACTTGACCATTACACAGTCAGCAGGATTCTTCTGACATTTGTCATTTGCTGCAGAAATTTAGCTCTTCAATTACGTCCACTATGCGTCGGGCGACACCGATCCTTATTGCATATCTTTTGTGCCGTTGTAATTTTAACCTGTAAACATTTTGTCACGTGTTTGTAACTTTGCATATTTACTTTGTACTATTAAACATCTTCTACGACTTTCACACGTCATTTTGTCCGAAACACTAAATAAATACACCCCTAATCAACTGTAATAAATAAATTAAACAAATAGTAATAATAAAACACAACCATATTTTACTGTACTCGCAGTCAATCAAGCAAAATCAACGATCGACTGATCAGATGCATTCACTCATCGATTAGACGTGTTTTAAGCTTATCAGCCAGCTATTTTGTTGTCTGCTGTTTTTCAGCATGAAATATTTAATACCTCAAAATTATTAAACCACGTCTCACCTTTTGTCGAATTGATGATACCAAGGTAAGCCATTATACTCGCCGCGTAATGTAGCAATATGGAGCATCTGTATTTCACACGGTAATGCGTTAGCATAAATTAGGTGAGGTGGTAAATGAATGCACCGTACATAATGGTATCGTCTTCGCGATCATTTTGCCGAAAAATATCAAAGTTGGTGGAAATTTGACAAAGTTATGCCAAAAACAATTTTGACTGTTTTTGTGAGACACGCTGTAGAAAATCTGTCAGCATTTGCACGGTGAAGTTGTGGCAAAAACTAGGTGGCCTACATTTTTGCCTGGCAGCCTAGAATAGATTGCTGCAGTTGTTGCTGCTATTGTTTGTGGCGTAAGATAAGATAAACAGGAAGATGTTTTCAGCAGAACATGCAACGACACTACGGCGCCATAGGACTGCAGCAGCTGTAGCATTTTGTAATAAGAAGGACTTGAAGTCCTGCAGCTCCGGGCTAGAGCTAAACATCTTGGAGACCAGATAAACTTTTAATTATAGATGCTCTTTACCTCTACTCCGTACCACATACATTTTTTATTATTTTAAGTATTGGTAGTTACGAGTTTTTTGCCTCCCATCATCATCGAAGTTGACGTTAGCATATAACACCAAAGACAGCATGAAGAACATAGACTCATAAATTATGTACAATGCAGTCAGTCGATGGGAAATGTGAAAAAAACGAAATTAGTTGTATTTGAACTTAAAGCTGAATGTGCTTTGATAAAAAAATAAAACTAGTTATAAGCCTACATGTAGATATTGTTCAAACTGTGAGTTTATTTTTCAAAACGTTTTGCTGATTTTTGACAATGCTCATTAGAGGCACACCGGTTGTAGATTGTAGAGGGCGACCAACTGTCCGGCTTGATCGTTCGTAAATGTGGCATAAATTTTTCAGATAACATGGTGGAATTTCCTGGTGCTTGAGTGTTCTAGTGGTATGTCGCTTTTCCTTGGTACGCCCTGGCCAGATAGCAGTGTGTCCAGTTCGGGTTGATTTGTACCAGCAACAGCTGCTGCGGCGTCATTTTTCTAATCTGTAGGCCCTATACTTCCTCGTTGGTCTTAGGTCACAGGACGTCGACTAACCCTGGCTTAAGCCAAAATTCCACTTCGATGTGTTATGCAATGCAACATGCTGCACAGAAATCCGTAGTAAAACAAACAAGAAGCCCAGCTGTCGGTGAGATAGCCGACCGTAGGCTACTGGTTGTCAGTGATCTTAAAGGTCATTCGAGGTCGATGATTTTTATGTCATCTGAGAGACCGTATGCCATTTCCTGTTAGTGATTAATAGTAACCTAATTCTTGTTTCCTACCGATTTCGAGATATGGACAGTTTTCCGTAGAAAACGCACATTTTCCTACCAACTCCGCCCTTTATTCAACCCCGAATTTAAAAATGTTTTTTTGCACTGCATCGCTGAAGTTTCGCACGCCTTGATTTATGACACAGGACTAACTACTCGTGTAAAAATGTTCTTCTACGAACTACTGTTTAGCCACAATACATCTGTTACAGACGACGACGACGACAACGGACAGACGACAACTTGTACCATAAGCTCGACCGTTATGCCTACTTAAGTACGGATGGTTGATAATAAACGACAAGTTATAGCTTTTTACTGTTGTAGTTGTATGAAATCGAAAACATGCAACCGGTTTTCTGCTCCAGATCAGATGCTGTTAGAAACGTCTGCATATCTTTTGAGAATTAGGCTCTCTGTGTAACTGCATGGTTTGGTTTGATTCCTATTGTTCGTTATGTCTGCAGTTGTTTGTTCGTTTTTGCCTTGTGGCGAACAAACGTGTTCAATTCGCGACCGACAACACGACACAAAATAGCAAAATGTTGCGTACAACTTGTTGCAGTTCAACAAATCTACGTACAACGAATCGAAGTGGTGGGGTTTGGACTTTAGCACGTAACCGCGCATAGCAGGATAATCTGCAGTTTTACTGATATATGCTACATATATGGACAGAGATAACGGGTTATGTCTAAGCCTGCTCTATGGTTTCGTGTCGCCTTATCAGCTGACCGATGCCCACCGTACGTAGAAATGTTATACGGTGTTTACACGATCCAGCAAACGTCCAGCATTAGCACGTGTATTTTGAATTCATTTGCTGGAAGTTTGCTGGACGTTTGCTGGATCGTGTAAACACCCCATTAGCATTGCGTTACTAGGATAAATATTGTGTGCATTGTATACTGCTGATTCGATTCATTCGAGGTAACGTTGAATTGTGGTCATGTTATAATGCGAAACGCCAAAAAATGTCGACAACGAGTGCCGACGTGAGAATGCGACCGTCTCTCTGCAGTTGAGGAGCGTTTCAGACGTTGACAGTAGCTTAAGTTGGGTCGCCGCACAAGCCGTAATTACGGCCACGCGTTATTTTATTCATTTTAATTCTATCCGTTTTGGTAGTTAATTAAAAGACAATAAATGAGTTTTGTGCGAAAAAGAAATCAAAAACTTTTGGACATTTTTGAACTAAACATCGGCAAATCTGTGTGCATGTATACGTGCATGAAAAACGTTTATTCAAATTTTGTTTTTTCGAGGTGCCGAATGCAATAACGCAACGTCAACTTAAATCTGTATGAAGACGTCGCAGTTGTACTCCAGTAAAGTATAGGAAGTTTTTGAGCTGTTTGACCGATTTTGACGAGACCTCTGACACCTCGGCAAATCTGACAGTCGAGCGAACAAGCTAGGTTGACGCATAGGCCTAATGCAGCCAATAAGACGGTTGGATAATAACATTGTTATCAGTGGCATCGTAACAAAGGGGCAGGAAAACATTTGCCATTCTAAATTTTTGGTTGTCAGAAACTGGTGGGAGAATATTATTTTCGAAAAATTTTTGTTTGTAAGAAAAAATTTGGGGCTGAACAACTTCCCCTTTTGAGGAAAATTAGAAGGCAAAATTAAAATTTTGAACACCCATAATTTCCTTTGTTGAAGACGTGCAAGAGTCTGTCAAAAAATGCAACTTTATGTCTCGCTTACTTCTTAACTCGCGACGCCGTTGACTATTTCGGAGTTTAGGACAGCATAGGACAGCATTCTGCTGCGATCAGCGACGAACGCGGTTGCATAGTTGCTTGCGCATTCAACGCACTAGCTGCATCGCAGCAGCAAAAACAGCACGCATTATGCCGTTGTTACACTATACGCACCGATTTTCTCGGACGAGGTTTTGATGGGTGTCTTTTGGTCGGCAGGCAGAAAACCTGGTCCCTGAAAATCGGAAAGAATAAGCATGTACATTTTGTCCGATTTCCTCAGACGAGATTTTTGAACCTCGGAAGGCTCGGCGACGTCGGACGACACGTCGGACGAGAAAATTGATGCGTGTAGCCACGGCATTAGACGTATGTTACGCTAGAACTAGGACACTCTTGGCCACATTATATCATTCCAAGGGCGACGTTCGCCGATGCAAAGCATGTGTTGCAGGTCAGTTTCCGAAGCTCTGAAGTAGCGTAGCCGCGAAGCGTGATGCTGTTGTGTTTGTTCGGCAAAAAAACGGAATGCAGGCAGGCAGAAATTTGCAGCAAACAGTGACAGACTACGAGCGTGTGTTGTAGACTAAACGGCACCAATTGTCGGCAATTATTCAAAATACGGTACTACTTGTTATCTGATTCCTTTGCAGATTATCGCATTATCGCCAACGGTCAACTTGACATTACGCAGACTTTGCTATAAGTAAGTCAATTTTCTGCAAATAACTTGTGTCAAATTTGTCTTTTTCTTATTGTTTTCGATACGTCGCTTGCTAGCAGTTTTTTTCTGTGAAATTCTGGTAGAATTGCAGTCTGCTGCGGTGTTCCAAACGTCTACGCTTTCCTATAAAGCAACCTCATGCTACACATGAAGTCAAAGTTCTGGTTACATTTATAGCGATGCTTGTATGTTGTGAATCAGACTTGTGTATGAAAGAGATTTACAATCTGGTAATTGGCAGCCGATTGGCATAAGCTAATGATATTGCAGCGCACCATGCGACCATACATGCAGGCCTATTTTGTTTGTATGGTAATGAACTGATACTATTCGTTGTACATGTAAGTCAGTAAGGCACTTTCAAACAGAAAGTCACAGCGGTGATACAAAACATATAGCTCTTTAACGTTTTGACAGAATATACTTTCAAATTTTAAGCGCCGACAGCAACTAAATTAAGACATCGACAAGTAAACCCCCGCTAGTTGTGCAATTTTTTGTAAAAAAAATTAAGACTAGATGTGCTAAATTTTATTACAACGTCAAATTGCGTTTTGTGACAAACTGACGTCTCTCTTATGACAAATACGTTTCAGTGATGGCTGAAGCGACATTCGGTGTGGAAACCACGACGGAAGTCGACCAAGAAGGGTTTGATTCGTCAACCAATGAGACAACGATAAACGACACAACGACAGTACCGAACGTTGACTCTTCGGCGCCTACGCTGCATTACGTCATCTGGGTTTATCTACTTCCGGTCGTACTGCTGGTGGGAATTGTGGGAAACGTCTTGTCGATAGTCGTGCTACAGAGCCGGGCGTTTCGTCACACCACTACTGGTTAGTGACTTGCATCGATGTAATAAGTGTTTTTTACGTTTTTTTTATTCTTGTCACGTTTTTTACATTTTAACGTTTTATTTTATTTTTTAAGATTTTAATTTTAAAAACTTTTATTAAAAATCTATCAGGAACGTCGAGAAACGCCGGATTTTAACCATCGTGACTTTTTGTGCATAGGGTTTATGTTGCCGATTGGTCATTTCGTCAAAAACTATTGACTGTTAACTATATTTTGGTAAATTGTTTCTATCTTTGTGTCTGTATATATGTCGTCATTGACTTTTATTTGTGTTTAACTGTATTTGTGTATTTTTTGTTGCGTTGTTATTGTCCACCGGTGTTTGTCAACTGTTATGTCGCAAAAACGTGCCACATTTATTTTTTGAATAACTCCATTAGTCGACGCATGCGCTTCCCGGTATGAATTTATTGTTGTAAAGAACAAAACTATGACTTCTGCATTTTACAAGGTAGTGTAGCGACAGTATTAAAATGAGGTGTGCTAAACAATAACCATTTACGTCCCGTTTTTTTGTTGTTGCAGGCCAAAATTTTTGAAAATCGGTCAGTGTTTTACGGAGTTATTCGAAAAATAAAAGTGATGGCATTTTTAGAGACGTAATGTAGAAGTGAACAAATATCTGACCTGACAGGAGTATATCTGCCTCTCACAGCCATCGCAGACACGGTGTTCATACTCACGGCTGGTCAGGAGATCTTAGAGGTGGCCGGACTGTTTTCTCTGAGGGAACACAACGTCTGGGCATGCCGAGCGTACAAAGTCATTCTGTACACGGCCGGCGATGTTTCCATCTGGCTGCTCGTAGCGTTTACCTTCGACCGGTAAACCACACTAAATACCCGTAATTGCGTGACAACTATTATTGCAACTTTTAAACGTTATGTTTCGGGGGTATGTAGGTCTACGTTTATATGAAACAGAAGCCAGGGCAAGATAACTCAGACATTTATAGAAACAGATTTCTATTACATTTTGTGCATAGGGTTTTGGCATGACATAAATTATTTTGGTAGCATTTTTAATTTTTTTTCTACTTTTTGGTCATTATGCTGTCATAATTTAGTTGCGGTCACTGTGTGTGGGTTGACTTTATTAGCTTACAACATTTTGCTGACCAATTACTATAATTAGCCGAATATTGTGACAGGTTTGTGGCGGTGTGTTTTCCGCTGAGCAAGCGTCGAGTGTGCCGTTGGAAGCGTGCAGTCGTCGCCTCCGTCACCATCCTGTTTCTGTCCGTCGTCAAAAACCTTCACGAGTTCTGGACGCGCGGGCCCGAGTACGAGAAAGACACCGGCAAGTTCCGACGCATTTGCGGCACGCAGAAAAGGTTATTTACTTTACTGTCATATCATCATATATTCGTTTAATGTAAAGTTGAGAAGCGCAACTTTCAACAACGCAAGCACAAGATACATAATAAATACAAAAGCATGCAAGCGGAAAACGTCTCATAGTTTGTCCGAAAGCTAAAAGCAACTTTAACAAAACTTACTTTTAAAAACTATTGTTAGAGACAGAACAAATGGGTAGATTTATGGTTAAAAACATTAAAAACAGACAAACAAATCGAGTATCGTAGTAGGTTTGTTAGCTAATAACTGTAAATTAAAAGAAAGTTTATCGCCTATAAAATAATTAGTATAAAAAGCAGCGATTCGCAATATTCACATTCTTGGTCGTCATATTTGACGCTTGTAAGCCTATCTTTAGTGCCCACGAAATGTCGCTTTTTTTCTGTACGTCCCCGGTGTTAACGCGATAATTTATAAACCGCTGCACTTAGCATGATAAATTTTTGCACGAATATGTACAATATTCGGCAAACTCTATAACTATATTAAATTTCAAGCTACTAGGTTAAAGGTCAATGTCACATGATTTTGTGCTTTTTTGACTGCATAATGCACGCGGGCAGCACTTAGCTTTGAATGGGAATATGTATTTGTTTTAATCATTATTTGAGTCATTCTGATTTAAGCTCATAATAAAGAAAATGCTATTAAATCGAAATCGTCGTTCACTCGTTGCTGATCGTAACGCGTGAATCTGTAAAGGTGCGTATATATAATGCGACGTAACTGAACTGAACTGACATGGTTTAGTTTTTTTTACAAACCGACTGACAAGCGAGCAGATGCATTACAGTAGGCACCGTCCAACGGCGTCGGTGGCTTACGTGACTGCGCTTACGTACGCGTCAACCAATGACCACTGGGCTCTCCCTACTTGCCCATAGGTCAGTTCGTCAAAAACTGAACCGTGTCAGTTCAGTTTAGTTACATCGCTCTGCACGTGCCTTACCGTGTAAATCTGTGAAGTGGCGCTGCGTTGCAGATACGAGCTGTTTCTGGACTACGTTCGTCCGTGGCTGGCGTTCGCTCTCATCACAGCCGTACCGTTCGTTCTTATTCTCGTCTTCAACGCAGCCATCGTTCACTGCCTCATCCGAGCCCAGCGCCTTCGTACCCGCGCCGCAGCTCCTATTACCCCTACCCGAACCCCAACCGAAAACGGACGACTCCCGGCTCCGCCCACTTCCGGTTCCGGTTTTCGTCAAACGACCTTTATGTGTCTGGGAATATCCTTCGCATTTATCATCTGCATCGCGCCGAGTATAGTTCTGCTGATCGGTAAGCCGTACTGGAAACATCGTACGAACGCGGCCTACCAGCGCGCCAAAGCGATCAGCCACTTTCTGAGTATTCTGAACCACTGCATCAACTTCGTGCTCTACTGCGTCACCGGTCGCAGGTTCCGAGAGGAACTTAGGACGAGGCTGACGGCGTGCGGTGGTAAACGGCGCCCTCTGGCGGCTGATTCAGTGCCGCAGACGCCAATCAGTTGTACTACTTTAAATGATACTATCACTGGACCGTTCAGTTCACGGCTGCGCTGAATTTGCTAATGCTAATACCCCGTTTACGCGATCAAGCAAACATCGAGCAATCATCGAGCTAACATCCAGCAAATGCATTCAAAGTACACGTGCACGACGTATGCTCTAATTGCTCGATGTTTGCTTGATGATTGCTTGATCGTGTAAAGGGGGCATAAAGGCGCGTACAGAGCGACGTAGCTGAACAGAACTGAATTGACACGGTTTAGTTTTTAACGAACTGACCAATGGTCGAGCACGGCGAGCAGTCACTGGTTATTGGTTGACGCGTACGTGAACGTTGTCACGTAGGTCACCAACGCCGTTCGACGGTGCATTACTGCTTGCTGATTGGCCAGTTCGTCAAAAACAAAACCACGCCAGTTCAGTTCTGTTCAGTTACGTCGCTCTGTACTCGCTTTAATACGACGCCGACGAGTCTCAACTGTTGATTCGGGTCAGCGTCGTAAGTGTGAATCTGCCATAAACCAAAAGTTTAGAAACTGAAACTCGCGTTCGATCAATTATATTTCGGGCAGTTTGGGCCACGCTTAAAAATTAAAACGATATAAAACTGCCTAAACAAAGTCGCGTTTTAGCTTTCTTTTAGGTGTATTTTAGATATAGTTTTACGCGAGGCAGAAACCATGATCTGATGCTGTCGTTATGCAGATATCTATAGCGGACGAACCAGAAAATAATAGATTTCCTATAACTAGTGGGAGAGAAGTAACCTCACTGCTTTTTCAAAAACCCCAAAAGACTTTGTCGCTTGAAGACATACTTGTCCGGAAAATTAGACCTACATAGTTTTTTTTTATTTTAAGTTTACTTACTTACTTACTTACTTCACCATTGTAGGCATAGCGTAAGAAATTAACATCCATCTGAGGCGATGTATTGACAACGCATTATCTTTCTCATTGACAAACGGCTGCCGAAGATCTCTGACACCGTTGTTTACATACATACGGTGTAGGGCGAAAAATGATAGCCTACCAAAATGCGAATAACATTAATAAGTCTTCTGTTTCTGCAGTTCTAGTGGCGTAAGAGCTGTAATCATAATGGTGTTAATCGCGTCTATGGGACAGTATAACAGCATTAACAGCTGTAACGTAATGCATCAACGACGGACAAATGTCAGCACTGCACCGGTTGTTGTGTATATCGTACATCAACTCAGCTTTCCACGATTATAAATTGGACAGCCTGCTGCTGGACCATTTCGTATAGACGGAGTTCGGTGATGCTGCCGGGTATTGCGGCAGACGTTAAGGTAGCGTGATCCGTCTGTCCGTCTGTCACACTCGCGCACCCTGCTAAAGTCGTTAGACGAAATGAGGTGGGGATAAGGAAGGGTTCGACTTTTGCACAAAATGGTTGAACGCCTCTCTCCCCCTTGATGCGCGTTCTGAAGAAGCAATCACTGAAGTCGACTATTTAACGGATAAAATATATTGAGCAGATTTCTTTTTGTCCTGTTATAGTTTTTGCAAACAGTTTGGCCTACTGTTTTCGTTTGAGAACTGCGATGTCTGTGACTACGACCACCGTTAGAATTTATAGCCCAACAAACATGGCTTTGCAAAAAAAATGAGTCAAGGCAACATAGGAGGTTTACCGTTTTTAGCACAAGAAGAAATCCGGAGCGAATTGTTTGTAATTCGTACAATTATTTGCGCAGATGTCGTAAATTTGACACAGTAATAACTTATGGATTAAATTTTAATGATCAGTAACTTTGACTACACAGGAGTTGCTGCAATTCACATTTTACAAACAAACGTAGATTAACATAAAAATATGTCGGCCTGGTGCTGGCATATTGTACTGTCGTCCACTTGAAACTTTACCACAAAATTAGGTTTTACGCTATTGTGTTTTTTGAGATATATGCCCGTAAGTGACAGACAGACAGACGGACGAACGGACGGACAGACAGACTGATAGGCAAAACCCATAATTCGGTCTATAAGACGGCCCCGTAATAAATATATATTCAGATAAATATTCCCGATCATCGTTCGGCCGACTACGATCCATTTCCGATACTTAATTCTTCGTCGAGAATTCTCCGATATTTAAGCATATCGTGTAATCTAGCAGTGATTTTGCTGTTGTGAAAATAAAACTTACTGACTTACGATGTTTAACCCATCCGCCAATCCGGAGCGGAGAATCGACTAACGATCCGCAGGCGGACGTGCTGTTTATCAAACAAAACAACAGGTGAGAAGACAAACGGACAAATGACAGGACGCAGCCTTCATAGAGTGTGGAGCATCCAGGAATCTACATCTGTAATCAGGCAAGGCCGGTATTTTGACATACATTAGGCGACTGAAAATGCGAGACTGGAAATGCAGCACAAGAAATGCAACAATGGGAAAGGCAGAAAAAGCCAGTTAGGCTACATATTATTACGGCGTAGGCCTAGATGTATGTTTAATATAGTCCTAAAGTTTTGGCCAAATTAATAGAAACGTCTGCAATTTATTGTTTTTTTCCGTTACCTAGCTTTGTCACAATTTTATTCAATTTGCTAATTCTGTCGTTTATACATTGTGAAGCAGCCTTTCAAAACACACAGGACAAAATTACGTTAACTTTGAACGACTGTTAAAGACGTTTCTGTTCGAGTGTTGTGATAGCTGCGCATCGTGACATGTTGTAAATCGGCGCATCTTAATTTTTTTCATTCTAATTATATGACTAATACGTTACAAAATTACTGCAAATAACTTTTGAGCTGGTTAATGCGTGTAATTTATGTATGCAATTAAAATGTCAGTGTTTTGTATAGGCCGTATCACGATGTTTGGACATGTACGCCGTCTACAAGAGTCTGTTCCCGCGCACGAGGCACTTCGTCTGGCAGTCAACACCCGTACAGGTGTCCGACCTGACGACAGGCTGGACTGGAAG
>Ga0056128_1005142_pt1 | contig 16432 bp, 6 predicted proteins | sample WorMetLIZISLAND2_FD_71113 | JGI IMG/M metagenome (GOLD analysis project Ga0056128, IMG submission 71113) | Marine gutless worms symbiont microbial communities from Max Planck institute for Marine Microbiology, Germany - Olavius geniculatus... ... | reverse complement strand
TTTTATCTAATCGTTATTAATTACTATTATTTATGTAGTTCCTAATTTTTCATCTATTTTTCTTTCTTTTTTGTTGTGCTACCAATGTTGGTGAATAAAAGATTGTCAATAAAAACCGAGCGCTCGGCAGTGGCGGTTCCAGCCCGCAATATCTGGGGGGGTAAGGCCCCATGCCATGGCGAGCGCGGTAGCGCGAGCCTGTAACGGGGGTCTGGAAGCGGAGCCCCCAGCGGGGTCCAGGGGCAGCTGGACGAAGCCCCCTGAAGCTGATCGCACTTTTAGCTTTCGGACGTTCAATGAAAGCCTCAAATTTGCCCACTGTTGTAAAATTTGAAAATGCAAAAAATCAGATATTTGTGTTTTCTTTGCAAGAAATCATGGGTGGCTACGAAACTGGGAGGGGGCATGGAGCAAAACCGGGGGGCCTGTGCCAGGGCCTAAAACCGCCACTGGTGCTCGGAATAATGGCATTTTGGCCTAACTCTATTTTAGGTATCATACAGGTTGTGAGTCTCAGTCGATTAGCATTATGGCTTTTCTATAGTGTAACATTTTTCGTGATGAATCACCTCTTAACGAGGATCTTGGTACTGATAGTATGATTGCGTTCGCGCGTGCGTGAAAGTTTGGTTCATTGTGTAGGTTACATACACAGGGTGCGCCAAAAAATTTTACCCCCTATGCTGTATTAAGCGATACCACCAACCGAATTTTTCACCAGAATTTTAACTTTTTAATTTACTTATATTACGTCGGAAGTTGCTGCCAATGCTCGTTGACGACTGCAAACGGTTGCTTCCATTTGGATTCGTATTTCAGCAAGACGGCGCTCCTGCGGACACGGCCCGTCAGACACAGGACTGGTTGACGGCAAACTGTACCGACTTTTCGCAAAGAACCAATGGCCACCAAATTCACCCGAACTCAACCCACTTGACTACCATTTGTGCGGCGCAATGCTTCAGGCATTTCAAAAACTTCACCCAAAGCCGAAGATCATTCCAGAGCTAAAAAGTGCGTTGCAGCAGATCTGGGACGACTTGCTACAGACAACGATCAATAAAGCTATCAGCGACCTTCGCAAACGTCTGAACTCATGTGTTTCGGCTGGTGACCGACATTTTGAGCATACGATGTGAACTTTGTACTGAAGTATGTTAACTGAACTGTGTGCTGGTTCATAAAATGTCAATTATTTCTGTTTTAAACCTGTTGTTTATTGTCAGTTAGTAAAACTCGTGATGGACGTGTTGTGAAATGTAAAAATTCGGTGGGTGGTCGCGCTTAATACGGCATAACTTTGTCAAAGTTGGAGATAATTGAATAAAATTTTGCAGGTTATCGTAAATCTGAATGGATAATATGCATGTAAAATTTTGTTTAAAAATTCTCAGCCGTTACGGAAAAATTATCAGAAAACCTCAGGGGGTAAAATTTTTTGGCGCACCCTGTACATCACACAATCCTTCTGCATCACAGTTTGATTCTACACTTTACAGACCTTGGGCTCTTACATGCTAGGGATAAGTTTGTACTCGTTGCTTTTGTCGCAGTTAAAGCAAGAAAAGCCCTGCTAACGCAAAAGGGAACGCATAACAACGTCTCATGTTTGAACTTTGAAAGCCCAGTAAAACAAAATCAGTCGCCAGCGGGCGCTAGACGACCGGCGGCAAATTATCTAGTGTTTTACTTGTATTCACCAGAGGGCGCCACCTGTCTCGCTCAGCCAAGGCCGTATCGGCCTGAAATCACAAATTTTTTCCACCCCCTCTCATTTAGTGCCCTCATTCGGGGTGATCCCCTTCGAATTTATGTAAAAGCTTTACTGATCCTGAAACTAGTCTTCCAGGCAGCCGACGGTGAAGATTTGGTGATCCTAGCTTGCACCGTTTTTGACAGATCGATCCGTGTGACAGACGGACAGAATTGTGATGGTTAAGATGCGCTAGCCAACAGCAGTAGCTGCTGTTGCACGTAATAAACGTAAAGTAAACTGCCAGTAGCTGCTCATTGAACGTATAGAAATCTAGATTAGAGATGCATCATTTCCAGTAAATATTCACCTATGCCTACAGTAATAACTGTTACTTACGCATGACTGAATGTCCACCAGCGCCCGTTAAGTCTTGCATACTCTTGTGGGTGTGTTGGAGATGTGATGTCATTGTAATTTATGACACCATGGAGCATTAAACCAGATCGATTTGAAGCACTAATGTAAACAACGTACTTTTTAGGCTCGTTGCTGCATGACAGTTTTCCAGTCTGTTGCTGGATTTACCAAATCATCGGATTTCATAAAAACTTTGTGAACTTCTCATTCGCAAGTATAAATATATGATAGCCAAAATCTGTGCTGGCATTTCAGTCAATTATGACGTCATGTCAGTATTTGACCATATCTGTAAAACTTTATTTAAATTTTAATGATAATAATATAGGCTGTGTTAACAAAATGCTAACCAAGATATGACTTGTTACATAGGGCCTCCTGATGTGTGGGAGACCGAGAGAGAGCCCTATGTGCCCTCCCTTAAATCTGCCACCGCAGTCCAGTCCAAAGTTTACAATTAGGCCCACCTACTGGCTATTCATGACCATGGCTTCACACACTAAAACCACCCTGCAAACATTAATGATCTGACCTCCAGTGACTATTATCTGTTTTGAAATCTAAAACTTCATCACGGTAGTGTCTGCTATCCACGATGATGAATGACTCGAGATGCTTTCGTTGACGCTGCAAATCATTTCCATTTAATGCTCTGTAACGTCATAAACTACAACATCATATATGCAGCAGACTCTTATGAAACAGTAAAAAACTAGAAAGCAGTCATAGCCCGCAGACTTCCGCCAAAGCCATGTTGTTCCGACACAGCTTGTCCGACGAAATTAAACAAGCGGGAAGTTATGAGTGCATTTCAAACTATAGTTGCATTTTCTACATTGACCTAGTTCTATGTGACCTAAAAACCTTATTCAACCCCATGTTGTTTGCTAGGAGCCAGCACCATAGTGACAACGACGGTTTCCCTTAAGGCCCATGCTAACGAAAATTTCAAAGTGATCCAGAATCCAGGATTCCTTTCGGATCACCCCCAAAACTGAACTACTGGTAGTTTGTGCCATGCCCAACATACCCTCAAAATTTCAGAAAGATCCGTCCATAACTTTTTGAGTTATCTTGCTCACACACAGACAGACAGACAGACAGACAGACACACAAACATTACCTCCTTGGCGGAGGTAATAAACATTTTACTGAACATAAGTAAAGATTTTAAAAAATTGTAATCCAATATGACGAAGCTCGAAACTTAATGCCTGCCCCTTGCATGAGCAATTTTCGTTAATGAAAATACTCTGCCGACAAAATGGTCAATTCTTTGACAGCACTTCACAGCTCAGCTAAAAGACACAGCAACAGTCACCATCAAAGAACAGCGTCTAAACACTGCAATCAGCCACGGTCCTATCAGGCATCAGGCATGACAAGATGGCTTCAAGTTTCTGTGCAAAGTTTTGACCATCGGTTCGTGCCAGGTTGATCTCTCGCCATGGCCCGCCGACCCCAGCAGTCTGAGCTTTGTGGAGTGCCGAGGTCCAACTTGACTGAGTGGGCGGCGGCCAGCTAGCAGCGGCTGTACTAGCAATGTCAGTGTCAGATGATGAGGACTGAACGTAGACGTGAACACCACTCGATGCTCCACTTCGTACACACACCACTCTGCAACAGCACAGCACCATCACCTCACATCCATACTCCAGCATCCGGATACACACAAACAAAAACAAAACAGGTCTATGTGCCTAATAAACACAAACAGCTATATCCATCTATTTAATAGGCCATGTTTTTGGAGTTGGCCCCGTCCCAATTCTTTCACATAGCTGAATTTATAAAAAAAATGACACAGCCCTGCAGCCCTCCAACTAGTGTATTTTCTAAATGAGCCCGATATACCAAGCTTACTTTGAATTACTTACTGCAAAAGCATACAACACTTGCATACACGGCAAGGAAACTGCCTTAGTGCTGGCTGGGCATCAGCAAGGGTATCCAGCACTTCCAGCCCCGAGTGCACTCCCCTGTAAAAAAATTACCATTCCAGAAACCTTTAAAGGTTCCTGAGAGACTTCTGGTGGAGTACCAGCTAACTCATGTAAAACTGCAAAATGATATTGTCAGAAATAAAACAAAAAGCTGACAAACTTGTCGTGAAAAGGTGAAGCAATAATGGCACCGACAGCATTGCCGACCGGTTCCAGATCACCGACGCCGATATGATTATTCAACGCAACCACATGCCAGCCGAGTGACTTGGTGAACGTCTGAATGCACAAGATGTAATGCTGTGCCACCTGCACGTCACAAACACAACATTCCACGTATCGGCATTATCTACATCTTTTGCACCATCATCACTCGCATCACTGCTCTGATCAATATTCATTGACAATCTACACATCTCGTCAGCAAAGTTAAATTTTGCCAGCAGTCATGTTTCTGATACAAAAAGTTTAAACTGGTAAAACTTGGTTTAAACTAATAGATGCACTAGTTTTCATAGCATAAGTACAGGGTGGGCCAAAAACCCGGACCTGTTTGAGCGTTGATAACTCAGTGATGGTTAGTGGTAGAAAGACGTGTGATACGTCAAACGTTTCAGAATGCTGTAAAAATATAAATGACAGATTTGCATAGTGAAGCATTTAGATATTTTTTGCCTAATTTGCATAAATATTCGTCACCCCCGAAATACTGCCAAGTTTGACTGTAACACATGGATTTAACATGGACATTTCAGCTTTTATAAATTAGTGATGTTTATTGATGGAAAGGCACGTAATATGCCAAGTTTCTAAATTGTGTACAGAAGAAGTGTACAACTTGCACGTCTCAGCATTTAAATATTTTTTGCCTGATTTACACAAATCTGTCCCACCCCTGAAATTATGCTAAATTGGCAGTAACGCATAAATTTCAGTTGATTTTCATTCAGCATACAGTGAAATATCAACAATCATTAACACATACGTTGAGTTTAGATGAAATTCGACATAGGCAGTTGCCCAGCATTTGCATTCATAACCATCATCAGTCCTTTTAAGGCAGCTGATCGATCGCTGGAGTCAATGTGTTCAGGATCAGCTGAGCCCAGCATTCGATTAGCACACGTTTTAGCTGGTCAGTCACTGAAATTTTGTGACCATGCTATCTGTTGCAATGCCCACACACTGAATACTTCACAGAATTTAAATCTGGACTTTTTGGCAGTGAGTTTTTTAGTTCAATGAACTTGGGCACATGGGAGTGCAGGCTACCTAATTTCAGAGGTAATGAAGATTTAGGCAAATTAGGCAAAAAATGTTTAAATAATTTGCTATGCAAGTTCAGCCCTTTTTACGTACAACATTCTAAAACTTTTAACATATCACACGCCTTTCTACAGGTAACCATCGCTGAGTTATAAACGCTTAAACTGGTCCGGTTTTTTTTGGCCCACCCTGTAGATAAACATGCAGAATTTGCACCAAATTATAACATTTCAGAAGCCTGTCATACGAAAACTCAAATAAGACCGTTTCACTCGTACCTATTTTACACATCACTGAAGATCAAAATTATATAAAAGCTGCCACGAGCACATAATAAAAAACCTCACAACTAAAAATACCAGAAGTAATACAACTGACAATTTAAGTAGCAAAATCTTTAAAAATGATAAAAATGAAAAGGTTGGTAGAAAAGCTAAACGACAAAAAAAAACAGTAAGAACCAACAACAAATCCAGTTATTGCGCATAAATAAAATTAACGCAAAATACTCCCATGATACCTGAGAAAGCATAAAGTCATGCAATTCCCGGCCATCATATGACAGCGTAATAACTCGACCATCTTTACAGTTGATCTTAGCACCATCACAGCCGACATGCAGCACAAGCAACGTTCTGCAGTCAGACACAAACGTCACTAGGCATCAACTCAATTGCAACTCAAAACATTGCAGAATACACAAATTAATGTTCATTTTCCTCATCACGCATGACTGACGGAAAAAGAAGATTCCTCATCAGCGCCATTTATATAAAAATTGTCTTCTTCTTTTCTTGGTCCATTATCACAGCCCACTTTCTCATGACATTCATTAGGCTCAGCCCAGCCAGGCCAGTTAATGAAATAAAAACACATCAAAAGTTGCTATTTTCTGTCATGCAGACTGAGATAAAGCAATAAAAAATCACTGAGAACATCCTAACTTGCAAAATAGTCAAATATAAATCTATCTTTAAAGACATTATGAGAAAAATTATCTTCTCTTTGTGACACTGTGGTGCAGTAGTGGACTGAAGTACCAATTACAATGGCTAACCACAGTCAGTTTAATGGCTAATAAGACAGTATACAATACATGTTAGTCAGCCACTGCAAAGATGCACACACGACATACTTGGGAACTTCGTAACCAATGAATGTGATGCTGATGCGAATGACCGACTGCACGGCCGAGCTAACGTTGCTGATATGCGTAAATATTTGAGGATCCTGGATATCATGCGCAAGACCATCGATAATGTTTAGCATTCTACAGCATACAGATAACAAACCTTGAACTAGCACAGCGTAAAGCCACCCTATGTGCTGATGTTGAGACTGCCATTTGAGAAGCAAAACTCACCAAGTTATGTCCTCAGACATGGAAGAGACTGTAGTCATTAACTCCATTTTCTAACTGTTGATATCTTGTTCCATTCAGAAGATATCATGATCAAAGTCAAGAGTTGTCTGAAATTGGGTGCACTTACGATAACAAATTCTAGGGGACCATGTGAAAAAGTTCTGCAGTGAAACAAATTCAGCAGTAAAAAATAATGGCTGTTCACAGTAATAAATCAGCCACTGACTGATGCAGATTAATCATATTTTGCAGGAGTGTAGCCAACCACTACTGAAAATAAGCCATGTGACCAAAATTGACAATAGTAATAAATTTCAGATGGCTGCGGCTGCCACATTCTGTTTATCGCTCGTAACTCGATTGCTGTTGAAAGTATTTGCATGAAATTCGGCAAGTGGCTAGTTTGACGTTATTCATATTGAACAAAAATAAAATTCAGGACAGCGGTGGCCACCTATTTAAAAACAGAACATTTCACGCTGCTATTGACAGGCAGGCCCATAAGTAAAATGGGAGCTATGATGCATGACAATCATGACATCATGATCATCAGTTATCATGACAATTTAGCTAAAAAGCTGTTCCGTATGCTATCGGTAATTAGTACAGACACAGATACTGGCAAAATCAAACCAAGCTATCAACCAAAGCTACAAACCACTGACGCTTCTAATGCTAACAGTAACTACTGCACCAACCTCCTTCGAACAACAATATGTCTTGCCTGATCCACAATCTGTGACAGCATCGATTCCCTACAAACAAAAATTTATCACATTTGGTACAAAATCGCACATAAAACAGTAAACTATAAAAAGTAATTCAACTAGAGAAACAAAACACTAACCGATTCTCATAAAAACTCACATGATCCAGCCAATGTTTTTGTTAACTAGACAGCACTCTGCTTTTTAAGAATAACAATTTTAGCAAATAAAGACTTCTTTAGCAAATTTGTGAAGCTGGATTATAATCCAAATAAGAATATATGACAAACCAGATCACCACCAAATTCTAAACGAATGTTCCTTGAGCGATCCCTCACACATCCAAAAAAATTTCAAAATCCACTCATAACATTTTCAGATATTTAACAACAAACATAGGTCGACACACAGACCAGACACAACCATGAAAACTTAACAAAGATAATAAGCCAGCTACATATGTAAAGCCCCGGTCACACCAGGTGCACGCATGCAAAATGCACGAGATGCACAATAAAATTAGTTACGTGTTATTGTGCGCCCAACTTTTGTCCATATTTTGGAGAAGGTATAGCAAGTTCACAGCAAATGTACAGCATACTGCAAGAGCACTGGGCGTATACAGGGCGCACACTCAGCGTGTGCATTGCGTACATGCCAAAATCGGAAAAATTAAGGCACATCCTGGTTGTCTTTGGGAAGTATAGGAAAAGGATCAGCATTGGGGAAACCTAGATTACCATTTTTAACACATTCCTTAGCCCAAAAGCACTGTAAATCTGTGTGTTTCATGCTGATCCCATACCGCCGATGTCTACCCAGATAAACTTGCAGTCAGCATCTACGAGTGCCATGAAGACAACGAACGAGGTAGAACCCTTTGCAGTTGTGACTGTTGTAGGGCCTATTATATAGAACCGCTGTTTGAAGGACACTTGAAGTTGACGTGCTTGTCATCAATTGCACCACAAGTAGGGGGGAAGTTCTACATCTCCATGGGTGTTCGCTACATCTCAGCCGACGAACATACAATGAATATCGAGTGAGTTGCTCTGCGTGTATCACGTGTATCAGGCGTTGGTCTATAACTCCATGTGCATGACTGGCATCCTTCTGACGTGTACATTTTTATGCGTTGAGTTTCACGCACAATTTTGAACATGTTCAAAATTGTGCAAGCAGCTCAACGCACCAAGCGAATGGTCACGAATCAAAAACGTTGGTGCAGCGCGCTCAACGAACGAGGAACGAATGACGACAAACAATGGCGCACAAACCATTTTTCAGTGCGCTCCTCGTGCGTTTTTCATGCGTTCACCTGTGTGACCGGGCCTTAAGTAATTCCTGCAGTGTATCACACCTAAATCAAAACCTTCCTCTCATCTGCTTTAAGTAATATACTCGACTCTAAACAACCTTGGCGGCTCGTGCAACTTCTCGCGGGTATAGCCGAGTGGCCCAGCAAGCCGCCTGCGCTTGCTGACACCCAGTACGGCCGTCGCAGGATGAGGCATTGTCTGGAAGCTATTGCGATGATGCACTTCACGCAGTAACTGATGCAACGAGTGCTCCAGCACGTGATTATGATCAGCACCATGGTGCTACAGAACAATGCACAGACAGACAGCATCCCCACTGCAGCACATCAGCACCAATCTAACTATCTCTGACACAACATGCAAAAAGAACATTTCATCTCAACTGGATTCTCTAAGTATAAGTGGCAGTGCTAATAGGCCACATTAAATGTTACAGTGGCCTCTGTTTATTCGTCCTGTACAGCTCCTAACTTGAAAACAAAAAGTCGCAGTTAAACCAGCATAAATGTGAATGTTGCCCAAAGCAGGCGTAACCAGTGTGCCAGTTTTCAGTTCAAAAGCTCAAAGGTTAGGCGGACAGCCACACAATATGTCAGCACTGGACCTAGACTCTGAATCCCGGCAACCTGGCCGATTTTGCCAATCCTGAATCCACAGAATTGGCTGCTTCCAATCTCGGAATTTCAAAATTACAAAAAATGGTTTAAACTAGAAGGCGCTTGTAAGAATGCATATCTCCGCCAAGTGAAGTGATTTAAACATTACTACTGTAAAATGTAGAAGTTTTCACAGGAAGGTGCCACCATTCCTGCCGGTTGTGTATGACACATGGAGATGATGACAAGTCATCATGTACACACACGCACACACACACACACACACAGAACGATGGACAGAACGACCAATCTCTTAATCTCCTCCAACGTTCACTACGTTCACCTTGGCGGAGATAAAACGTACTTGTAGAGGCCTATTACATCATATATGCATAAAATGTGTCTAATAGAAATACTAAAACAATGACCAATCTGTAAGCCTTATCCCGAAAATAGAATAACGGGATTACAAATTTCTCAATCCCGGATCCCTGGGTTCAGAATTCAATCCTGGGATTGCAATCACTAACTGCAACATTCTATACAAAATTTAATACAGTACATTCAAAAAAATTACCAAATGCACATACACAATAAAGTTATAATATATCACACGTATCACTGTTGTAGATAAAGATAAACTGCAACAGCATTGCATGCACAGTAACTAAGTGTGAAAAAGTGTCCTTGACAATCGAAAAAACTGCTAACAGCCAGCCATAATTCACCGCTAAATGGTGATCTCCTGCTGTGTAATTATAACTCCCCAAAAATCAAAAGTACCATTGGTAAGTACATTAAGAAATACAAAATGCGGCAACAAGAAAGGCGCACATACCTGCTTTCTCTGGTCAGTGTAATGACAGAGTGAGATGGACAGCTGAACACCGGGAAACAACTGACAACAGCACACAGTCACAAACATCACATGAACATCAATCCACCAGAGATGGAGCAGACATGCCATGCCATGCCACCTTCAAAATTGTGTACAGGGAACTTTAATGACTTTGACCCACAAAGCGGACAGGTCAACAAAACCTAAAGGTTTAAAAAGCCTAACGAAATAAATATTATTTTTTCTGAATCAAAGCCAGTTTTTAAAAGGCCCAACTTGATGGGTTTGGGTTTAGGCCATTAGAGTGGGCCTTGCTAGATACTGTTCACATCATATACTTATTTTCCCAATAACCCCAATGGCATAGAATATAAAAAAAACTGCAAATTCATTGTGCTGTGTTGCAGACTGAAAATACACTCGTGATATAGTTAGCTAAAAACAGCCACAGTTTACGAAACCAAACAGACCTTGATAGTCAGGATTATACAGCAACAGTAAAAGTAGACTGGCATCAAACTGGCAATGACTATTACATTAAAATGACAAATAGCAAAAAAGTTACATGTGAAAGAATGTGATTTCCGACGACAATGTGTGGAATCTGTGACTGGTACTGAACTGCTTCACGGGCCAACTGCATACACAAGACAAACACAGCACCAGGGGTGTATAAACACACAGTCACACTAAGTTAATTAGCTTGCATGCATGGTTGCTAGTAAACAGCAAACTTCAGATCAGCAAACAACAAAAAATACTTAAATGTCAACAGTGAAATTTAAACCCCTGTGCAATTAGATGACAAATATCATTCAACAATTTTCATACAAAACAATAAATTATAATATTTTCTTTATTGCATTTTCAACATTTCTAGCGTTTTCACAATGCTGAGCAACATGCAAAAAATGGTTACATAATTAGGGTCAAACAGTCTACAAAAGTGGCCCGACAACTTCTGGCGATGCAACCTGTTATGCAAACAAGATAACAATAACTGGATGAATAAATAAAATGCAAGGATTAAATTTGATAAATGCAGTGAATTAATTAATCTGAAATATCATGATGGTGTGAAACAGCCTGTTTGGATATTACCTGACTGCAGCAGTGCATGTTGCTAGACATGCAGTTGAAGATGCACAGAACTATCAGAAGAAAAAGAACAGATAACAATAATAGCAAAAACCATGATAAGAATGATGAAGAAAGACAACAACTGATTCATTTTTGCAGCTCATTCTAAACTAACTATCGTGTGTCCTGCAACAAGAATGACACAAAATGGAAATAAATCAAGAATGAAGACTTTAAAAGACTGTAGTAAGGTCATGCCAGTAAAAGATATGAGATAACTGTAAAGGAATCAATATTCGGCTACTAACCTGGGCAAATACTTCTTTGCAGAAAATAACATTCTGAGCAGCTTCAAGCTTGCGTGGCCAAGGTGCATCAGAAGGAACAGTCACTGCAGTCATTTGATGGGACAGACCAATGTCGGCAGTTGCAACGTCCAGCTGATCTACAACACATGTAATGAAAGCATTAATGGATCAGCACAGCACACAAATGATGCGCACAACTTGACCGGTCTAGGATCTATACCACCCTGTTGACAGAACACGTAACTGCAACATCATATCTGTAGTCAGATGACAATAACTACACAATCAAACATATGTACAATATAATCAAAATGCGTGCTCATTCATATTTTCATATATCACTCTTGTGACCACTATCTTAGAACCACCATCTGTATCAGTATTGTGGCAGTATTCCACTTATGTCAGATGTCATATTGTATTTATCACCAAATGAGCAACTTAGCAAGACAGCATTCGACAGACAATAAACTGACCTTAATACATGATGACAATGAAGACTCTCTTTGAATAGACTCATAGGTTGAAACGTAACACAATAAGTTATAATAAATTCATCAAATTACAACCTTTTATTATTGTTTTTGTTGACGTTTCAGCAACCGCTGCTGCCTTCGTCCAAAGGCAGCCGTGGTTGACGAAACGTCAACAAAAACAATAATAAAGGTTGTAATTTGATGAATTTATTATAACTTATTATGTTATGTTTCAACCTATTAGTCTATTCAAAGACATTTGATCGAATTCCAAACGCAAAACATCGAAGTTGGTACGAGAATGCGAATCTGTGATGAAAAAGCATGCCCGGTTCTGAAATCACCTGGCGTTTACACTGAGATGTAAACAAAGCAACATTACACCGACCAGTCTACGGTTACGCTGTTCCATTCACACAAAACAAGCTGTACACATTGTCAGTCGGGCCGAAAAAAGCCTAGTCAGTAAACGTTTGCGAGTTATCAACAACAAGCTGAGCTGGTTAGACGCATGGCATTCAACGTTGGAGAACTCAATCAGGCAGGTGCTCAGAGATGACGAAAAGGTCAGTGTGTATGCTCACTTATCAACCGCGCATGACAAAGAATTTCTGTTATATCGTGGCAATCAGAAGAAGAAATATGATCGCCTTACTAGTAAGCTGGGGCAAGGGGGTGGTCCTAAAGACCACACTGATCTGTCCAGTGAACAGCTAAAGAAATGGGTAGTAAATATATCCAAATACAAGCTGTCTGAACCGGAAACTTCCATCCTAGCCAAAGGATTAAACTTTGCTATAGCATCAGTGGTGATACCGACTGAGGAGTAGGTGTTATCTACAGAAAAATCATGCAATCAGCTACCAGCACCAGAAGTGAAGTCACTGCTTGGGGAGACTGTCAATGTCTTGCGAAAGGCCAAGCCGCCAATGCCGAACATTTCGACAGAGAAAAGTCAGGCTCTAGTTAATCTGCGGAAAGAGACTTCCACCCAGATTTTGCCGGCAGACAAAGGCAAGGCAACAGTGATTATAGAAAAAGAAAAATACGAAACCAAAGTCAACAGCATGTTAGAGGATGAAAAGACGTATGAAAAGCTGAGCAAAGATCCAACGCCACGTTGTAAGAAAAAACTGGTTTCAATACTTGCAAGATTAAAGGCCGAAGATAAACTGAGTGAGCAGCAATACAAATATTTGTATCCGACAACGGAAGTAGTTCCACATATGTACTGCACGCCTAAGAAACACAAACAAGACCCACCTCTTAGACCTATCGTTGATTACACAGGTTCAATAGACTACAACACCTCCAGATACCTGGCAGACATTCTTTCATATGTTAGTGGGCAAGACTGAGCATCATGTAAAAAATTTAAGACACTTAGCAGAAACCATGGAGGAGGTCACACTAGAGGATGATGGGATCTTGAACTCACACAATGCTGTGTCCTTGTTCACAAACACACCAATGAAGAAATCTCTGGAGATGATCAGGGCAAGATCACAAACTGACATTACATGGGAGCTCAAGACAAGCCTTAGGGTTGAGTATGAATGGAATTGTTGGAGTTCATCCTCACGACTACTTATTTTGTGTTCCGGGGCCAAATTTACTCACAGAAATTTGGTACAGCAATAGGTAGCCTAGTATCTCCAATGGTGGCAAACGTCTTCATGGAATTCTTAAAACAGTCAGCGATCGCATCAGTTCCAGTTGAATGCAAACCAAAATTGTGGAAGCGATATGTGGATGACATTTTAGAGATTATTAAAAAACAAGGGACAGATGGAATGACTCAACACCTGAATTCAGTGGATGACACAGGATGCATCAAGTTCACCGCAAAGCAAGAAAAAGATCTACAAATGCCTTTTCTCGATACCCTCATCATGAGAAAACCTGATGGCAATGTCAAGTTATTGGTCTATAGGAAGACTACACATACAGACCAGTACTTACCTTTCAGCTCACACCACCAGCTGCAGCATAAGCTCAGTGCAATTAGGACTCTTCTGGACAGAAATAGAAACATCGTAACGGAAGAGACAGAAAGCAAGAAGAGCACCATATCCACACAGCACTCACACGATGCGGGCATCCAGACTGGACCATCAAAAGAGTCAAAAGACAAATGGAAACAGTTAAACAGAAAAAGGTCAATCAGAAAGCAGCCACACAGCTTCCAGAGGTAAACAGGACGACAGTGGTTATACCGTGTATACTTGGCCTGTCGGAAGCTGTTACCCGAGCTTACAGACGCCATGGTATTTCCTCGGCCATGAAACCATTCCAGACAATAATAAGTCTGCTCGTACATATAAAAAAGACAAGAGCGGACAACAAGACGCCCGTGAACATGTGTATAAAATACCATGTACAAACTGCGAAAAAACTTACATTGGAGAAACAGGCAGAGCTTTCGGCGTATGTCTTCAGGAACACTGACAGGAAGTCACACAATGTGATGTAAGGGCTTACACACGAAGCACCAGTAAATCCGCAGAACAGAACAAAACAAGTCAGCAGTCACAGACTATGCCATCTCTCTCAACCACGTCATAGACTGGGACCGCGACAGAATGGACCGGTGGATCAGGGAAGCAATATACATTAGAAAAGAACAAGACAAGTTGATGAACCGAGACGAGAGGTCCTACCAACTTCCACACATCTATGACTACTTAAGTGTCCTCCGCAGCTTCACCTGGCGGACAGTCGTTCGGACGAAGGCAGCAGCGGTTGCCAAAACGTCAACAAAAACAATAATGAAAGGTTGTAATTTGATGAATTTATTATAACTGACAATGAAGACTATTACGAGAAAAAACATCAATAAAATTACCACTTTTACCCTTTCTGCAAATCTTTTATTAAGAATATTTTAAAACTCTGAAGTTCAGACCACAACCACAAATTCACACTCTGCGACAAGAATTACAAACACTTGCATTTTGCACTACATCACTGTACAGCAACTGCTTTAATGATGCCATATTTTTTATTCTAAAATGATGTAACTAACCATTTCCACCATCGATGCCAGTGGAGTCACGGATTGCAACTTGTATGTAGGCAACACCTTCCAGCTCAGTGAGTACAGTCACGTGCACAGCACTGCACGGCGACCCGTTCATCGGCTCAGCTGTTTCAGTGGTCTCTGTGTCGGCTTTTGACACCTCAAAGCTGCCGCTCTGCCAGTAGCGTGATCCAGCTAAAAAAGCACATCAATGTGCAACAAATAGACATCAAGATGTGGGCCAACACGCAAAATACATAAAGTGAAAAACTTCTATGTAACACCAAACAATGCTAAAAATGCATCTCTCTTCATAAAATAATTTCATGGCAGTTTTCTGAACATTAATTACCTGCCAATAGTCGAGCTGCCCAGCAGTTTGGCCTACTGGTATTTTATGATACTCTCCACTCCCTAGTGCCTAATCATATTGTACTCTGTGCTCTGGCCACATTAAATAATGATGACTGATCAACTGCAGTAAATTATATTTGTTGAGTAAATGAAAAATAAAACTAAATTGCGATCATAGTAATCAGGGTTGCAGGGTTGCAAAAAACCTGGTTTTTAAAAAAGCCTAACCCGATTGGTTTTTCAAGTTCTGGGTTTTTTAGATTAAACTGGTTTATGTAAAAAGGTCCAACTTGATGGGTTTTGCTTATAGGTTTTCAGTTGGCTGATACACATGAGTGTCTGTTCGTTCCCCGCAACATAAAATATACCAACATTTGCAAATTTGTAGATTGAAGTGCTTCAAAAACTTAGGCAACACCTTCCAGCTCAGTGAGTACAGTCACGTGCACAGCACTGCACGGCGACCCGTTCATCGGTTCATCTTAGCCATAATAAAATATTTCATTACTAGTAGAACAAGAAACTAAAATTGGATTAATGAGTTTTTTGAGTGGGTTTTAAAAGTGTTTTAGATGGGTTTTGGGTTTTTTGGGTATCTGCTTGATGTCTCAACCCTGATCATAATTAAATATGAAATGTTACGTAAGATCAATTTTTAAACTACAAAAAAAAAATGCACAAACAAACTTGTACCAGATTTGTAGCTGAGGTCACCAATGATTGTGCTGCCGACTTTTTTTAGACGCCAATGCTGCCTGAGGCGTAAGAGCTCGTGGTGGAAGTCGGCAGACGTATGTCGAGTTGCAGACACCGCTTCTTGGCATTTTTGAAGTCGTTCATAGCCACTTGTCAATATAGACCCGGCTGTAGCAAGTGCCTGAAAACAGCAACAGTGCATCGATACAGTAGTCTTACAAAGTAAACCAGCCGATACTGTCCGGCAATGCAAATGGCTATTATGGAGGGTAAACAAAACTAAACAGATTCGGCCACTGGCTGACATTGTGCACTTTAAATATGCACATACTTACTTACTTACTTACTTACTTA
>Ga0056128_1005141_pt1 | contig 16434 bp, 8 predicted proteins | sample WorMetLIZISLAND2_FD_71113 | JGI IMG/M metagenome (GOLD analysis project Ga0056128, IMG submission 71113) | Marine gutless worms symbiont microbial communities from Max Planck institute for Marine Microbiology, Germany - Olavius geniculatus... ... | reverse complement strand
GACGCTGTACTGCTTCGAGTCTATTGATGTTGTTGGATGCCTGAGGACACCAGACTGTAGAGGCATACTCAAGCTGCGGTCGCACGAAAGACGTGTAGGCTGTTGCCTTGACTTTCCGAGGACAACTTCTGGTGTTACGATGGATGAAGGCTCTGGTGGAGTTAGCTTTCTTGCAGATATTTCTTGCAGATTCAGACAGCAATTTATGAAGACGATGCCATGCAACCGAATTTACGAAAATATCTAGGTCCGGACACCACCCGCTAGTGACGCAAAGAAAAGTAAAATCTGGTGAACGTGTTGTGGTGTGGTTTTGCATCATGTAGTAGGCCTATTTGTTTTACACTGCAACGCAGTATATTTAGCGGCATCGTGGGTTGAAAAGGTTAACGATAAATTATTATTTCTCAACAAATATTTGCAGTTCTGAGAGAGGCGCTATATGGTCACTAAAAATTTTGATTTTGCCCTTCCCCCAATTTTCCAAAAATGTAAATATATTCTGCTCCATATTTAGTATTAGACGTTTATATAAAGTTTTGCATTTTATGTTTTGTGTTGTATTTATAAACCTCTGTAACTCATTGGACGTTGATATTTTGTGTCTTGCATTTACGTTAGTTTTATGCAATTGCTACTTAATAGTGTCGTGTGTGTATACATATCTGTAAAGCACCGTGAGCAGTAAGCTTACTAATTGAGAGAGGCTGCAGGGGTAACCGTAATTTGCTTTTTTGCGTTGGCGCAATCCAGTCGGTCTGAGACGATACTGTGTTCCACCGTCTTGGCAGCGTCGAATGCCATCAGTGGTCGTAGCCTATGTGTCGCAGACCACGTGTTACGGCTGCAGATGACTTGAGTGACGTGCCGGTCCGTCGTTAGAGCAGAGTCCAGGGTAACACCAAGCAGCTTGGCAGTGTCTCATCCCAGCAACATAGATGCCGTTGGCCATCGTAATCTTGTCGCGCTGGACCTTGGTGCCAAACAGAACCGCTTCCGTCTTGGTATGGTTGATAAGCAGTCCGTTTTCTAGGAACTAAGTATCACGTCGTGGCGCCAAGTTTTGACATGGGGTATTCAGCAAGCGCAAAATAAAAATGCCCCAAAAATTAAGGTGGGATTAGGGGCGTACTCTGGATGGACATGAGGGCATCGATTCGATATCTGAACACTGCGTAAAAATTTTTTACGAAGATCGGGCCATCGAAACGTGAATTGGGCTTTATACGCCAGCGAAGTTGTAAGTTTATATAGAACTAAACGTACACGAAAGGGGACTTTAACTATTTCCAGTTTCAAATTGGGTAGGCGCGGATGGCGAGAGGCACAGTAGGCGAGCGGAGACTAGAACAATAGCAATACAATAGGCCCGGCCCGGCAGCGTGCTATTGTTCTTTCGTTTAGCGGTCTTGCTGCATTCGATATATTGGTTACTCGAGTGGATTTATTTTCGCGAAAAGTCGGCTAGAAAGACGACTTTAGGGCTCTAGCCCCTAACCTGTGCTACGTAATGAAAGTATCTGAGACAAACTTTGACGGCCGATGATACGGAGATGCAAAGTTTTTTTTGGTCGACCGTTAAGCTATAAGCTTAAAGGTTTTTTGTTACGGAGTGTCTGTTGTCTATTGTCTGTCACGGATGTATTGCGGTGAAACTGTAGGTCATACCGGAGAGCTTTTTACGCGAATAATTACCCCTGTGTCATAAGTCTAGGCAAGCAAAATTTTAGCGATTCATTACGAGGGGATTTTTTAAAATTTGGGGTTAAATGGAGGGCGTAGAAAAAAACGTGTATTTTTCTACAGAAAACTGGCCGTATCTCGGAAGCGGTAAAAGATAATACAAAGGATGCTGCATATCACTAATAGGAAGTTGTATAAGCTCTTTTAAATGAGATAAAAATTTATCGATCTTGGATGACTTTGAATGTCAGCAGCAGCACGCGCTATTGTGGTTAAACGGTACGTCGTATCTCAGAAACGGTGATACATGGAGCCAAAGTTGTTAATCACTTATAGAAAGTCGCATAAACCCTTTCACGTGACACAAAAAATTGGTGACCTTGGATGACCTTGAAGAGTCGTTACGCACTCTGCTGTGTCAGTCGTGCGGTATTGTGGCTGAACGGTAAGTCGTACGGAGTCGGCGATGGTGCCAAGTTTCTATAGGCTGTGAATAGTAACCATATCTGCATGTGCAGCAACATAGCCACAATTTTTAATGCAAGATTTTAATTTACTAGTCGCCGTATCCTAGAAGCAGTCGGGCCTCCCTAGCGACAGCTGGATTTCTTGTTTAACTGAGTTCGTTAAAAGGCAACAACGCATCAAAATTGTTAGTACATACATACATACGTAGCCTACCTAAATATCGCACAGCTGGGGTGAGTAGACCTAAGCGAGTACGTAGTACGAGCTTATGTTACTCCAGACAGTGCGGTATCGTACTTGAACCAGGCTCAGATCGCACAGACTATACAGCGTCGTTTGGTTTATGACGCACGGCTAGGCTCCGTTAATTGCGAAAATAGTGGGCTACCGGTGTGAGCTGAGTGGTTTGAACGATGTAGACGAAGGCTGCATTGAGCGGCCGGCCACGCTCGCTCGTCATTGGAAACACCTCTCATAGGCCCTATAACGATGGCGATGATATAATAGTGATTCAAAATTCTTTCCCGCATGAAGTACGGCAGTGGGTGCATGTGGATTTGTTACACGTATCCCCGTTGTCTCAATTTATTTCGAAACGTATAAAATTCGTCTTGCGAGAGCTTATATAAACGGTCATTTTTTTTGGTTAAATTGGTTGTAGGGGATATAAGTGCATCTAATATTGTTATACAGTTTATAGCCTAAGTTGGTGATAATAATGCTATTATCCAGTGTATTCTGCGCTGTTTTTCTGTCTACGTTAGGTAATGATGGGAAAATGTTGTAAACCACATACTAATGTATGATAATTAACTTTTGGGTTTACTTGGATTGTTCTAAAATGCAATAGTCATCTGAAAAAATAAGAATGGCAGTGATTATCACGAAACGTTATTGCACTTACTTTATTCTCTGGATGTTTTATTATGCGGCCGTCCAATATAGGCTGCTATACCCGTCTTGACTGTCTGTCAGTTTGTCTGTCTGTCCGTATGCAAACTAGGCTTTCAAAAATTGTTAGACCTAATTTACTGTCGGCGCTTATGACCCTTGACGACTGGTCGGACGGCCACATACACGTCGGCACTAGGCGCCGAAATCTCTGTTTGTGATCTAAATAGATATAGATATGGTATTATAATTTTATACGCATATGTTTTAGGCCCACGTTTACTAGTCTATAGTCACTAGCGGTTCGATGCTAAGCCTACTGCACCGCGCATTTTGACTTTTAATGAAAGTCGACACGGACGTTAAAACGATTGAACTGAAATAATCCAGACTCGGTCCCACTGTAACAACTGTAGCGATTAGAACAAATACGGCGTGGGTTAGTATACTGACTAATACATGTCCGAGATAATTAAATTATAGTCGTTAGTCGTTATTACCAAAATATTGCCTGTCGAGAACTGCAAATACCACCGTTCAAAAGATCGTTTGAACGTTTGCCTACATTAGTAGAGCGTATAATTATTGTGATGATTTGTTTTTCACAGACGACCCCAACTCCAGCAGGTCGACGTATTCTGTGCTGCTGGAAAAGATGTCGTCGCCCAAGTCGTGCGTGGTCGCGTGGAAGCGAAGCTACGTCGACCAATCGCCGTCCGAGGACAAGATGAAGTCAGTGACGACACAGTCTCGGACCACCACGACGCAGAAGACGTGCGTCGAACGCTGGGAAATGCCATGCGGCGGCCTCGCCGCTCGGACGTCACCGACATTCACACCACTCAAACGACAAAATTTAACATTACGCATCAACAGAATCGATGAGCTCATCGGAAACATCACCCAAAACGTCGTACGTCTATCGCGGACTGTTTTCTTTGCATGATTGAAGCCCGCTCGTGCGCCTTTACATTTTTAGGGGTGGAGGCAAATGACATGGGATTCGATGTGAGACTTGTTCACGTATTGTAGCTAACTTAACCGACTTACGGGGTGTTCCTATCTGAATACTGTTCCTGATTTCTCCATAGTGTTCTTATACCAGATTGGTCAGATATTACGGATACACTGAAGAAAAACTTAAGTTGGTCGTTACTGTATATTATATCTCGCGGATTTTTATCAGCAGAAAACGACGATGATTCCAAGACGTTCGGTGTTCATTGATTATACGTTTGTAAGACGTGGCGTATTGTGCTGCGTAGATGAATCAACTGTATCACAGGGACGAGCGACCGCAAGCCAAGCGCAGACTTGGTGAACTGCAGAATAAAACCTGTGAACAGCTCGTTAACGACACCGCTATACCGCAGGTCTGTTACTGTTTTACATTAAGCCTGAAATTAGTATGAATGACATTTAGTTGTGTTTTTTTCAGTCCAGATTGTACAGTGAGGTCTTAGATTTGGGTGTTGGTAATCTGTGGAATTGTGGAATGCGGAATGGGGTGGATAATCTGTGGAATAAAAAGTGTGGAAAAAAAACCTGCGGAATGGCGGGTAAAATGTGGAATCTGGAACGGCTGGGCAGCCTAAGGCCTAATTGGTCCATTCAACCCATTGATCCAGCAAGCGATCTGTAATCGCTCGGCCGTAGCGCAGCACGGGGCGGCTACCTGAGCATTGATTTGCTGATCTTCCATTTTAGCTACAACGCAAGTCATTGTTTTACGCTTGCACTACTCGCAGCTACATTGCGGTGGCTTCCGTAGCTAAATTTGAATTTGTGCACAGTGAAGTGCAAGATGCGGCCAAGTTTAACGCGTTTCATCTCAGCATGCACCCTTTAAGTTGCCACATCCAAACTATTAACATTGATAAAGTAAATAAGGGTAAAAAATAAAACAACAAAAAACCTTGGTTGTAGTGTTGGTGTTATTGTGACAAAAGTTTATAAATATAAATAGGTAGGCCAAGACATAGACTATGGTGTTTACAGTTGTTTCTTTTGCTGAAAATTATTATAACTTTTTATTTTATTAATTTGTCAGAATTATTATAAACTACTTATTTTATGGATTTCTCCTGAACAAGTTATTCTTGGAAATGGCGAAGGCTGTTTTCACGGCTGATTAGCTTGAATCAATGTTGTCACGTGTTTTGACGATGGTCATAGAAAAGTTAGATGCTTGTATGGAGAAAATGCTGGAGAAATTTGAATCTCGACTAGACAGAATGTACGGTGATTTTGCTACTGCACAGTGTCGCATTGACACCATTGAACAGTTACTGGAAAAAGCCCAGGTGCCAACCCCGGTGGTTGAAGCTACGTCTACTGTTTGGCCTTCTATCATCAGGCCTACGGGGCGCCACCACTTCGACCGTTGTCAAACCGCCGGCATCGGTTCCTGCTACCACCAGGGTTGGTAAGCGGATAGCTAGTGCTTCAGTTAAGGCTATTAAGCCTCCTTTGTCATGCTTTGTTGGTCGCCTGGATCCTGAGACTACGGCTGATGATTTGATGCATTATCTCGAGGAAGTTGGAATAAAAGATGCTGACATTTGGAAAATACCAGCCAAAGAAGGTCGGGTTTATGAAACTGCTGCATTTCGTGTTTCCTGCCGAGAATTCCGTGATCTCTTTTATGATGAGGCCAACTGGCCTGAAGGTGCTGAACTGCGTAACTGGATTTATCGACGACGGGTTCCCAGTGCCTGACCAACCACGCCCAGAAGTTCCGACGTTGCTGGGTCTGCTCCATATCTTAGTGCAGTTGGTTCTACTTTTAGTTTCGTTAATAACAGCATACTTTTGAAATGCGCTTTGTTTAATGCCGGAAACTTGATAAACAAGCTTGATTGCCTTAAGCTCCTCCTCGAATCCATGTGCATTGATATATTACTAATTACAGAAACTTGGTTGGATAGTACCATTCCTGATAGCCTTTTGTCTTGTCAAAATAACTTTGTGTGTTTTCGTAAGGATAGAGACCGCTTTGGAGGTGGTGTTTGTATTTTAGTTAATTCTGCTTTAAACATTGTTCCGGTTCCTATAGGGCCTACCTGCGAAGTTTTGTTCACTTGAGATTGTTGCCATAGATGTGATTGGCTGTGATTTAAAAAAAAACAGAATTATTGTTGTGTATCGTTTACCTTACAGTGACTTAAGTCCTCAGCGGAATTTTCTTCTGACCTTCCATTCCTTTGACAGTATTTGCTGCTGTTAATAAAACTATTTTGATTTGATTTGATTTGATTTGAGTGCTCGTCTTTAGAAAACGTCCTGGCGATTGACTTTGATTGCTTAAAGAACTACAAGTACTAGGTAGACCGTATGCGCGATGTGTCTGTGTTGCGCGTTATTGTTTTTTTTACAAAATATACATATGCGTTGTATTCACTTATAAGCCTAGTGAGTAGGCACAACGTCAATCATGTTTTTGCGTTTCCACAGTTTTCGCATTCTACAGTTTACTGCAAACGCGAAGGTCCAGAGGAGTGGTTAATCTGTGGAATCAGAGTGGTTACGTGATTTTTCGAACTGACCAATCACGTGCATTCCACACTTTTTATTCCACAGATTATCCACCTTATTTCGCATTTCACAATTCCACAGATTACCAACACCCCTTAGATTTTCAAAGGCCTATGTGTCGTTGAAGGATATTTTGGCTAAAATGTATTCACGCAGAACTTTCAAATTACAAAATTGCTTTTTAAAGCAGTACATAGCCTTACACGACATAATGGAAGTACACATTTACAGCTTAAGACAACGACTTTCTGTTTGTCAGTTTTAAAAAACGTTTGCTGCAATTTTATTCGGTTAAATCTGCATACTTGTTTTCATCGACACTTTTTCGTTAATCTTATACTTTCACTTCTGAATCAGTTAGCTATAAAATGCTGCATGTAGTGACTAACAGCCTTGAGGTTTGAATCAGAATATCGTCGAAATGTACCCAAGTACAATATTTTTATATTAAAAAGATCAAAATAATCGGCGCTTAAATTAACCTAATGGTCTTTTGCTTTTAAATCGCAACGCAGCCACTATTAAAGTGTGACTTATTAAATTCGTTAAATTTGGCAGACTGCTTCGTTCAAGTTTCAAATTTCACATTTCGTAAATTTATTTATTTACAAAATCGCTTGAATATTTCCCCAGTATTGTTATAGTAATGACTGTGTGTGTGTGTGTGTGCGATGTTAGATGCTAGACGTCGTGGTGCAGATGATACAGATGATGCAGCAGGTGGCAGCCGAAGTGAATACGGTGCTAATAGCTTCACAGCTGGCGAACGGCGTTCACACCAACCTTGACGTGAACTGCACGGACTGTCTGTGTGAACTGGAGTTACTCGCTGTCCAAGTGGATCCGCATTGGCGACGGAACCACACTGCCGACTGGCAGTCACTTCCATACTGTGACAGTCCGACGTCAACAGCAGCGGCACAGCCGCCGAGTTCACCCAATGTCAACCCGTTTATTGAACTCGCGAACAATCTCATCGACGTTCTGGGCAAACTGAAGCTGACTCGTTGCATCGCAGAAACACAGTTGTAGACAAGACACCAGCGTCCAAATTTCGCGAAAGTACGAAAACAGAAAAAAAACAGAAAAAAACGGTATCGATTAATTCCGGTCTCGCAGTTAATTCCAACAGGCTGTCATTTCTCGTCTGCTTTGCGTAATTAAGCCTAATCCAAGGTCTCCCTAGCTCGTGCTGCCTATCGCTACTGTTACGTCTGACGTGAGTTGATAACTTCACTGGTGCAGTTGTGCTGCTGGTGCATGACTAAAATCTTTACAAACGACAGTGTAGACTTACATATCAGTTAACATTTAGCGACCGCAGAATAAATTCAAGTAAATTATGATACAGATGTACAATTACTAGAATGTGGGTCTAATTATCCATGACTGACGAAACATACTTTGAATTTGCTTTAAATTGCGAGCAATTAGGAAAAACAATAGAGCGAACTGAGTTCGCAGAAAATGAGGGATAAACGTGAAAATGTTTTCCTTCTCATGTGGAAAATTGTCAATCTGCGGGCGCCTATGACTGTATGTCAAACGATTGCTGCAATTATTGAGAGCAGTATTACCAGTTAAGTCTTTCATTATAGTACCCGGTGATATTACTGTGTTGTGATTGTTTTAATAGCAAATAAAGGGCACATTATTTTACCTTTACATTTCTCACTTATTTTTCGTCATTTTTTCACCACGTGTAGTAGACGGTGCTATACATTTCGTTTTTAGCGTCATTATTGCATTGCAGCATGTCGTATCGTAGGATATCATCAACACGTTAACAGTTGCCGTGTTTACTGAGCTTGCTTTGACTTTCTCGAGTCCGTAAGAAGTGCCTTGTTTTGTCCTGCCACGTATGTGGTTTTTTTGAATCACGCAAAGTTTTTTCGGCTCGTTTGCAGGCGCCCCCATTTGAAGTTGTGCGCCCCGTCGGTTGCAGCAGCTGCGGATGCGGATGTTGCGGATGTCAGAGACCTACATCTATATGCAAAATTTGGCAGGCAATGTCGATTTGTCTACATCATTAGGAGTAGAAGCTAGTTAACCTAGTTTCATTTTATGTTTTTCTTATCACTGCGCGTTTGTGCTTTTTTTTGTGTTTTCATGACCGGTTGTCAGTGATCTCTGGACTTTTTGTCCAGTCCGTTGCACTGTATTTTGCTGATGTAACAAGCAAAGCTAGGCTCCTATACTGGTATTAATTAGAGCACGGATGCGCAACGTGTTGTTTTGACATAGACCTAATCATCATAGGCCTAATGTTGTATCGTGGTTGTATGATGTTGGAATGTTGCGATTATTACGCTGATGTGCTTGATTGGTCGTGGCGTAAATTTGGCGTCCACCTCACAATGACACTTCGAAACTGTCGTGTAGCCTGCATAAAGCCCTGACTATTAGGTTTAGTTGTACATCGTTATGACACGAACTCGTTAGCTGACTAAATTAGAGTGAAACGAGGTGTCGTGTAATTTAGCAATGTTTGTTTTCATTCGGCCTCATAAGCCGCTGAGATCATTATGCTGCGACAGTGAACTGTACACTGATAATTAACTTTTTAGTGTTATTAAGTCGGACAATATAAGCATAAAAGACGACTACAAATAAAGAGGTGTAGCATCATGTTACGCGTCTGACTCAACTTTAAGGCCTATATCGTCTCACTTAATAACACCAAGAAATTAATTATCAATGTAAAATATACAGTAGATAGTTTATATCTGAACTAATCTGTGTTATTTGACATTTTTGCAAATGACTGAATATGCTATTTAATGTTTTGTACATCTGCACAAACGTACGAGTTTGTTTGGAATATATAGATAGACTAACATGAGCTACATGATGTACATCGTGTACAGTGTGTGATTTTGATGTTTATTCGACCAAATTTTGCCATTGATTCCCCGTGGAGACGAGTAAGTAATAACGGCCGAAAATGTGACAGGATCTCGGTCGCGAGCAAGGTTGGGTTGAACGACCACTGAGGATTGATGACGTACCACGGCGGCGCGGAAGATCAATAAAGATTCGGCGACCAGTCGGTGGACAGGTATAATCGTTGCCGTATACATCCGACGCCGCCGCAATCCTTTCCGTTGGCTGATCGGCTAACTTCCTGTGATATAGATAGTGACACAAGGAATTGGTAAAGTAGCAGATAGAAAGGCGCGATGCCAGCGGCAAACGTAAGCCTACAAGACAAGTAGGTCTACATGCGCGGCGTGACTGTGCGATTACTTTTATCGCCGATTTAAGTGTAAACGTCACTGTGGTCCACATGCTTAGATTTCACTATTTTTGCCTACTGGCTGTGTGCTAGTGAGCAAAAAACAACCCGAAGACTAACAGTCTAACAGTATGCAGCACCCTGTCGTCTTTAAGTAAAGAGCCGATGCTGAATTTGTTTACATGCCGCCGAGGCTTCAACCAGCGTACATGACAAGTCTGGTCCTTCCACGGCAAGCTCTGGCGACCATTCCGTCTCACAATTATTTCCCTGCAGTTTAGTCGGCCTTTTATACGGGGTCCTGCAACCGGATGCCTGCACGCTCTATTGAGTAGGCCAAGCTACAGCGTTAATCCGTTCAAGCGGCGGTCATGCCCCGCGGGTTTCGCTATCGGCGTGGATCGACGCCGGTGTCACATTAAAATGTCTCTCCATGAAAAATTTGCCGGAGGAAAAATAATCACGTTTTTGATGTTTCCACCTTATTAAAATATCGCCGGCCTCATAGAAACGTCTCCAAATTATAGGATCGCCCCTAGAAAAGTCTCCCCCGGCCGACAATTTGCCGGTAAAAATCCGTCCCGCACGGCGACCGCCCTGGCGGGACGGATTTTTACCGGCAAGTTGTCGGCCGGAGGAGACTTTTCTGGTGGGCGATCTTATAATGGGACATCCATCGTTCACGATGGATGTCAGCGTCGGCGTTTCGCGGCGGCAGCGACAGCGTTGGTTGGGTTGGTTGAAATAATGGCCGGTATGCGCCACCAGACATTAACCGATCGACCGACGACAAACCAACTGCGGACTGGCGTCCACCTGGTGGGCCAAAAATTGGCATCTCTTTCTACTACGTCAATGTTATGCCGTATAAACTGCAAACCACCACATATTTTACTGATTGAACCACTTTAACATTTTTCCATTAATTATTTACAATTTCGATGTTCTGATTGACTTGAAAACATTTTCTCATTTTTTTTTCTGAGTTTCATGCACTGTTTCTCCACACGCAAATTGTGAATCAGAGAGCGTTCGTCGTTAGTTAAGCCTAATGCAACCACCGTGACGAAATTATCATTTAGTCGGTTTGAATCAAACTCGAACTCGAACAACGTTAGTAAATAAAAAAATATTGGAAAAGACCCTTGAATAAATAAAAAGTGCAAATGTAATGCATCTAACAGAAAAGAAAACTCAAATGCCAAAATGGTGTCATTCTTTTGGCGCACCTTGTACATATGTGTACTCGTATTTCACTTCAGCTTTCACAGCACTCTCTAGCTTGTCAACTGAACCTTGCAGCAGGATATCCGCCTATATCGACTGCAGACGGAAGCTTGTTTTTACACTGTAGATTCATCGGCTGGTTCAGCGGTCTAATTGCCATGCAGTTGCTTTCACTTTGCCTGCCATCAGCCGGTACAAAATGGGTGCACCACACTAAACCATAATTCCGTCCGCTTCGGTAACTCGCAATTTCAGTGGTTTCGACGCGAAGTTGGACAAGTCATCATAATTTTATGAAAACCGGGTATTATTCATTATTTCTGTAGTGTAGCTACATGCCACCATGACATGAAAATATTAACCACACACGAAATTAAGCCTATCAAACTGGATACGACATTGCAAACTTTTAAGAGCACTAAAGTAACTTGGTAACAGGCGAAATTGTCTTTTTTTCATTTTTACGCGCGAAAGCAGCTACAGCCTTTAGCGCGTCTTAGCCATCGCAATTCTGTCTGTCTGTCTGTCTGTCTGTCTATCTGTCCGTCTGTCACACGGGTGGATCAGTCAAAAGCGGTGCAATCTAGGATTACCAAATCTTTACCGTCGGCTGCCTGGAAGACTTTAGTTTCAGGAACCTAAAGCTTTCTTATAAATTTGAAGAGGGCACCCCGAACGAGGGCGCTAAATGAAAGGGGGTGGGAAAAATTTGCCATTTTTTGGCCAATAAGTCGCTGTATCTCAGTAACGGTGCAAGATAGGGCCTAGGTTACTATTAAATACGGGGATGTAGTTTATTGAGTGTTTCTTATATCTGACAACATTGAGCTTTAACCTGTTAAACTGAAAATTGGCACACGATTACTTTTGCTCCGCAGGCTAACGTTTACAGCAATTAAGTTCGAGTTTTACGCTTTTTGGTTTCGAGTTAGAAGCCGCACGGCGCACGGTACAGACGGACGGACAGGATACGTAATACAATTACGTGCAGTGTATAACGAAATCGATTAGTTACTTTCGGCATGTTGACATGATGCAAGTATGTTGCAGGGAAACGAGCGGAGTGCGCTGAATTGTTAAGACTAGTGGGTAGCTTCGTCAGGATCATGCAGCGATATAATGACGGTTGCGCGACTGACTGCAGAATAAAGATAATGACCAAGTGGACGACGCTATACGCTCCGCTAGCTTCTACGACTGCGTTCCCGTGATGAATACAGACGAGCGAGTGGATCAGATTCAACTAGATGTGGTTGCAATTTTCCTTCATTATACGATGCCACCTGACGGCCGCCGTTTGTACGTGTCTGTATAGATGACGATCTTTATATGAAGTTCTTCAACTTTTTGCTGAATTGGACCGAAACCTCATGTCTTATGAATCACGAAATTGCATTTGCATTTTCGGTTTTAGACATACGTTTTTACGCATCAAAGTAGCCTAAACCGCACTAGTGGGTTTGCATAATTTCAAATATTTTCTGTACACCGCGTTTCGTCAGAAGGAGAGACTGAGAAAAGTAAGAAAAAAGGGAATGAGACAGGAGTAGGTAAAGCAAAACGAATGAAATGATGAAAATTAGCGAAGTAAAAAACGAATAGTATAGGCCTACAGCGGCGCTTTTGAATTCTTTTTTGTCAGCTTGAAGTAAGCCTAATGTTCAATGATGGCAGATGGATACGGTGATAATAATTAATTATCATCTTCAAGTCCAAAAAGCAGCGACGTCAGTGTGATTTCAACCTGTCAAGAAAATCAGAGTAAAACGAAACGATTGTTTTGACGTCGTGGAGCCTGCGTTAGACCAGCGACACCGCACGCACCGACCACCGCAGCAGTGCAACTGATGTAACGTTATTGTTTTGCTCGTCGTCATTCGCAGCGTCGCACGCAGACGCTGCAGCTTGTCCTCATTCTATTAGCTACGACAGGATATTTTCTTCGAGTTTGTGCTTGATAGGGCCTATAAGCTCTGGTACGGTGATATCGAATTACGTCTTCGCGCCTTGGTTAATACACAACGTTAATAAAAGCCAGCTCGTTTCTGTGATGGATGCGTATGTGTATTGCAAAACTTTTCGTCGGTGTAAGGATCGAGGACGCTATGACATTAAAATGACATTGATTTGCTGTTAAAGTATGAAATAACAGAAGATGGCGTTGAGTCAGTGCACGGGGTAAACTCAACGAAATGTCATTTGTCGGCTAGTCAACAAATTTTGGTTGAGATTTATGTCAATTTAAGGCGGGTGAAAATGAGTTCGTTCAACTGCTAATGTCGAGAAGTTTACACTACACACATATCTCATGACGACGATGTACCGCGTAGTTATGGGCGTCGTGGTTGTCATAGCGATGACGGTGCTGAGTGACGTCACGTCCAGGTGCCCTGTCCGGTGTTTCTGTCAGACGTCAAGCAGGTCGGTGTTCTGCTCGCGCCGTGGCCTCGACGCTGTTCCAGACACTGTGCCGTTAGGCACGCGTCAGCTGCACCTCAACGGGAATCACTTCAAGTCGCCGGTCATTTCTCGCAGCAACTTCTCGCTGTTCCCAGACGTCATCAAGGTGCGTGGAAGTCTTAAAAGCGCGTACATAGCCACGTAGCATGGTTTAGTTTTTGACTAACTGACCAACGGGTAAGTAGTAATGCATTACGGTAGGCACCGTCTAACGGCGTCGGTGGTTTACCTAATTACGCTGTCGCCCTGTTCGCCCATTGGTCGGTTCGTCAAAAACTAAACCGTATCAGTTCAGTTCAGTTACGTCGCTCTGTACGCGCCTTTGGTGTTGAGCGGCATCGCTAAAACATTCGCGGCTATTGCGGCAGGTGCAATCGTAGCGTCAGCTGGCCGTCTGTCTCTCAGTGTTTGTCCGTTTGTCTGTATGTCACACTCGTGCATTCTGCTAATTAAGTCACAAGACGGAATGACATACCATTTGGTAAGGGCATTCGCATGACGACCCAAAGTAACATTGTATTCGACAGTGTCATAGTTCCTAGCGGGAGCGGAAAATTTCTCGGTTATAATTTTCGTCGCAAATTCAGGGGACCAACATAGTGCAAGTGACTTTAGTCACAATCCACAGAGACTCGCATATCGCATGCGCGTGTAATTTTGCAGTCGCACTCAAAATTTCACACAAAGAAATAAACTCTCGTCACTTCACTATATTGACTCTCGTAAACAAACTCGCAGCTAGCTGTTCGACTAATTCGTTGCCGTAGTTATACCGTCGTTATGTAAAAATAGCACGGCATGTGTGTGTGTCGTTGTGTTTGTGCACTGTGACAGAGTGAGGCGTGGTCGCTAGCGGAGCATGTTTCTGCAGCAGGATTGGAGCATCTGTACATGAGCGACTGCGCGATATCGACTATCGAGACAGGTGCGTTTGTCGACCTGATTCATCTGCGCTGGTTGGATCTCAGTGACAACCGCATCACAACTCTGAGTGATGCCACGTTCGCCGGTCTTCAGCTTCACCAACTCTTCCTCAACGGAAACCGGCGTCTGGCGCTCGACGCTGGACGACCCTTTGCCAACCTGACCGTCTTCGGCCTCTACCTTCACGATTGCCGACTGACGCGGCTTGACGCTGGGACCGTCGCGTCGCTGTACGGTGCCCTGCGTGTGCTGTGGCTCAGTGAGAACCGACTGAGAAGGCTCGATCCCGCACTGAGTCGCCTGCTCGCGTCGCTCGATCACTTTCATTTGACCGACAACCGGCTGCACTGCAACTGCGAGCTGTCGTGGCTCTGGCGTCTCTGGGATGAGCGCAGACGACGACGAAGTAGCAAAGATCTGGTGTCAGAGGAAGCTCCAGAGTGTGTGAGTCCGACGTCGCTGCGTGGCCGACACTTCGACCAACTGACTGAGGACAATCTGCAATGTCGAGCGCCGACCCTCGCTGACGTTGAAGTGACGCTGTTAGAGAACGATGACAATGATTCTACTGATAACGATGATGTCGGCCAGTCCGGTCATCGACGTCTGGTGCTTCGCTGCGCGGCCACTGGTGACCCCATGCCCGACGTACACTGGATCAGATCACCCGGCACAACTTTCAGCAAAGCTTCACCGCCGCCGACGTTCTCGTCGTCGATGGCGCGTGATGCCGCTGACGACGTGGGTGAGTCGCTGCTAGTGCTGGACAACGATGACGTGCAGTTGATTTCACCCGAACGTCGAATGCTCACGTGCGTCGCCAGCAACGTTGTCGGCAGCGCGACTCTGACAGTAAGGGGCGTCCCACGATCCTCGGAGAAAATCACTACGGACAGCGTGAGCGACAAAGCAGCACCGAGATATACGCATATTGACGGCGATGTGGCGGAAGCGTCGGCCGTTAACGTCCAGCGGAACAGACTTTCTGCGGAGCTGAACAGTACGGGATCACCGGTGGACGCTTGCAGCGCGTTGTTCTCGGAGAACGAAAGTGATTCGTCCGCACAGTCTGACGAGCCGTGTGGCGGCGGCGGAGATGAGCGTCTGCGCGCGTCGTTGCAGCTACAGCGTGACGGCATTGCGTCGTCTGATGACGTGCGTCAGTTCAGAGTGGTGCACGTCGTCACCGCCGTTCTGCTGACAGTTCTACTGACCGCAGCGCCAGTTATCGCCGTGGTCGCCGTCTGTCTACATCATCACGCCCCCCGCCCTACTGGCGCCGCCACGCCGCAGCGTTCACAACCAGCCGCTGACAGTGTCCACATACAAACTGTTTCAGCAACAACCTTGGTATACGATACAGTGGCGCATCTCACCCAGAAATCATTGTCGTCAATGACTTAGCGTTGTCGTAAAAATTCACGCTTTAACAGTGTCGGCAACGTGGTGTTTTCTCTTAATAAAGGACTTTTTAAAATTTTTACAGAAAAAAAGTTTGTGTATATTTTTTGTTTGATTTTTGGCATTAAAACAATGATTGACAACAGCAGAGATACTACAAATTGCGTCAAAATATTTTATTAACAAAAAATACAAGCCTGCATTGACACAATTTTATTAGAGCCTGAAAATTCTCGAACTGTGTTATTGTTCATGCTGTAAAGAAGGAATAGTATTTCTGTTATTAGTCCGCCCGAAAACGATAGTTTTCGGAAGGACTTACGTTTTGCTGTGGTTTTTTCGCCGCGTAATCTCCGAGCTCCGTCGGCCGATCGGCGCGAAATTTTGCACGATGCTCGATGCTGCGTTCAATTTTATAATCCCGGTCCAAAATTTTGGGGGAGCCTCCCCAAAAAAATTTTAGGGGCCAAAAACATTCAAAATTTGGCCCGATTTCGGTCGACTTCGAAGTTTGGCGGCGAATATCTCCGGAACGGATGAAGATATTCAAAATCGGTGAGTTACTCGTTCGACAGCGATTTCTCCCGCGTTAGGCGAAACAAGTCCGGTGA
>Ga0056128_1005139_pt1 | contig 16440 bp, 11 predicted proteins | sample WorMetLIZISLAND2_FD_71113 | JGI IMG/M metagenome (GOLD analysis project Ga0056128, IMG submission 71113) | Marine gutless worms symbiont microbial communities from Max Planck institute for Marine Microbiology, Germany - Olavius geniculatus... ... | reverse complement strand
CCATCACTACTGTAAATAAATAATTATTTCGATTTTCGATGACATGCTAATAGATTTCTATGCTACCTATGACGTCAGTTATTGTTGATTATACGTTTAAAAATGTGTTTCTAACTTTCTGTATTAGACAGGCAGGGCTCCTCAAACGTTGCGAGGCCTGTGATAACTTATCCCCCTACTCTCCCTCTCGACGGGACTGGGTGCGTTAATTTACGCATTAATTAATGCATTAAAAAAATTAACGCCTTGACAGCTCTAGTTTAAACTGTAGCAGACAAATTAGTTATTTAATGCATTTTCACATACAGTCATTGCATGTACACGTAATGATGAAATTCAAAACAGTAACATTTGTGACTGATGATAAATTGTTTCCTAAAACAACATAAAAAATATGGCTTGTAATGGTTACTCTGTAACATTGCAGCATGACAATGAATGACAAGATGCTAGAACATTTGTTTAAGACATTTCCATGTACAATACTCGAGACATGGTAACAAGCAGCACCAGTAAGAGGTGATAAGTCCTGCAGTTAGCACTCAAAAACATGCCACGGCGTCTTTAAGGCGTATAACATACACTTATAATAATCCTGTATACTTCTTATTGTGGATACTTATTCGGAACGCGGTGACTATTTGACCGGCAACCGGCCAAATAGCCGGCCGAACTGTCGACCCGTGAGGCTTCGGCCGAGGTCGGGCAGTTGCTCCGGTGCCGACGTGTCCGTGCGGCGACGGCGAGCGGTCATTTATCCGGCCATCACAAGGACGGATGTTTGACCGGTCATGACCAGGCGCGTTTGACCGGTCATATAGCCTATAGGTCCTGTGCCTATTCGGAATTGTGCAGTCCCAGTAGTCGACAATGTAAGCAAGTCTATACATTGTTGTTAGGTCGAATCTCTGGGCTGCAAACTATTCCGACTATTACTTCACATAATCACATTTTCCTTATCGCGGTCTGTTCGTCTGTCGCCTGATTGTCGCAATCGTCCACCCTGCTTAAACTGTTCTATGTGTTTAGATGTCATTTGGCAGGTACGCCATTGTGGGGTGCAATAACATGCAATTGCAAATTAATTTACAACCAAACCTTCACAGACGGTCCAATGCTGCCACCTGGCGAATACAAACGAGTAGTTTGGTAGACGCGCCAGAGCGATTCCGCTTTTTACCAAATTACTTTGATCGTTGTTCGGTTGGCGACTCATGATTGTATGGGTGGACATAGGCCTACCGATTGGTCATCATCAATATGATAATGACAGATGCTAGAGCGCTGATGCGGGACATTGCTAGGGATGCGATGACAGTTGATGGAACTCCGCTGACCGCTGCGGTACGACTGCCATGGCGACGTTCAAACGTTGTCAACTTGAGCAGGTCGACACTGACGCGCCGACATTGTCGCTGATCAGCGTCCTCCAGAGCCTCGAACTGTACGTAAACGCTACCGAGTAGCATCAACCACGCCGGGTCAGTAGGCACTCCCGTGAACACCAGTCCAGATACTGCAGGCCTGTAACATTACACGACTATAAAGGCCGGTTCACACGAGCCGTGTTCACGGCCCGTGAACACGAGCGACCAAATTTTACGCCCGTGTGCACGGTTGTTGATGTTGTGTCCCGTGAACACGGACCGTATCCACGGGCCGTGTGCATGAGCCGTGTCATAGCAGTGCCTTAATAGAGTATTTTAAACGCAATTTTGCAAACAAAATAAACAAATTTAATATAAAAATATTTTTCGTTACGTTTTTATCCATTACGTTGTACATAAGACCAAAGAAAAACACTGTGTGTGTGTGCGTGTGTGTGTGTGCGTGGGTGTGTGTGTGTGTCATTGGCTATTTACTACACCGATGCAAAGATTGTCTGTTGAAGATGTCTGAAACAACCTAGTCTTTCACACAGACAGACCTGTCAGTAGACGATTTACAAAAAAGCTAGTTTACAATAATACGAAATTCACAAAGAGAAAATAATTTAATAATGACAATGACAATGACGTCGTGTTTACGTTATTCCCAATGCTGACAAAAATAAAAGAAATTTTCTCATTGGTTTATATACCGTCTACACGGGCCGTGAACACAGGTGTGCTGCTCACACGAGCCGTGTTCACGAGCCGTGCTGATAAAAAGCATTGCACGACAATGCTTTTTCACCACACAGGCCGTGTTCACGGGTGCTTGTTCAGGTTGTAAAGTTAAAGTCGTGGGAGACTCGTGAGAAGTCGTGTGGGTGTCGTAGTCGTGCCTGGTCGAGTAGCAATCAAAAACAGGTCGTGCACAAGTCCGATCACGCATGCAGTTGATCGAACTTGGTCGAGAAATTTCGGCGATTGAGACGGCTGGGTTGATCTGCTCGACAGTGCATGTGAACGCAGCATAGCTTGAGATATGCAATACAAACTGCAGAGAATAACAATAGCTAACTGCTAGCCTGTCTGTAGAATGCAAGACGCGTGGTTGAAGACGCGTCTCCAGCGTGCCGTAGCGCGCCATCAGCTCTCCCGTGCCGTCACCACCGTCCTCAAATACCTTCATCAGATCAACATCATGGTCATGATAAGTGCCAGATTGAAACAAATTACAATAATAACTTTGCAGCTTTTTAGCAGTTACAATAAAGCATGTGGCAGACTAATGTGAAAACCACTAGGTCTAATTAAGACTAAATTGGAATGTTGCATATAGAGAGGTGAAACCATGGAAGAGGCAGATCCCCTATAAGCCTAATTAGATTACTAAGACTAAAACTAATGGATGATATGTAAAACCTGAAAGTTTTTTTTGGGGGGAAAGGATGTTCCAAGATGTAGGTCAGATGAGCTAGCCAGTGAATTGAATCCATGCGAGAAAGATGTAGCAAGTAGCGTAGACAGCTATTGTCATTCAAAACAGACTTTTCGACAAAGAACGAAACCTCGAACTGTCCGAGGACATCGTGCCAGTAGACTCCGATGTAGGCGCTTGGAGGGTACAGCAGCGACGTTCTGCTTGTCTCGTGACCTTCGTCGACGCTAGAAACTGGCATCTAACAGCAAAAATACAAATACATGTAGTATACACAAGACTTAGACCTACGGCTTGTTTTGTGCCTGTTTACGTCTCAGCTTTCCCTGGTACTCATTGCGCCTACCGACCGAGAAATGGCCAGGGTATGCCTACGAACGATCACGAATCTCAGCACTAACCTGGCTCCGCGTAGAGTAACTTTGACATCGTTGATGCAACCAACTATGTTAATGCTGGAGTGAACCAAGTCGCCAAGCCGCCAATTTATTTAGCACAATATACAGGCTTACAGAGAATAATTGTTAAAGAGGTATGCATCGAACGTCTACGAGCGCTAAGCCCATGATTACTGATGCTGATAATAATGACGATCATTATTCTCATTATTTCAAAGAGCAGAATGCAGAGTGTAGGGCCTATGTTCTTAGCAGTCTTACGTTAGAGCGGCGCGATAGTGTGAGGTCTGGGTGACTGCACCAGTAGGTGGCGTTGTCGACGGACGGCTGGAGGCCCAGGAACAGGTCGATGAGGTGAATATGTAGCAGTGAGTTCAGTGTGTAAGGGTCACTTTGCACGGCGCCGTTGTACGACGAGAAGATGCCGATATGTTGCTCCGGCAACAGCGTTATCAACGAATAGGCACCGATCAGCGACCCGTAGTGCAGCACCGTCTTCCAGCCTGAAACATCACCAGGACTTGTGGCGACATCTTATGCGACCGCCCACTTATGCATACACGCCCAATGCATTGCGCATAGTGTGCAGTGGGCCAAGCCGCCGGCGTACAAGCTGAGAATAAACACGAGTTACGCGAGATGCATTAGTTTTTAGAGGTTTTTTGACGTTCGGTAACATTATGCTTAAACCCTTTGTACTGAAAATGAGCAAATCAGTTACTCCGGCCCATGAAAACGTTCGCACCAATTCTAAAGTTTTTTACATCTCGATTTAGTAATCCGGAACGGGCAGACGAACGGACGGACGGGCAATACCTGTAATGTAACCTATACGGCCGATTAGTAGAAGATGTCAGATGTCAGAAGATGTTTATTAGTCATTAGGTAGTAGTGTACTAGTGTAGTAGTGTACTACCGGATAATCTATTGGCTGTTCCGACGGTGAAGCGTTCAATCTATGGAGCTTGCTGTTTTTTTTTCAGTCGCTTAGCCTAGTGTCTGGAACACACAGCCGGACTATCTCAAAGGATTTGATTCTCTTCCTTGACATTTTCAAATGCTATTTAAAGCACTTTCTCTTTGCTCTTAATCAACCCTAACGCAGTAACGCTACATAAATTGATTGTGTAGACCTATTGTATTGTAATGTCTGGAGGCCACAGAGCTCGTACCCCGGTAGCGTCCAATGAACCAGCCGAGACCGTAGCTGTCGATGTGGAACGGTACGTCGGTGTACGGGCGACGGATCCTCGACTGAATCATGTGAGACGCCACGACGTGCGGTTGAAACGTGTCGTGGACGACTGACGGCGGCAGGACGGGACAGCTGCTGCTGCTGGGCCGGCGCTGCTGCTGCTGCTGCTGATGATGATGATGACAACGGGCACCTGTAGGTCGTGGTGGGTGGGAGACGGCGTGCAGCAGAGCAGCCATCCAGCGCGACATGTCACGTGACGTGGAACACAGAGACACAGACGACGACACCGACGATATACCGCGTCTGTACCGAACAGACAGACCACGTCACCTCATCCAATACAGAACATCTCGACACAGCCGTTACGTTACGTGCTGCAGATGTTGACCATTTCTTACAACCCTGTTGAATTCAGCTGCTCGCTTTGTTATTGACGACACAGCGAAGTCCTCAGACGTCAAGTTTTGTTCTGAGTCAGTCATTACTATTCACGAACAGCTTACTGAAGCTGAATTGCATCGGACAACATACATGCATTAATTTCACCGGTGGTGTTGCTACTAGCGAGAATAATTTTCCAGAAAAATGTAGAAAATGGGGGTATGGAAAACACATTTTTTGTTATGTACAGTACAGTACACCCTGTAGTTCTATCCCTTGCGCTTTTTTTACTACTTTGCTATGCGTTTGTAGAACCTTTTTGGTCAATAGTGTAAGCCTACGTTGTTGTTTGTTTAATAACTCATGACTGCACCCGCTGTGGCATAGACCATAGATGTAGAAAAACGTTCCAGGAAAAATAAAAAAACGTTAAAAAACGTAAAAAAACGTGGCAAAAATAAAAAAAAAAGTTTTAAAACGTTAAATAAAAAACGTTGGCCATAATGTGTTCAACTTCTTGCCTAATGCCTAATGCTGTAAGTTTAGTATACCTAAAATATAGTTTAGATAGAGAAAACTTCATTTAATTTCAATTCAGCTGTGTGGTCATGAGTCAATAGCATTAAACTAACTTAATATACTAGTTAAAACATTTTATTTAGTATATTTGGACTAACTAAGTAAATTACATCACTATGACTTAGTAATTCGTTACTGTGGTGCCAAAAGTGCTTCACAAAGCTTTTGATGGAATCTTCAATGCACGTTTTTTAAAATAAAAAACGTTAAGCAAAATAAAAAAAACGTAAAAAAACGTTTTTTGCATCTATGGCATAGACATAGACAGTACGAATAAACAACGTGGATTAACAACTAGTTGACTCACGGCAGTGACGGTGGCTGTGTCCAGGCCGAGGTAACTCCGTTCGGATGCAGGTACGGCTGTGCCAGCCTGTCCGGATTATCCGGCGAGTCGTAGAACCAGCTGTGCGTCATATTGAGTGGGTCGAGTACCAACTCACGCAGCAGCGACTCCCAGCTCCTACCTCCGCCGAGTCGCTCGATCACGTGACCTGCCAGCGAGTAGATGACGTTGTTATAGTGCGACTGCGAGCGGAAGTTAGCCGACGCGTCCATGTGTTTGATGATCCTGCGCCAGCAACGACAAAATACAAGCATCGATAAGTGTCGACTGTGTGATGAATGTGTATGATGAATATATAATTCATATATGTCATACACATGAAGGAATATGTGTTTCGCGGGTAATTATTGCGATTGTGAAAACTTGTTTGTCTCATATATTTCTGTTACATATATGTTGACATATATGTGACGATACACATAATTTATATCTGTCGATACAATTGTTTACATAACTAATGTGGGCGCATGTGAACCTATAGGTAACATATATAATCCATACATGTAGAAACACATGTCACATATATAGTCAACATATTGCTCATATATGTGTCATTTATGTGTGTCATATATGTTATCACATATTATGGCACATATATGACACATAGGTGAAATACTGGGATTGCGCCGTACACTTCTTCCCAGGAAATTTTTGATTTTTTGGCGTCAACTTGCTGTGTTTGGGTGCATTTTAACACTATTGCGAGAAAAAATTAGCTTAAAGTTCCGCACTATATGATCGCCATTTCTGGTCTCCTGAGAGGCCATTTCCCCCAGTGCTCCCTAGATCCACGCCATGACTGAAAAATATTTGCAGGGGCGGATCATCCATGAGGTTGGTGAGGCTAAACTCTCAGGGCTCGATAGGGGCCCGGACAGCGGACCTCGAAATTTGTAGACATCTGCGTACAACAGTTCATTTTTTTGCTCGCTTCGCTCGCAGGTTATTTGTACCACCGCTTTTTAATTTGTTCCGCCGCCCTTGTTTGCCTTCATTGTTTAAGCAAAAAAGGTAGCAGTACAGAAACAACTAAAAAAGTCAATATTGCAAATATATGTACGAGGGGCCCTCAGTCGCTTTCAAGCCTCAGGGCCCGAAGGGACCATGATCCGGCTCTAAATATTCGGACAAGTTGCCTTCTTTGCCCCCCAAGCGAAATAGTCCCCCTACGCCTATGAGTATCTTGTTAGCCCCGCGGACTGACTTCACGGATTTTTGTACTGATCTCGGGGTTTTGACTTTTTATGTATTTGTTTCTTTTTATCATTTTTGGCATTTAGTTTTTTGATCTTTTAGTTTTCATTACTTTTTATTTTAGATTCCAATCATTACGATTACTTTATTTTATTCATTACATTTCAAATGTGTTCCTGCTTTTTCATTTTACTACCGTCCGAGAGAGTTTTAGTGCTTTTAGTTGCTTGTGCCACATAAAGTTTTCGTATTCATATTTCGTATTCGTATAGACAGCAGAGTCAATGACATACCGGACAATGTCTTGTCGGTCGTAGGCTTTCATCAGCCAGAGTTCATCATAGTTGCGACTGACACCTGTCCGGTGCAGTATGACGTCACGCACGGTCACGTGACTCGTCACCCAATCGTCGTCGAATGACGCCATATCAACCGGAAGTAGTTGTGACAGCCGGGTGTCCCAAACTGATAACGATTTCTCGCTTTATACACGTACAAATCGTGAATTTTGGAATTGTAATACTTCTCGTTATTCCTGTTTAGTGAAATTTCAGTCTAAATACTACAAGTCGTAACGGTTGTATTCACGTTACAATATTTTATCAAATAAACTCATGCATCGAATTAATAGCAGTTTGTTTAAAATGTTTGTTATTTGAACACTTTGAAATACTAGGTTGCCACAAGCACTAGTATTTCAAAGTGTTCAAGCAATAACCATTTAAGGCACAAGTGTAAACCTAAAATTATCAACTATACAACTAGGTTTATTCAGCCTACGCAAGATACTTGTAGGCTTAGGCTTTTCACTGTAGTGCTTTATGCAAAAATGTGAAACAAATCTTAAGTCTACAGTTGTCTATCTATCTCTCTTTTTTGTTTTTTTTTAATTATTCCATTCATGAGCTGTATTTATCTTCCTTACTTTCTTCTTTCTTTTTCGAACCTACTCCTCATCCAGATCTGAGGAAGTATGCCATTGACGCAAAATATTTAAGCTTACGCATTATTGCTTTTTGTCAGCCGTAAATCTAGCAGCTGCACAAATGATCAAAGTTATGTGGAAACCTTTCTGTCCGGACTCCGCTTTCCATCAACAGCGCATTGGAAACGTGCACGCAAAACTACGCACCCCTTTCATTAGTCGTAATATTTTCTCTTTTTTGCTGTCAAGTTATAGTGTGTGAAAGAAGTTGCTGGTCGCTTTGACAGCTAGATAAGAACGTAAGACTAAGGACGCACGTGGTTGAATTGCGTCTATGTAGCATGATGCCGAGGAGGGTGGCGGTGAAAGCCTTGGTCAGTGAGGCAATGCAGACTCGCGTGTTGACGCTCATAGGTCGCCGTGCTGCGATGTCCGCCCAGCCGTACTGACGCTGAACCACCACACCCGGCTCAGCAGCACTTCGAGCACCTGGGTCACGTGACATGTCCACGACACTGAGCACCAGGCCAGGCACCCGACGACATTCCATCAACTGACGCACGAACTGATCAAACGACGCTAGGTCCGGCGCGCCCGCAACCACTTGGACTCCTGCCGCTAGTGACGTCATTATGACGTAGACGCACGTCACCGCCACGTGACCTGATGACATCATCGTCGCTAGCACTTCAGCCACGCCAGCCTCCGATTCACTGCATCCTGCATTTCAGTTTACTGACCCATCCCGATAGACCGGAACGATATGCACTAACAGTCCGACGATCGACATTCCGTTTACCTTTACGCTATTGTTTCGTGGCATTTAACCTTCTAATCTGTGGTTTGGTGAATTCCGAACCTGAAATTTAGGTCTAAATAGATTTGAACTTTGACGGCTTTGTTCATTTGCAAGCTGTAGTTTACGTTTGCAACTTAGGCCTATACAGCATCGCGTTTCCTTTATTTCCAAATAGGTTAGGTCTGAAAATTCAGTTGATGCACATTGATAAAATAATTTACGCGTTTTTCACGCTACATCTGAATGTAAAAAATGCATTCGGATTGAGCCACCCACAGCATTTGTTCTAAACGCAGTGTTACTAAGTTGCGTCAAACTAAAACTCTGTCGTTTTATCTGAGACTGCTGCAAGCGAGAGAGGCGTAAGCTTAAGCAAGCCGACGCCTGTTATCATATCGGCTTTGTGGCAATTAGCACAAGCAGTAGCGAGCACAGTCGTGGCTTGGCGTCGGCACACTGTGTGCTTCCTAATTGTTTCACTAATTTATGATTTTCTCTACAACCGTAATACGTTGAACATAATCGGCAATTAGACGATTACCAGTAAGGCGTACACTACAGCTGGCCTATTGTACACTATTTTAATTTTCTTATGCGACCGTACGTCCTGCATTACGCCTCCTGCTCACCCGTCTATCTGTCTGTCCGTCTGTTTGTCGGGGCCTAAGTCAGTCCTGTACCAGCTTATAATTAAAAACCAAAAAAACATAGAAAAACCAAAATTGGTGTAAACATTTTCCACGGCACGAGTAATAAGCTCCAACGTCAAAGACCAAGGTCGCCAAATGACGGACGTCAAAAACCTCACGATAATGGCACATAGTGCCTACCGCTTGCGTTCGTGCTGGAGGCAGACATTTTGAGCACATGCTGCAATAGCCTACAGATGATGTGTGACGTGACATGTGTGACTTTTTGAGAAACAATATCTGTTACTTGTGTTTGTCGCTATTCATTTCTTAGCCGACGCATGCCTTACGCAGTTTGAATTCATTGTTGTAAACGGACAAAGTACGACTTCTAAATTTTACAAGGTAATGTAGCAACAGTATTGAGCTGAAATGGCCAAAATTATAGTCATTCATGGCACGTTTCTTCGTGATGCTGCCTGCTGAAATAATAAAAAAAATCGGCCAATGTTTCAGAAAGTTATTCAAAAAAGTGGCACGTATTTTTTGAAACACAGTGTAAGTTTGCAACTACTAAGCTACGTATTTATATGGTAAAACCAGCAAACAACTTATAGTGCAATCCACAAAAATGTACATAGCAAAAAGAGTTTAAAACAGACATAGTCTAAGCTTGTTTAATACAGTGATGTGTCCTCGAAGACTTATCCTCGTCCTCGAGGCGCCTCGAAAACGAAGAGCAGTGTCCTTGTCCTCGTCCTCGTTTTCGGCTCCCGTGGCCTTAGCCTTGGCCTTGTCCTCGAACACAAAGTCCTTGATAACATCACTGGCTTAATATAATATAACAGCGTGTCAATATCTCGGAAGAGTGCATTTATGTGGCGATTACATGAGGCGATCGTCGCAAGCGAACAAGCGATCGTCGTAGCGCAACCGGTCGCCTGGTGTGAAGACACGAGGCGACAGTCGCCACATTGGTTGCTCGAATTAAACATGTTTAATACGAGCGATCGACAGGTTACCAGTCCATCGCCAGTTGCCTGTAGTGAATACACACAAAGTCGATTGCCGCGACAGTCTCCTCGTATATTCATTGGCGACCGCTCGCGGCGATCGGTCGCGGCGACGATTGCCTCGCGTATTCGCCACATTACGGATAATGTGTCGTTGCCAGACCACCTGCACAGTGAAAACTCCTTACAAATTTCAAGACAACAGCCACACCGACGATAATGTACTCACAGATAAATTCCAATTAATTATCTTTACAACATACAATGTCACGCATTCGCTTGATCATCATTTGAGTGAATTATGAAAGACAGAAAAAGGGGTATTTTATGAAACACCGTGTATATCAAACAGCTGGCATTAAGTACGCCTAAAGTTTTGTCACGCAATTTAATTTTATTGTTATGATACAGTCTACGCGGCAATAACGAATAATATTTGTAGATATCCAAATTCGCCTGAACATTTGAGTGCAAAAATTCGGTGCAACAATTGTATCATAATATATGCAACTTTATTCGTCATTCAATAAGAGCAAAGAAAAAAAACAAAAACAGACAACAAGCAAGAAACGGAAACTAGGCTAAATATAAACAGTCATATCAATCATATTAAATCATTCAGATCACGTCTCACGTAGCCTAAAACTGGACACAGAGTTATCAATATCCATGAATTTTGTCAAAAATTTCTGTCTACGACACACAATTAAGCTAGATACATATTGGATATTAAACATGACACGACATTCGTTTTCAATGTCAGTAGACTATGTGTTGAACAACTTCATCAACAGACGTGTCTGTATAAAGTCCAACGATCGCTTGTCAGCCACATTAAGTGGGCAAGCGTCAAGTCCATAGAGCAAGATCGGCACACATTTCGTCGATATTAAGTGCAACATAGTCTCTTCACTGGCAATGCGTAAAACTTTACTGAATAATGCATTCACAGCACAGAGGAAAAACTTTTTACAGTGAGTAAGATCGATCTTAAACTGTCTGCTGGCCTTCAACCACACACCAAGATAGCGGCATGAGGCCACCCAAAAAATGTCATCACCCTTTATGCTTTTTAGCGAGCAACAAGGAGACTGATATCTCGGGCCAAACCGGATACACACGGACTTCTTGGTATTCAACGACATGTCTAGTTCAAATAGGCCTAACTCGAGTTCAACTATACGCAGTAGCTTTTGCAGCGAATCAACAGATGGCTCTAGTAACAAAATATCGTCGGCATATAGAATGATAGCAATACGCTTCAAACCTAGCCTACAACCAAGGTCAGACTCATCAACTTTCCTAACAATGTCATCTACATAAAAAGCAAATAAAAACGGCGTCAAAACATCGCCTTGGCGAATGCCACAACTGACTAAAAAACATGAAAAAAGATCACAAAAACGAACACTGATGAACATCCAGTGTTCTATGACAGATAAAAAACTGGTAGGAATAGCTCGGTCCATGAGTTCTATAAATAAACCAAAGTGAATGAGTTTATCAAAAGCCTTCCTTAAATTTAACGCACATAAATTCACTGTAGACCCAGCAGAAGTATATTCATTGACAACAGATTTAACAGTAAAAATTGCTTGCGAGCATTTAAACCCAAATTGATTATCTGACGAAGTGAAAAACATTTCATAACGACTTGAAACACACTTTTCAAAAAATGTAGAATGACGTTTAGATTACAGATTGTCGAAAAACAATAACGACATACAAATAAAAACTAGATTTTTACGGTTGTGCGGTAACATGCAAATCTTGTTGGAAATAGAATATGGCGCATCGGTACTTGAGACAACTCCAGACCACGGCTACTGGTTCGGCAGTTCTTCCTTTATATGCAAAATGGCCAAACAATCATTCAATCAGTCAATAAGCATTAGTCTTTCCCGACCCTGAAGGCCTATTGGGCGGCGCTGATCTCCGTTTGCTTACCCCTCAGCCAGATACCAGTTTTTACACTGCGAGACCACGGATACGGGGCCAGTGCATTGCGCAGTGTGCCTGTTTACGTCCCAGCTTTCGCTGGTACTCATTGCGCCTACCCACGGAGGGATGGCCAGTCTGAGTTGACCTGGTTGGCTGGTTACATACCGGGATGGTCAACCATCCAAGTACTAACCGAGCCTGGTGTTGATTAACTCTGTTGATGCGATCAACGACGCTACCAACTGAGCCAGACCACCACCCAATAAGTATCAATCGGTAAAAATTCTGTAACCGAAAGCGATACGCATAGCAAGTCCCCAAGACAAATCGTAGTCTTAAATGAAAACAATATGCACAAGCCACGCAGAGTTAACGGTATAAATGACGGAGCGGCGGCGCCTAATCTTTGTCGTTTGCGGACGGAATTTTACTTAAATTTCCAACAGTTCTTTTACTAGCACATTCGATAAACAATTTGAAATGACAAAATAAAAATTTGACCAAATTCCCAGATCCAGACACAGACCCTCTAAGTATATTCGAACACATTTTTTACAAAAAGACTAAACTAATACACTTGCTAAAATACTTCTACAAATTTTCCAAAAAAAATCATTACGACTTTGATTAAGTTGATTAAGTTTAAGTTTGATTAAGATTAAGTTTGATTAAGTTTAATTTTACAGCCAAACAAGCCAATCATCAACAAACTCAAGCAAAACCAAACTCAACTTTTTTGACGAAAATAAGAATATTATCAAGCTAAACCAAACATCAGTTAACAAACAACTGGCAGATTGAATCAAACGATTTCGAAACGATTGCCATAAATGCTTAAGTCGATACTAAACTCGCCGCTTTATGTGGACAGAAACATTTGTTTGACGGCGTTTGCCACTTACGACTGCAGCAGCTAAAACAAACAGACCAGACTCAGTTTTACCAGACATCTGTAGTAAGAAATCCGTCATAATACGTCTCAATTTTGGTACTGTGGCTATCACAAATTATCATTATTAATAAACAAACTTGATTTTATAGTTGGCAAAAATATTAATTTTGTTATAAATGTTTTTGACAGTATGATCGACGAATGTTCAATAAGCAACTTAATAATAATATGCCAATGTGCTAAGATCACGTTTGAATGTAGTCTATATTTTTGACGTATATGATGTATTGTAAAAACGTGGCAAAATTTAAAAAAAAAACATTTTAAAACGTTTAATAAAAAAATTGACCATAATTTGTTCAACTTCTTGCTTAAAGCCTAATACTGTAAGTGCAGTATATTTGGAACTATAGTCAAAAAATGGAAAACTTTATTTAATTTTAATACAACAAAATGGTCAAAAGATTATACCTTTAGACTAACCAAGTAAACTAGTATCACTACGATCTATTAATTCGCTTAAAAATAAAAAGTTAAATGAGTTTAAAACGTAAAAAAAACGTGGCAAGAATAAAATACGTAAAAACGTTTATTACGTTTAAGTTTTAGCCACTGGTGTTAACATTTACAAAATTACTTACTAACATACGTTACATACCTTCCTCCAGAATTCGAAGAACTCTTCTTTTGTCACGGAACCGTCTCCTAAACAACAATGGAACACAGGCACCAGTTGCACCACCGTTTATGAAAAAGGTGCTATATCTTGTAATTTTAAATTACAATAACTTTCCGTCAACATTTAAAGCGGAACATTTTCTTTGATTTCGCATCCGTTTGGACAGAATTGAGCATTCTGTCACCCACACAAATTCGTATTTTTGTTAGACTCAACCGCTCTATCCTGTACAATAATGCGTACGTGGCTTATATATTTAGTATCAAAATCGTACATTGAGTACAGAAACATGACAAAAGTAAAAAAATGAGAAAAAAACAAGCGCTTAACTAACATAAATACAATCTATAAACTGTCTGATACAAACGTCATCAAATTTTGACAAATAGAATTTACCTTCGCGAACACTAGCACAGTTGTTCTTAATTTAAGTTTACACTGCCACAGCATGACAGACTACTTGAAATGATAAATTATGGACCTTAATTGCCACATAAAAATTACGTTTGCGCACATTAATTTTAAATGTCTGGAAATAAACGGTTAGTCATGTTGGCTTATTCACATTCAAGCAGGCAACGGGACTTTAACAGCACTCGACGGAAATTAGTTACGTCATAATTTTTTACACCACAGTAGCTGATTTATTGTCATTTTATGCTAAATTCTAAGCAGTATGCAAATGTTACTGTTTTTAACTATGAATATTTTTGTTTTTTATGTTTTTTAATTAAAAAGTTAAAAAGCTGCTTCCGAATTGTTACAGTTACACAATTCTTGCCGCCACCTAACGCTAACACAGCATAAAATCTCTAACTAAGAATGAGTAAAAATTTTTTTTAAAAATTACAGAATTTTAAACCACATGTTTATGTGCATAACCACAGATCAGATGTGACCATCTAAAGTCCTGAAAATGGCAGGATATACACGAAATCTGCACACATATCGCGACATTGCTTTCACTTCCATATACAACTGTCACACATAAAAAAATTTTTCGACCAACCAGGGCGGCGGCACGTCTGGAAAGTGCTACGGCCACACTTACATAGTTCCAAAACCACTGTTGCCATGCCGATAGCCATAGTGGTTTTACCGGTGGTGTCGCGGAACTCTGATAAGCCAGGCCTATATATAGCAAGCGCCGTATATGCACAGAGCGCATTGTTGTCATTATTCATTCGTTTCTTTCTTCGCTTCGTTCTTTCGTTCGTTCATTCATTCAATAACATAATGACACCAGCACACACAACATCAAAGTGATAGTCAGTGTTTATGATTGACTGTGACTGTACCGTCGGTATCCATGCTGTTGAACAGACGTTTGAGTTGGTCCACAGACAGCTCGCCGCTGCCGGACGAGTCCAGATGGCGGAATGCGGCAATAGCCTGGTCGGACGTAGCTCCGAACTGTTTGCTGAAACTTTCGATCCACTCGAAGAGTGACACGGAACCGTTTCCTGAAGTAGACAGTCGATGCATTTCACTTGCGATATCGACAACGCTGTCAAAGTGTGTCCAAAACGACAGTGACGAAATGAAATAGTTTCAGTTCAGTTTCGTGTTTAAAACGAACGAAACTGAACTAAACTGATCTGAGTTTTCAGTTCAGCTCATTTCGTTTCACACCTTTGTAAAAAAACGCCGAAATGAGAATGAGCTCCCACGCAACGGACATAGATGTCTATGAGAAATATTATAGGCCTAAGTTCTGCAATACCAGTCCAATCCAGTCGAAAATCTAATTTAATTTGCGAACGGATCTAGACCAGAATGAAGTGTTATTGTCACGTACGGAGTTATCAATTAATCGTATAAACCAAAACTGATTGTCAAAAAAACTAAACATTATTTTCAAACAAAATACGTTCCTATATATATTTTAAAGTTATTTTAATTGATATAACTGCCATAGTATTTTGTACAGATTGTACATAAATGACAAATTGCATTGAAAAAATAACACAAAAATTAACAAAAGAATAAAATAAACGAATAAAACTACATTTATTTTCAAATAATTTTAAAACACGTTTCGGAGGCGTATAAGCAACATTTGAACCGTCTTCTATCGATTGCAACGAGTTAGTCTATAGAAAACAGAAATGCTTTAATGGCAGTGTCTTCGTTCGCACGCTGCGAGGCAGATAACACAACGTCACAAACGGCTGGATAGTGACAGCCCGCCGCGGAACAAGAGGATTATAACTGCGTTCAAGAAACTGCGTTTACGCTAATCTGTTGTCTGGATGGCCACCGATAAGGCGATAAGAATGTATTGTCATTTAAATCCACGAGCAAACAAAGCACCGTACACAGAACAGCGCTTAAAACCAATCACCGGGAACTACATAGGCCTATAGAGCCTATGCAGAACATCTGATAATTTTGGACATGCGCACTAACAATATTTACCGCTAATCACCATCGTATATCCGTCGGGCGCCTCACGAGGTTTATTCACGTAGCATGTCCCTGTTTGACTTTGCTATGGCAAGACGACGTGTAATAAGGTTGCTTCTATTTAGCCGATACACTTTTATTTTACATCACACCTCACACGGTAGTGTGAGTGTTGTAAGGACGACCTTCAAAGTATATGGGAAAATGCAAACTTTGACCCTCAGCCAACCAAAAACCCCTGAACTGATCGTCACC
>Ga0056128_1005138_pt1 | contig 16446 bp, 11 predicted proteins | sample WorMetLIZISLAND2_FD_71113 | JGI IMG/M metagenome (GOLD analysis project Ga0056128, IMG submission 71113) | Marine gutless worms symbiont microbial communities from Max Planck institute for Marine Microbiology, Germany - Olavius geniculatus... ... | reverse complement strand
ATCGGGGACGGCGGCCCCCCTTACAACTTTTTTCAAAGGGGGGTCAAAAATTGGCTTAAAATGGAATAAATGAGCCATTATAACTTCGGAGTTAGGGGGTGTAGCCCGACGAAACTTTGGAACTTGACGTGTCTCTAGGTGGGGGTGTTAACGCAAGTACAACTTTTGGGGGCACCGCCCCCCTTAAAATTTGGGAGAGCAAAAAACGTGCAAAAATCGGTGCAATTTACGACAACTTTCAAGTTTGAGCGCAAATATCTCTGGAACCGATGAAGATAGTGACAACGTGTAAACGGCGTTGATGAAAGCGATCTTTTGGGCGTTGAACAAAAAAAATTTTGTGAAATTCAGTCCACTATGAACAAAGTTATAAGCGCTCATGTTGACCTACCCTAAGTCGACAATGCGCGTTCGGCGTATACCAATGCATTTGAGTTCGGGCCACGTGAATTTGATGTCGGGGAAATTTTACCTGCCTCTTAATTTCTCCCAATCGGACTTAGTGTGCCGGGCGGACTCACGTTGGGCTTTGCCCCAAATTTCTAGTGCAATTGTATTCTCGTTGACAGGTGCATTTAAGGTGTGGAACCTATTTGGCCTCATTTATTCATCACATTCAGATAGTTTGACTGACAGTGGACAGACTGGCACTGCAGCATCTGAATCACAGCAAGTTGTGACATCGGCATTCTACTGCAAAGCTCTCGATGCCATCTGTGTCACGACCCACGAACAGAACATTGTCTTCTACCACTGCGATGGCTTGAAACAGTTCAAACAGGTATCATTATGAACAGTGCTAATATTATGAACGATGCTTATGATATATCAGCACTTGAATTTGATTGTACTGATGAGTTTTCTTCTGCCACTAATGTCTGCTGTGCTTTTTTTGTAATGAGCATGCTTTTATAGCTATGACTTGTAACATACCAAAGTGCCAGAAACTCCTGTGGTAATCCTCGATTTTGCAGCTTTTTTTATATCCATCATAAAACAATGAATAAGAAGCTATTGTAAGCCCAGTTTATTTTACAATTTGAATACATTACTGGTAAATGTTTTATGGATACTTGGAGTATGAATGAACCATGCAGAGTTTCTGCGGGTTATCAAGATGTCTAAAAACCATCTTCAGCAGTTTTTGCCATTTTCTTCAGCATTTGTACTGCTGCATATAGAAATTTTATGTGATGGTTATGTTGAGTTCACCCAGGACTCGAAGTGGGAAAAAATAAGTGCCGCTATGGTAGTTCTCTATTTTTCCTTTCTTCCCTCTATTTTTCTTCTTTTTTTTTCCTCTTACAATGTCAACCTGTTCTTGCCCCCTTTTTTCTCCCTCTCCTTTCCTTTTTCCCGTCCATTTCCTTCGAAGTAGGACCCCTGAAATCCAGCTATGGGATCTGGGGAGTGCTGGAGTGCTGTAAGCTCCCCCATCAGGGTCGCAGGTGGAGCCCCAGCTGAAATAGAATTTTGTGCATTTGACATTAAAATATGGCACATAGTGGCAACAGCTTTAATTATTTTCCTAAACAAAAAAAGTGCAGCTTAAAGGTCCGTGGACGCCAAAATTAACATATACGTTTTATCCATTTTCCTGATAGTGCAGAATTTTCTGATAACTGACAATAATATTGGCGCTCAGCATTTTGTCAACACGGAGAAATTTACCTCTGAAGTCAACGATCTATGAAAATGACGTAGAAAACATGCCGCTATGATGGTCTGCGGTGACGTCATGAGTTTAGCCTATAGACATCATGAATATTAATGGCCTAACCTAGAATGATGACGTCGTCGGCTAGGCCATTAAAATTCATGATCTATACCATACTAGTCCATACCATCCCAGTTTGAGCACTAAGTTTACCATGACAGCTGGCTGCATGCTGATGTATTGCTACCCGGTACCCATCCCTGTACTAAACTGACTCATTGTAGATCAACTTCACATCTTTAGATTTCTTCTATGAAGCATGCAACTGACAAACATGTTTGTGGTGGTTGTTTTTGCAGTTGATTGGTCATTACGATGAGATCCTGGATGTGCGGTTCTGGGGTAGCAATGATTCGCAGGTCGCCGTAGCAACAAACAGTTCTCTGCTGAAGATATTTGACCGTAATACATGGACATGCACAACGGTGTCCGGCCACACCGACTGCATTGTTGCAATTGACACCTATGATAAGGGCAGCACGTCCCTTCTTGCCAGTGGTGCAAAGGTTTGTATACAAGAAAAAGAATATTGAACACAGTTATATAGTAAATCTATGATATTTTTGTCAAGGTTAGCAAATGCTGTATTATACTGCCATTTTTACCATGTGTGGTGATAGCTACAATGAATTGGTCTGTTTCTTCATCACATGCATACACATGTTGTGTGAATTGAACAATGTTTAGCAGAATGAAGTTTGACCATAGACTGGTAGCCACAGTACTAGTTTTTGAAAGGTGTTGTTCAGAATTTTTAAGGAGTTCCATGTAATTAATTGGAGTGGGGCAAAGAGTTGACAATTTTCAGCCTCTGTATCGCAACTGATGCAGTATGGGATCACATTTATCAAATTGGCATCGTCATCGATACGGCTGAATTGCATTGAGCGAAGTTTTAGAGTATAATCATCATATCACAGCCAGCATGGGCGGTAGCGTTGCTTCTTGTCTGCACTTAATGGTCTTGCCATAGATCAGTTGGAGAAGCGCTAAGGTCCTGACAAATTTGCTCCAGCCAATTGTTGCATGGGCAGCTGGACTATGTTTTCACGACTGATGCATCGACATGGCAGCTTGGGGCTTGGTTGGCTGGAACAGCCTCTGACAGACGGGCAGTGTGAGAAAACAACGAGTGTCAGCATTTTGATATGAGGTTTATTATGGGAGAAGAATAGTAGGTGAAGCGATCTCGTCTTTCTGAAAGAGTGTATTGCAGAGTATCAAACCAGTAGGTGCATAGTTTTTGTGCAGGATCTGAGCTTGTCTTCCAACTATGTAGCGTTGCTGTGCAGGACAACGTGGTGCGTGTGTGGATGATGGATTCAGACAATAACATTGTGTGCATTGCTGCCGGCTATGGTCACACCCACACTGTCATGTCAGTCGCTTTCTTCAGGTAACTGCTGTGTCATTGTGAGGCATTTGCATCTGTGGATAATTGCAGACGTGCGGTTTAATCCATTTTCCTTCAGTGCACAAAACAGTATTTATGGAATTCGTCCGTGCCATGCATGCTAAGTGCCTTGTGACAGATTTGTGTAGGATTTATAGACGCTCACAGCAAGCATTAACAATTCGTCTTGCAGTTATCTTTATCTGACATGGCTCCAAGCAAGATATTAAGCAACAGAATTTAGGGCTGTCGTAATTCTATTTTGTAGAATTTTGATAGAATTTTATACAATTCTAATTTTTTTGGTTCGACTATATAGAAACCGTCAAGTCTACAAGTACTCAGAAATAGTTGATTGCAATTAAATTTGGACTTGTTTAAACTCTAAGCTGACCAGAGTGAACAGTAATTTACAGCGTTATGAGGTTTGCTTGTTTATTTTTGTGCTATTTCTACAGATGATGAATTACTGTGCAAAACCAATGTTGCAAAATTGCATGTCGAGATCGGAACAGGCAAATCCTTGAAAGTATATATATAGAGTGGGGATGTAAATAAAGGAAAAAGAAGATTGCAGGGATGGGGAGAGAATGGAAATGAATGCCGCTGGGATAGTTGGGTTGGTGACATAATTCTTTTTCTGTGCAGCTCATGCCAATCAGATGCCACTTTCAAGATTGTAAAGTGCTTCTGGTCACGAGTCTGACTTGTGTAAGAAGTGCTATATAGCAAGTACCTGACCTTTCACCCTTCTACTTTATGGGTATTATTGATGTGTTTATGTGTTATGTCAGTTAGTTCCTTTGGCTATGTGTAGTGTGTCAAACTGTAGATTGTCGTCATCATTCCTTGTGAGTGGAAGTCGTGATCTGACCATCAAGCTATGGTGTTTGCCTCAGACTGATCTCTCACACCGTACAGTTCTACCGCTACAGTCCAAGCTCACACAGAAGGCTCACGACAAGGAGATTCAGTCACTTGCAGTTTCACCTAACGACAAATTAATTGCGTCCGGATCTCGGGATAAGAAGGCTAAGGTATTTGGTTATGTGCCGCCATATTGTTGCGGTTTTTTTGTACAGAAAAGGCAGTTTCTGATATTTTTTATGCATTTTAATTCCTAAACATTTTTGTGTGTACTACACAACTTTTTCTGCAGCACTGTAGTTAGTAAAACATTCTCATGGGGCCCTTAATGAGGTGGTGTCTGGGGAAAAAATTGTTGAATTTTGCTTTTTAAAATGGTGCATTGTGGTGTACTTTATTTAAAATGTACTTTATTTTTTTGGCGATGATGGGACCCCCAAATGTTGTGGGCCCAGGGAAAAATTTTCTCTTCCTCCCCTCCTGTTGACAGGCCTGGCTGTGACAGATCTGTAAGGTGTGTTTATGTGACAGGTGTGGAACGCGGCTGATCTGTCACTCATTGGTGTATGCTTTGGCCACACTGGTGGAATCTGGTGTGTTCAGTTTTCGCCCATTGATCAGTGTCTTGCTACGGCTTCAGCTGATGCCACTGTGAAGATGTGGGCCTTGTCCAACTTCTCCTGTGTCCGGGTACATTGTGATAATGTCTCTTTTGTTGCTTGTTTTATGTTGTGATTTGTGAGGTTTTGTAATTTTGGTCAGGTTTTTATCTCTAACCCTGCAGACAACTGTTGAATTAATCGATCACAAATTCAGTTGGTAAGATGCTCATTGTAACTTTGATTTTGAAAAGATGTATGCATTACTTTTACTTTGCTTCGAAAGGAAATATACATGTTTCTGTTCTATGTAATGTTTTGTTTTATTGTTCTGTTTTGTTATTGAATTTTTAGAACGACACTGAAATTACGTAATTTTTTTTTACTTGCAGACATTTCAGGGACACAATAGTGCAGTTCTGAAATTACGCTTCCTTGTGCGTGGAATGCAACTGGTGTCATGGTACGTATTGGTTTCTACTACACATCTGATGACTGCAAGTCTTCAGTGCTTTGGGTTACAGGAAGAGTATTTGACTGTAAAAGTTCCTTTACTGCAATTTTCATTAGTTCGCTTTCTGCTTGACTTGTTTTGATTCAGTGTGAAGTCAAAATGAAAAGAATTAACAAACACAATAAGTAGTACACTGTGTCTCAAAAAGGCATTTTTTATCTTAGTGCTTAACTTTACATATGTCTGTTAGTGTTTATGTTTTTGGCACATGTACCATACTCTACAGAAAATATTCAGTAAGCATATTTAAATGCCCTGCCTAACTTTGGGAAGATATTAGCTATGAAACAGTCAACTTGATACAGTGACATCAAAATTAATGGAATTAGTTACGGTAATGATTAAAGACATTTAATTGATGAAGTGTTTCATCAGTGGCTTCTGTGGTATTTGTGTATTGCAGTGACTCTGGTGGGATGCTGAAGCTGTGGAATGTAAAGAACAGTGAATGTGTGAGGTCGCTGGAAGTCAGTAACGATGATGACGGTGCGACAGTTTGGGCATTAGCAGTCGACACAAAGGAAGATCATATCATTACTGGTGCCAGCAACTCAACATTAATTCTTTGGAAGGTAATGTTGTAATGTCATTGGAACAGGTGAATTTTCCAGCGTCAAGGTTGCTGCATGTTCGTGACTTGATATTGTTTTGTTTGCGCTTTGTTGTATGTAAACTAGAAATTATGTCAAACTCATGCCGGCATAGTGTGTGGCCATTTGCTTTGAGGAGCTCAATCTAACACTAACTTTTGTGCTTTTGAACTGATAATTGGTGCTTTTGTTGCTCTAGCCCTGATGAATGTTTACACCATCTTTGGTTTTTTGCACCTTTTAGTTTTCCTTTTAGGACCCTGGTGGGACTGGTGGATGGAAGGACGGTCAAAATCCATGACAGCTGGTAGGACAAAGAATAATGGTGCGATAACAATGTAATCTTTTGTTGATCCTTACCTTTTTGTGTGTATTACTAACACACTTGCTGTTCTGTACATGCTGAGTTTGTATTTTCACGCACAACAGCAGCGAGCTAGAATCACCAAATCTTCACCTTCGGCTGCGTGGAAGACTCTAGTTTTATGATCAGTAAAGCTTTTCCATAAATTCGAAAGGGGTCATCCCAAGTGAGGGTGCTAAATGACAGAGGGGTAGGGAGAATTTGCGATTTCCAACGGATATGGCATTGGCTGAGTGAGACAGGTCATGCCTTCTGGCGAGTACGAGTAAAACACTATAGATAATTAGCCGCTGCCGGTCGTCTGGCACCCTCTGGCGACTATAAATTTTGTTTTTCTGGGCTTTTAAACGTGCACTCCTGTTGTGTGTTCCCCTATGCATTAGCTGCACTTTTCTTGTTTTCATTCACCTTTCAGGATATCACGGAAGAAGAAAAGAGAACAGAATGTGAGAAAAAGCAAGCCCAGATACTAGAGTATGTTGGTTACTTTGTCCTTGCCTTTTTAAAATACTTGTAGAATTGCAATGATTCTGCATTTGACATTTGAATTGTTTTTTGCATGGGTTGCGACTTGTGATGTACGTATTTTACAGTGTTGGATAGTAAGTTACAAAGTAGTTCTACTTTGTTACTCTGCTTAAGTAGAAGTTCTTACTTTCTACTTTTTTCTACCGAAGTAGTTTTTCCCAGGCTGCTTTCCATTACTAATTGAGCAGATTTTTGTTACAAAAAGTAGTTTTGTTATTACAATGTAGTTATTTCATTGATTTACTGCAGTTTAACTTTTGATATTTTTAGAAGTAGCAAAAATGGATGTTAAAATTTAAAAAATGTTGTTTCTTGCTCAGTCTAGTGCAGTAATTAACTTACATAATTATACAGTATATTCTTTTCAGTAGGATAAGACATGTCAGGACTGCAGAAGTGCCCTGCCCTGAAGAGTAGCCGCTGAATTTAACATTCTGTTACTGGCATTAGCTGCTTGCAAATGATGGTTCAGTTGTGTTGGGCAAATTTTTCTCCCAGATGCTCAAAACAGTTTTGAAAAACAGCTGTTGTTAAAGGGAAGCAGGCAGTACTATACAGTGACAGTAGGTGTATGGTGAACTGAAGAAGCTGAATGGCTCTAGGCATAGGTCTGCAGTGTCGTCTTTACGATAATCTCTGATGCATTAAAAATAAGTTAAAATTTGTAATTTTTCTTAAGTAGTTTTACTTTGGGCGACTTCTACTTTTGCTTGCGTAGATTTTTTGGGTCATTATTTTTACTTCTACTCAAGTATAATTTGTGACTTCTTTGTGCAACATTGGTATGTCGACTGTATTCAGGGAACAAGAGTTGTCAAATTTGCTGATGGAGAAGAATTATATGAAGGCAATTGCTCTTGCGATTACTCTGGAACAGCCATTTCGGGTGTTAAATATCACTAAAGGTATGCATATCAGTATTTTCGTTGTAATGTAGAATGTATAAAAATTGTATTTTGACTTTGGCTGTGGTGTCATAGAAGCCAACAATGTGTGCAACGGCTGTGGCCATTTTAGAAGATATGTGGCAAAAGCAACTCGTGTTTACGCCGAGCTGTCATTATTGTTCAGTTAGTCAAATTTATTTTAAATCTTACCAGTTCGAGTGCCAGGTATGATAAGTTTATAATGATTAATCTGCAGTTAAATCAGAGAATATACAAACACAACAGACTCAAAAACAATTAAGACGAAAATGTAAAATTATAAATCTGTGTAGTTGAGATAGTAGAACAGATAAAGCTGATAATTATTAAGAGCGAAAACGATAAATGAGTTGTAAAACGTCTTAGCAGTCTTGGTTTGTCATTTTCTGCAAAACTACTGTTGAAGAGAGTCAGTGATCTGGTGGCACTGGTACAACTGCAGTAAACTCTGATATCAGCCACTAAGAGTCCTTGTTGGCTTTCTTGCGAGCTGTGGACGATTATGGACAGTGATAGTTTGGTATACCTGTTTTGTATATGGCATACTTGTTCTTAACTGATGTATTTAATTTGGCAGAAATTCTTGACAGTGAATCGGGCGAAGAAGATCTGAAGCTGGCATTGAATCAGTTACGTGATGATCAGATAAGTCAGTCACTCGTCATTCCTGCAATACTTGAATGTGCTGCGTATTTCCAGTTTCTTTTGTATTGTTTTACTTTTGTGACCCGTAGCAGTTAAGGCTATTTAGTTGTTGATATGCACTGTGTTGAAATGAAGGACCCCTGGTTTCTTTCCAGCGCAGTTATCGATTTTCGTGCTAGATTAGTAATTACTCTATCATTAATGTGGTCAGAGCATTGTCTTCAAGTCATTTCTGTGTTAGTGTCTGTGGTTTACTTGTCTGTGACGTAGGTTGCTATCCATCATTTTGCTCTGGCAGTTTTGAACACATTTTGATAATCACATGAAGTGTTGGCTCAGTGACTGAAAGTTGACATATGCCCAGTTTTCTATCATGAGTAACGGAGTGATGTCTTTTCTGATGCTGCTTACTAGTTACTTACAAAGTACATCAAACTTGTAAATGTTTAATTTTAGGTGCTGAAAAATCTTTCTGATTGGTCACACATGAGTTGCGCTATAATTTAAGTATCATTTGCTGTGAAAAATGCACATATTGGGAGAATGTTGTCTTCAAAAGCTTACTGAGAACTGGTACAATGCAAACTGGTTCGGAGGTTCAGACCACCGGATCAAATTGCATTTTTAATATCGCAGTTGCAGAAGCCAACATGAAATCCAGGCTTATATATGCAAGCAGTTGTACACAGTAATCAACTGTAAAGTTTAACGGTGAAGGTTCTAGTTATATGAGCACAGTTTCTGGCAGAATCTTAGTTATATTAACGCCTGCTTATCTAGCTGTCCATCTATTCTGTTCTAATTGATTCTGACGTTATTAACAGTGTATTGCTGTTACATCAGGTTTTGAAACTTGCATTTCTGATAGAAGATGGGTTGTGGACGTGTGCAGACACTCTGCTTCGTTTTGCTCAAAAGTGGATCACAAACGGACGTCATTCTTATGCAGCGTTATTTATCCTGCAGACAGTATTCCAGCGATACACACCTGAACAGCTCGACTCCTTGCCGGACTTCCGCAAGTCAATTGAAGGCTTAATGATGTACACAGGTACACTCCTCAGCGTCTTTTTGTCTAATTAATAACATGAAGAAATTGTCTGTGGCCACATAGTAGCTGGCTAGCTTATAACAAGTGGCAACCTTAACAGTGGTTGATGCAGTATGTAGTGAATTAGCTTCATTCTATGCCAAGAGTACTTGTAGTTTCCTTTCGAAGCTGTAGTATTTATACTTGGGTCGTGATTACGTGAAAAGATGCAACACAGGACGTTTACAAAAACGTTTAAATTTGCAAATGTTTTAACATGTAACCACAGTCAGCAAGCCATTTCACTTCAGACTGAATCTTCCGGTGTCAGGTTCCTTGACAATCTTTTCATTTTGCATTTCTCTATGAGATGCTGTGGCAGGGGGAAGGTGCAGTGCCCATAAATTTTGGGCTGTCAGAAAAAATTTGGCCAAACATGCAAATTTGGGGCAGAAAACCTCCATTTTCGGAAGTTTAGAGGCAAAATTTAAATTTTGAGCAGACATAATCTCCTGTTGTTGGAAATCGGTTGGTGAATTGCAACATCTTCGCTTAGTCTTTTTGCCCACGACGCCACTGGTTAAAACTGTTTCACTGTATGCCATAGATGTAAAAGAACGTTCCACAAAAAATAAAAAATGTTAAAAACGTTAAAAAACGTGAACAAATATAAAACGTTTAAAAACTTTGAATAAAAAACGATGGCCATAATTTGTTTAACCTTTTGCCTAATCCTGAAGGCTCGGTACACTTTAAACTATAGTCTAGATAAAGAGAGCTTTATATAATTTCAATTTAACCATGTGGTCATAAAACCATAGCACTATACTAATCAAATATACTAGATAAAAAAACTTTTTATTTAGTATATTTGGGCTAACTAAGAAAACTGCCATCACTATGACCTGTTAATTCCTTTCTGTGGTTACAAAAGTGCTTCTCAGAGTTCTTGATAGGCATCTTAATGCACGTTTTTAAAAAAAAGATAAAAAAAACATTCGAAAAAATTTTTTTTAAACGTTAAAAATGTGGCAAAAATAAAACAAGTAATCTGAGCTAATGCTCATGAGACATGCGAGAGCCTATGGCAGTTCCTGTTTGCAGGTAATCTTGGTCTATCTCCATCCATTTTGTCGCAGTTCACTCTTGCTGCCAAAAATCGCCAAAAAATCACTTAAAATCAATATTTTTAGGGTTCAAGGTCATTTAAGGTCATCGATGTTATCATTCCTAAGAAGCACGTCGCCAGTGCTTGTTATGATAAGCAGCATATCTGTCTATCTGCAACGATTTTCACGCTAGACAACAGCGGATAAACAACCACTTTTTACAAGGGTACCCCTCTTTGACACCCATGTGCGCAGGCCTCTTTGAATCTAGAGGGTCCGGACGTGGACTGCTGAAATCTACATTCAATGCGGAAAATTTCATATGCAGGTTGTCTTGGTCCATCTCCAGCCATCTTGTGCAGTTCACTCTTGAAATGCATGTCACAGCCCAAAATCACAAAGAAATTCACTAAAACCCCCTATTTAGGGGGTTCAAGGTCATTCAAGGTTACCAATGTTGACATTTCTAAGAAGCTTGTCGCCAGTGCTTGTTATGATAAGCAGCATATCTGTGCCTATCTGCAACCATTTATACGTTAAACGAGCCAATAGTGGTAGAATAACGTCTTTTTAGGAGGGGTGCCCCTCTTTTGCTCCCTCATTCATGGGGACCCCTTTCACCCAGTGGCATGAAATTTTGTCACGAAATAATAGAGACACTACGCTATCATACGGTGAAAACCCGAAGTCTCTGTCTCAACTGGTCTTGAAACGGTACCGGGTCGTGACAGACAGACAGACAGAATTACCATAGCTAATATGCGCTATAGCTAACTCTCGCGCATTAAAACATTAAAAAAAACATTTTTACATCTATGCCATGTGCATGTTGTGCTGTGTGCAGAACGGCATCACGAAAGACATCGAAGGCTGGTTGAGAGAGTAGAGTTCATCAGTTATACCCTGCAGTGTATGCGTAACTTGGACGCTGGAAGCCAGCCAGTTACATCTGACTCTATGCTGCAGTAACAATCTCTACAGTTACCGTATATCGTAAACGTTATGATTCTGACCTGTGACAGAAACTGGTTTTATGTATAAACAGTATACATACATCTGTGTTGTATCGAGAATAAGGGGTCGTAGCGAAAAACAGGGCAAATATTTTGCCATTTATGAAATTTTCTGCCGACTGGTTAGCAGCTGTTATTCATGTTTCATGTAAGGCAGACAAGACGAACATCTAACATTAAGACAAAATGTATTTAAAACAATGCACACATATCTGCTGGAGAATCTCGGTAACAACACGATGCAGATGTAACAATCAGCTGTCTCTGCAATACCGTCATCACATAAAGACTAACATTCGACATGTTCGAAACTTATGCTGTTGCAAATGCTAACTATTTCCAGAGTCTGAACTGCCATGTGTTTTTTTTTCGTCTGGGCATTTCATGCTCGCCATCCTGTCAGGCACATATCAGTTCATGTTGTACTTATCTGATAAATGACTGGCAATAAACTGACGGGCAGCTCACATTCTGTAGTCTAACCATGCACAAATAATATGCAACTCAAACATTAACTAATTAGTTACACATCACTATGCAGTAGTACTGCTAGCATAAATGCAACAGAACGTCGAATACCACCTTATGAACCAGAAATCAAAACAGCAGGATATATTACTTCGTAGCACTTGTTTTTTGTTACAATCATGACAGCGTTAGTGATACGACGTATGTTTATTACTTATTACTAAACAATGAGTCAAACTGCAGATAAGAAGCTAAAGATCAATGGCCTAGTTCATCATACTGATGTAATATCATACATCATGTAATATCATACATCATTTCTGCTGAAGCATATACAATAGTCCCCGGAACCATTTGCTAAGGCCTTAATGGTTGATCTGAAGCCATAATGGCTTGCTTAGCGGTCCAGACCAAGATGTCTGTCACTGGTAGTAATTTTCTGAGACCCAAAAGCAACAACCTTTACGTGATTCGTAACAGTATACGATAAACTACCGTTTTTGCATGGAGTCCATTAGTAAATCCTATAGTACACGGTAGAACTAATAGTCACTCACTGATTGTCACCACTGGCACTGTGACGGCTGACAAAGTCAAGTGCACTCGCACTGGTGGCAGACCGCTAGCTTATCGGCTGCGGCGTGGAACCTTAGCGGTCCAGGAGCACTAACTTAACAGTTGGCAGTGGTCCGAGGCCTTAATGGTGGCAGAGGTGGCATCATACAGTGGCGGTTCCGGGGACTAATATAGAATATATTATCAGCAATATTATTACAAATCATACAGCTGTTCGCACAGTGCACCCTATCTCGTCCACTATACACCGTGAGCCATAAAAACGTGCCACTTTACTTTTGTCCATATCTTCGCTAATTACTTACCGATTTTCATAATTCTTTCACTGGCACACTCTGCAGACAATTTGCAATAATGTGATTATTATATATCCCACCACACGGTAAATGCGTTTCTACATTGCCTTGTGAAATATAAATGTAAGCAAAAACTAACGATAACAACAATTTAGGTAAATGGAAAAAATGCTTCAGACCAACATTGCAATGAATGATTCGTATGACACTAGACTGTGTTATACCCACACAATCTAGTGTCATACAGAACATTTACTGCAATGTTGGTCTGAAGTGTTTTTTTCAATTTTACCAAAATGTTTGTTTATTATTATTATTATGTATGCATATTTCATTTATATTTCACAAGGTAGTGTAGAGACGCATTTATGGTGTAGTGGGATCTATAAAAATCACATTATTGCAAATTGTCTGCAGAGTGTGCCAGTGAAAGAATTTTGAAAATTGGTCAATAATTGGCAAAGATATGAACAAAAATAAAGTGCCACGTTTTTTGGCCCACTCTGTATGTATGAATACAGTATGATGCAAATGGCTTTTGTATAATGAAAATGTGTTAAACTACAGCTGACAAAATTAACGATTGATCATTATATTTAATGATTAAGAAAATTAAACCACTAATCTTTTGAAGTCCATCAGTAAGTATGATGCATCAGCTGGATACATTGTCAAGGAGAAAAGTTATCAATCTCGTTTCTAGAGAATGTCAACACTCCAACCTACCTAGAAGACTGTTCAAATAAAAACCCTGTTACTGATTTTGCCTTACTGCATTTGTGACCAGCTATTAACTATTAAACTTTGCCAGCTCTAGTTAAACAGCTAACGACATAAGTAGTCGATTTCAGCCACAAACAGCACAGTTTTTTTTTAACTTAGTTCATAGTTTCCTAACAAGCAGCTGGCAACTTAATCTCTGGAATCTACATGTGTTTCTGAAGCCCAACTTGGCAGACAATACTACAAAGCTATGCTGTACTGTGGCAGATATCAGACACACAGTGGCTGTATTAACAGATGTGAATTACTGCATCATAACATCATACTCATTACTCAAGTGCTGATGTTATCACAAAACCAGAGCTCTGGCACCAGTCATAGAACCTACATGGTACAAGTACATGGTTCCTACTACTCTGCAGAGTTCATTTTCCCTGCCCTTTCCCCGACTTTCCAGGACAAAATGAATTATTTTCCCTGACTAATTTGTTCATGCGAAATACCGATGTCTGTTTTCAATCGCTTGCAATCACATTAGAAACACAAGCGCAGTGGAAAAAACATAAATAGGGAGGTACAAATAATCTACGAGCGAAGCGAGCAGGAAAACTTTGAACAGCTCAATTTTTTTCTGCATGCTTGTAACTTTTGCAGCCTGGTACTTTTAAATTCTCTGACCTTTCCGGACCGTAGGAACAATGAAGTATTAGTTGTGGAAGACATACCCCAGATTTTGCCCTTGTAGGAGACAAAGCAACTGTACCTAAAGATTTCACGGTCATTCTGTACTGTGCATTTTTTTCTTTTCTGCTGTGCAGTGCACTTGACTGCACATCAAAGAACCAAAAACCATTCACGGCTACAGCTTTGCTCCAAACCCCACAGATGTACCCACCAACGCACACCACAACTTGTTTGGCAAACTCTCATGCGGGTACCCAGACTTGAGTATATGTACATTTGGCACAGAAGGACTGGTTGTGCACAATCTCAGTGACAGACTTAACACTAAAGCCACGTAACACAGAAGAAATGTGAAGCTTAAAGGTTCAACAATCTACTATCTCTCTGCAGTGCTCCCATAATGAGAAACGTCACAAAATAGAAGGCACTCGTGAGAGTGCATATCTCCGCCAAGTGAAGTGATGTAAACACAAGGAAAGGGGAGGCTGAAGGAAGAGCCGCTTATGCTGCAGGGAAGGGAGGTTAATGTAATAGCCGGCTTTGCTGCTTGCGCTGTTGGTGCACTGACATCACTGCTATTATTAGTCATCGTGAACACAAACAAACAAACGGACACACTGAATGATGGACAAAATGACCAATATCTTAATCTCCTCCAATGTTCACTACGTCCACTTGGCGGAGATAACAATTTCGTAAGTTTAAGAAATGTGAATGTTGCTGCAATATGAAAACTGACGGATGGTAAGTTGTGCAGCAGTAAAGTGAATTGCTGCACTTACATCTCGAGGCAAAGACTTAAAAAATGCAATATTAGCATCCACAGAAACAGCAAACGAAGCAATAGGATTCGTTCAGCAATTACGGACAGTCAAAGTATGACAAGGATCGACAGAAAACAACAAATTGTCAGTATCAGTCAGCTACAGCTGTTTGAATACCACACCAAATAATACCTAAACACAAGTTGCTCTTAGAACAGTATATATATACACTTTGCAGCATGCAACGACAATAATGAACATTTGTATAAAATGTATACAAATCTATACAACAGAGGACTATGACCATCAAAACAGCAAGAAATAAATATGTTATTACACAATCAATGTCTTTAACTGCCGTGCAATCATCTGTCAAACGTGCACAAACATCTATATGTAACAAATGGATGAGAACTTGGCAATAGTCATTCATTGTTCAGTGGCCAGAATTTCCTAGAGTGCAGGTTCAGCATCATTTGCGGAGAACACCACCGGGTTCAGAATTTGACAACGTGTTGAAATGGACTGAGGAGCTTAATTCGCCAACAAAATATTTTTAAAATGTTCGGCGAGTACAGTCACAGGACTGCACAGCAACTGGAACAGCAGCGCTCGACACTTTTGTCCTTCTTCAGCTCACCTGTATAGACAGCACATCATTCATTGTGCACACGGTCCAACGACTTCATAATTCCTAGTGCAATAGGGTCATATGCAAAAGCTGCCTATAAATGGTCTTTACATTACATGCCTTTACATTACTGTTCGTACAACAGAGTTACCGCAGTTTTACTGCTAAAAATTCCAGGACTTTACAAAACTGTCAAATCAAGAACAGGAAATTTGAGCAAAGCTCACGAAACACGCGAAAGCCTATAGCAGTTCCTGTTCGCAGGTAATCTTAGTCTATCTCCATCCATTTCATCATAATTCACTCTTTCGCAGCCAAAAATCGCCAAAAAATCACGTTAAATCAATATTTTTAGGGTTCAAGGTCATTCAAGGTTATCGATGTTGACATTCGTAAGAAGCTCTTCAGCAATGCTTGTTATGATAAGCAGCATGGCTGTGCCTATCTGCAACCATTTACACGCTAGACAAGCACAGAGTATAAATAACCACTTTTTACAGGGGTGCCTCTAGTCGACACCCACTTGCGCAGGCCTGCTTGAATCTAGAGCGTCCGGACTTGGACTGCTAAAATCTACATTCCATGCTGAAAATTTCATACGCAGGTTGTCTTGGTCTATCTCCAGCCATTTCGTCGCAATTCAGTGTTAAAATGTGCGCTACATCCAAAAAATGTGAAAAATTCACTAAAAACTTCTTTTTGAGGGGTTCAAGGTCATTCAAGGTCATTGATGTTGATAAATTCAAAAAGCCTGTCACCAGTGCTTGTTATGATAAGCAGCATGTATGTACCTATCTGCAACCGTTTTCACATTATTTGAGCCAATAATGGCAAAATGACATCTTTTTAGGAAGTACCCCTCTTTGATGCCCTCGTTCGAGGGGAACCTCTGCACCCAGTGGCATGAAATTTTGTCACGATAAACTAGAGACCTTGGGGCAGCCCACAGTGAAGATTTCGTGATCCTAGCTTGCACCGTTTTGATACAGATCACGAGTGTGACAGACGG
>Ga0056128_1005136_pt1 | contig 16450 bp, 10 predicted proteins | sample WorMetLIZISLAND2_FD_71113 | JGI IMG/M metagenome (GOLD analysis project Ga0056128, IMG submission 71113) | Marine gutless worms symbiont microbial communities from Max Planck institute for Marine Microbiology, Germany - Olavius geniculatus... ... | reverse complement strand
GTTCCTGAAACTAGAGTCTTCCAGGCAGCCAACAGTGAAAATTTGGTGATCCTAGCTTGCACCGTTTTTGACTGATCCACCCGTGTCGGACAGACAGAAGTGCGATGGCGAAGACGCGCTAAAAACAGTAGCTGCTTTCGCACATAAAAATTCATCAATTTGTTTACTACTGTAGAAATCTGGGAAACAGACACTGGTCCAAGAAAAACTGAAACGTCAAAAAATCAGTAAATAAAGGTTGTAAGTCAATGAATTCTTATACACGGTGTTTCATAAAAAGACCCCTTTTTGTTTTTTTTCATAATTCACTCAAATGATAAGCTATTTGCATGAAATTTTTACCAGTTGTAGCTGAATAAATATTAGTTCAAAATGTTTTAACAAAACATGGCAGTTGATTAAATATTCTTTGCTAGTCGTGATGTAACGGTGACATTATAATGTGTCACGGATACAAACAGGCTAATCCCAACTGGTGCTGCCAGTTGCTACCTTGCTTCAATGGTAAAAAATCTGGTTCGTTGATGTCAAATATTTGAAGTTTTACAGTTGCAGCCACAAAAACGTGCAAAGCGATCGAATTTACGTGTCTGTGGGGATAGTTGGTCTTTCACATGTTCGAGCAAGACAGTGCACTATCACACTGAGCTTGCAAGATGTTGAGTTTTTGGATCGCAAGACGCCTGATTTCATGTTTCCTGATTGCTCACTGATGATACGATAAGCATTTTTCATTAGCGAACCAGATTAAGTTCACCATCGAAGCAGGGTAGCAACTGACAGCACCAGTTGAGACTAGCAAGTTTGTACCTGTGACACATTATAACGTCAGCGTTACATCACGACTAGCAAAGAATATTTAATCAACTGCCATATTTTGTTCTAATATTTCGAATTAGTATTTCTTCACCTATAACTGGTAAAAATTTCATGTAAATTGCTCATAATTTGAGTAAATTATGAAAAAAACAATAAGGGTTTTTTTATGAAACACCATGTAGATAAGCTTATAAGCGGCCTTGTCAACCAATGAGTTGATTCAGAGTGAGTCCATATAGGGCAACTATGAGTCAAAATGAGTCACTGCTCTGTTTGTTCTGCATTTGAACCATTGACAGCACGGAACACGCAACAGCGTTCAATCGCTACTCCACAAGAACTTCTTTCATCTGACTTGCGGCCATCTGCTTCTTTTTCTTGGCACGTTCCATCAGCCTTCGTTCACGCTCATATTCCTTCATCCGCAGAATATAACTGCAACAACACAGGCAGCAGAATTCACAGATTTAATTGTAGCCTAATCTTTAATCGCTTACATTTTGCAGATTTTAGTACAAGTCAATACTTAGAACTGTATCAAATTCTCGATTTAAAAAACGGTAGCAGTAATCCAGCTGGTTTAAAGTTGGTGAAACTGGCTAGGCTGCAGTTTTCAGCAAGAAAACTTGCCAGATGGGCATGCATTGTACCACCATAGGGAGTGGGAAATACAAATCCCCCACTTTTGAAACTGTAGGGTATAGGGGGCACACACTTTTGTCTAAAATACGAAATTCCAGGTTGTAAATTGCGCATTTTCAGAAAATTTAAGGGCAAAGGTAGTGTCATGGTCGGCCTATGCCTTCATTTTCGTATATATATCGTATTTACAGTTAAGTGAAGTTATTTCGAGTACTTGGAGTTATTTTTGCAGTGTGGTGATTCTATTTTGCGCATCCGTTCGTTATTATAACGTGGCAGGTTTATTTCGCTGTCACCCATGTTGTTTGTCACACTTCCCGTTTACCTAGGCTCTACCTGTCTGTAGATTGGTGATGCAATCCGTTACGTTTTGTTTTACCTACACCGCTACACAGGTGTGGTGCGGCAGGTAAGTAAGTAAGTAAGTAAGTGAAGTGTAAATTTATATAGTGCATACTCAAAAATATCTCTAATGCGCTTCATACATTTTGTTATCAATATTTCGCAAAATTCAGCTGACGTTTGAAAGTATCAAGACTCAGTTCTGGGTCACGAAGACTGTCTGGCAGCAAATTCCAAGTCGACAGGCCCGCCACAGAAAAGCGCCGACGACTGAAACTGTTCAATCGATAGCGCGGTACGACCAACTTCCGCTGAGTGGCAGAACGCGGATGTTGACGGCCAGTGACTTCTGCTGTGAGTGTACAACTGTCCATCAGGTGCAGCCAATCCGGCCAAGAGTTGGTCGCTGCTGCTAGCGGTTTGAGCAGAGCGCGACATTCGACCTGGTGCGTTAATAGAGATAAGATCTCTGTGCTGTGATTTTGAGATACTGTTTCACCAAAGTAGTAGATCCTGTGGGACGGCGCGTTAGAAGAACCCCTACTTCTGTGCCGTTTGTTCATCGCCAGTTTGAACTCAATACTTGGACCTTTAATCTGCTCTATTATTAATTTTTGTTTGTTTTTCTAGTTTGATAGTAACTGTATTTCCGTCTCGTGTTTTTATATATAAACAGAAAGATTTGCGGATTACTTCACTACCAGTCTTCGAGTTTATTGTTTTACTAAGTTATCAGCCAGTGTTCTTAAGCACACACAAGTCACCTTCGTCAAGGTCGTGACAGTTAGATTTTCAACCACATATAATCTCCTCTGTCTGAAATTTGCAATTTATTGCTCCCAGCTTTTTAACCGACGACGCCACTGTTAAAAGTACTGCAGCTATGAAACTGTAGTGAAATACAATTAAACAGACTACAGTCACTACAGCAGCACAGTCATTCTGCAGTCTGCACGTCAGAGCACATGGGCCGAATTATGCAGCCTTGATCAGCAGTTTGGCGTTTCTCCTTCATGCCTCTCGGTATCCAGGAAGAATGCCGCCGATGCACACGTTATGCGTAGGAATACGTCGGGTGTCAACGTCAATACTGTAATGTTCGCTAGCTTCATCTGTGTAGCTCCTGTTGAATCAGTTTGTATAAAGCATAGATCGGCATAAGCGTACTACGTATCGTCTTGGAATATATTAGACTTCACATTACTAGCTGACACAGACCTATAGACAGACAGAGCAAGATGCACCAATCAGCTCAATAACATTGACTGACATGAAGCACATAGTCATGACATGAAAAAACAAAAAGGGGTCCTTTTTTACCAAACACTGTGTAGATAAGCTTATAAGCGGCTGTGTCAACCAATGAGTTGATTCAGAGTGAGTCCACATAGGGCAAATATGAGTCAAAATGAGTCACTGCTCTGTGTGCTCTGCATTTGAACCATTGACAGCACGGAACAGCATTCGATCGCTACTCCACTAGCAGCTCATGGAAAATGCTGTTCACTCTCTAAAGGATACTGTCAGATGCTTGCTATTAACCACGAAGACACTCAGCGGGTTCGGAGTCGAAAAGGAAGGCTTTAACACCAATCCCCAAAAATCTACGAGTCTGTATCTAAAGAAAATCGGAAGCGGAAATCAGGATTGCGATGGGACGTCGCATGGCCTTCGACTAGGCCGACCAAACAAAAACAAACTGCACATTACCACACGAAAATAACTGCGATATCAACTGTAATGCAATTTTCGTTTTTTTTGGCACTGAGCCAAAAACTGTAAGCTCAAAGCGGGATCGCGATGGGGTGTCACACAAATCTGGGCGAGGCCTACCAGACAGTGAAAAAAATCGCGCCGATTGGTCGGAAAATAAACCAGATATACAACAGCAAACAATGCGCGCAAAATGGGCAATTTTTAGGCCACATTTTGGGGGCCTGCAACCCCAAACCCCTGGCGCCCATGGCTTAATTAGGTCGCGCGTTACGTTTAGGGTTACCTAGTTTACAATGTTCTGCAACAAAAAAATTTAGGGCCACTTGCAGATTTTCTGGGAGAATTTTTTCAAAAATTGCCAAAAAATGCCAAAAAAATTGGTCAACTTTGGAGGAGGGCGATTTCCGAGAAATGGGCAAATATTTGGAAACGCTTACCCACACATTTAAAAGTAAGTCCACTCCCTAATAATCCGGTGAATAAAACGCATCGATCCAGCCCCAATTTTCCAAAAACTGCTTCACATCGTTTTTGACCCCCAAAATGGAGAAAACAAGAGCAGAGTCAGTTGACACTCCTTCACAGACAGACAGACAGAGATAGAAAAACAAAAGTGACATACTCATCAGCTTGGCAATCCATCCACACATGATGCTCTGGCTTACATGCTATCACCCACGGGAAATGCTTTCGTCGACATTTCAAGAATTCAACCAAATGATGAGCGCAGTAATCTCTGTCGATTGGCAGTAGCATTGCAGCCTCCATTTGTTCTTCAGTCATCACAGCCTCTGTCAAACACATAAACAGATTCAACAGACTCACCGGAGATACGTTACACAAAAAACACTAAAGCAGAGGACAGACGATCAACTTTATGGGCCAAATTTTGTGGATGTGGTTTAGTTGCCCTAGGAAATCAGCCAACAAAATCGGTCAATAAAATCGTTCAACCATGACACACGGCTGATAAAATCGCGTGCAATTTTGCACAATATCATCTTAACAAATATATGACATCAGATCTCAGACTTCTTCTGTGTCTAAGCTTAGCCGAAATCAAATTTGGTGTCGCTTTAAAACAGACGAGAAGAATTGTAGGGGCCTAATTACTTTTGTGAAAATTATTAACCAACTAAATTTAGTGTAGTTCAAGTAGTGTAGTTGAAGGCAAACAAGTGCGGCATCACAAATTCAAAATAGGGAGTACAAATAATTTGCGAGCGAAGCGAGCTCACAGAATTTTTTTTGTACCCTTCACTTTTTTCCAGTTGAGTTTAAGGGTAGAAACGGGGGGCACCACATAGTAAGTAAGTAAAACGTCAACTTCTATGTAGTGAACTTGAAATGGACGTTTCTATAAGTAACAAGCAACAAAATTCGCAGTTGTAGCCTGCAGTTTGTCCATACATTAGCTTTTGGCAATTTTTTCGCTGGACGCTATGGCTTATGGGAAGGCTTAGCAAATGAACTGGGGAGGCTTAGCCTTCCAAAGCCTCCGTGTGGCGCCAGGGCTGCTATTAGCCTGTCATCGAAATAAATATTTGTTTACTGTAGTGATGGAATGGCAACTACAGTTCAGTTAGGTCTACTTGAATTCATTTGATTATCAAATAACGGTAGTTTAAAGAAATATTGAAAATTTTGATTCACAGAATTTAGTAAATCAAAATAAATTTACGTATGTACAACTGGTACAAATTTTGTGTAAACTTCTCACTATTTGAGTGAATTATAAAAAACAAAAGGGGTCAATTTTTATGAAACACCGTATATACGTCGGTGGTTGTGCAGGCAGACCTTTCGTTTAAACTTCCATTTCCGGTCAAAATCAACGCAATATGGGTGTGGCGGAACAGTCAACAGCCGTTTTGGCTGACGCTATGCTTTTTATGAACATTTAAGGCACAAATGTGGTAATTTTTGGCACAATCGCATTTCCTCCCAATGATGTATATTTACCATGTGACGCACAGTCCATATGCGGTCACAAAGTGTTATTTACCGTGTGCTGATTGCGCTGAGTGTGCTTACCAACAGCATAAAAATGAAGAGTTGCATGGTCGTTTTTGTTAATATTGCTGCTATTACTTAGTTATGAGCAGAAAACTAACTTAATAAATATGAGGTTGCTTGGGCTGCACAGTGTCGACAACTAGAGATTCTGCTCAGCTGATATTCAGTTTCGAATCATGTCAACCTTTAGACCTTTACTACAAAAAACCTGCCGCCAAGGAACCATCCAGAGTGTCCATAAATAACGCAATACCACCCAAGATGTCATACAATCCACTTCATTCAGACTGTACACAGGCATGGAACCTAACCACGGCTTCAATGGATAAGCCATGCGAGCTCGCACAATCAATATCATCTTCTAGGCCACATTGGACCGTGCATGCGCGCGGTCAATAACACCATGCTTTTTCCCTGGAGAGCGTTTTCGCTAACGTTAAGGTTAGGGTTAGCAGTGATGTGATAATCTGCTGCTTTCGTCACGCACGGTGCTGTTGCGTTGACAAATGTCGCCGCACAAAGCGGGCATAACACACTAATGCAGCGGTAATTGTCGTTATACAAACTGCGTGCTGGTGCACACTTTTGCCACGGCAAATATCGCCACGCTAATTGACAGAATAAGCTAAAGCAGCGACAATCGTAGTGCACTATTACGATCAGTGGCAGATCTAGGCTTCAGGCTTCAGCAGATGCTCTTTTTCTCTTCTTTTTCCTCCCATTCCATTCTGCAGTTCTCAGCTGTGCTTTGTGTGAAGCCAACATGTACACTGTACACGGCGCTGTCTGACAACGTTGACATCTTTAGCTTACGAGAACTTTATCTGCAGCCGATCTATTATATCAACCCCAGGAGCTATACAGCATTCTCATCTTGTTCATTCCCCGTTGTTGCTCCCATTGTCTAGAACAAACTCTCTGTGAGCAGTACAGAGCTGCTATAGTACTTTAAGCAGTTTTAAATGTTTGCCGAAATGTGGGCTTAAAACATCGGTTCATCTCAGGCCACCACACCTAGAACAGTTCAGCGCCATCTTAGTGTTTCTAATTCATGGTTAAGGCGTATTATTAGGCGTAGGCTATTGCTGGTGCAGTGGCGCTGTCAAATTATTTTCAGTTTGGTTTTTCGGCTGGGTAAACCTGAGCTTGTGCTGGTTGGGCATAGATCGAGAATTTCCACTTTACAAATTTTTCTGATAACGGCAGAGATGGTCTTTCAAATCGGCCCATCCCATATTATGACTGAACCGTGGAAAAACATGAGACAACTTATAGATTTGTTTACCGCCGCATTAGTGTATTCTGCCGCATAGTGCGTAGCCGCATAGATTTAACCGTTTCGTCACACCGTCCAGGGGTACCAGTGGCAAACTATACCCGCTAGCCGACATTTCTGTTGAATACGTACTTCGCTTTTTGCGTTCCCTGGGAAAACCGTGACTGTGGTCGTATTTTGGATCGCTAAAAATATCCGGTGAAGTGTCCGGAGCTCCCCAATAAGTATTATACGTAGCAGAAATTAGTTGCCCCATTATGCCCTTCGCCAAACGAAAAGTAAACAAACATAGAATGTTTAATCTAATTTCAGAGGAGCGCGATACATCATCATCATCATCAATGGATATCCGGAAGCAGGCGAATGTCTCTATTTCCGTCCGAAGTAGATAACTTCAACACGAATATCAACAAAACTAAACTAATACTGTTTTACATTGATTTCTTGTACTAGATGACGGATTTATAATTATAATACAAACTAAAACCATGCCAGATCAAATCTAAACGTGTCTTAAAACTACTAACACTGCATCCTGATGTAAGGGTCAGGTACTTTACACTGATACAATATCATCAGGTAGTGAGTTCCATAGCTTAACTAATCTATTTACAAAAAAAATGTTTTCGGAGATCATATTTACATAACTGGGGCACCAATTTGTATCTATGACCCCTGGTATCATATCGCTTTTCTAACATAGATTTATACTGCAACTGTAACACAAAATTTGTATCATGCTTGTTATTTACATATAAATTATAACTGAATCATATCCCCTCTTAATTGCTTATAGCGTAAAGTTGGCAATTGCAAAATACGTAAATCTTTCTTCATAAGAACGACTAGATAACCCCTAATTAGTTTTGTTGCCCTCATTTGGACTTTTTCAATTTTTACGTGCGAACGCAGCTATGCTTTCAGCGCGTCTTAGCTATCGCAATTCTGTCCTGGATCAGGCAAAAACGGTCCAAATCTTCACCGTCAACTGCCTGGAAGACTCTACTTTCAAGAACTGTAATGCTTTTCCATAAATTCGAAGGGGGTCACCCCGAACGAGGGCGCTATGAGAGGGGGTAGGCAAAATTTGCGATTTTTGGCCAATAACTCGCTGTATCTCAGTAACGGCATATCCAACATACAAAATATACAATGTATATATACACGTGTGGTTAGCGAGTGTCTTCTACATGCATATGTCACGCGTCTGGGATAACAGCACAGTTAGATTAGTCCCTGTTTTGCAGCGTGCGGCTATCCCGGGTCAGCTAAAATCAGTAAATAAGTCAAATGTGCACGTATCAGGAGCTGCTGATCGCGTTGGGATAACCGCACGCGAAAAAGTGCGGTTATCCCAGACGCGTGCGGTTATCCCATACGCAGGACATAAAAAAGTAGGCTATCCCTGCAAACACACACACACACACACACACATATATATATATATATACATTTCACTTACTTACTGACATGCTTACTCGATGGAGAGAAGAGCTTACGTTAGCGTCGCGAGCGCGAGCCTTGACAGCGATGACGCTGGTGCCAGCAGGTATGACGACCGTGTCGACTGTTGTCCAGTCGTCATAGTGTGCTAGCTGAGGCAACAACACTCCATCCGCGTACAGCTCGTCCACGAAGTGATCAACGGTGATCGCCAGCGTCAACGGCGCTGCACAGCAGAAACATAACGAATATTTCTTTAATCAGTGACGTTGTGGCCGAAAGCGGGACAGAAAAGAGCAGTTGCCTCCTTAATTTTGAGCTGTTGGAAAATAGTATAAAAGTCTTCTTCTTGTCGAAAATTTTTGGTCCAAAAATGCCAAATTTTGGGCAGAAAAATTAACCCATTTTGTAAAAATTTAAAGGCGAAATTTAAATTTTGAACACACATAATCCCTTCGGTTGGAAATTTGCAGCTGTGAATTCCGTCGGAAATTTGTAATTTTGTAGTGTTTGTCGTAAATTGCAACTTACGGACCCGCCTACTTTTTGACGCGCTACAGCTATGCTGTAGGACGTCTACAGCGTCTAACACGATGTGTCGTCTGTTTGTCGCCTGTTTGTCGTCAGTAACAAATGTATTGTGGCTCAACGGTAGGTCGTAAAAAATTACGCGCATAATTAGCAATGAGTCGTAGACCTAGGCACGCAAAATTTCAGCGATCTAATGCAAAAGAAACATTTTCAAATTCGAGGTTAAATAGAGTAAGGTAAAAAAAATTGCGTTTTTAACGAATAACCGGCCATATCTCGAAAACGGTGAAAAATAGGGTCAAGGTTACTATTAATCAATAATAGGAAGTGGCATACGCACTTTCAGATGAAATAAAAATCATCGACCATGGTCGACCTTGAAGGTCAGTACTGCAACAGAAACTATATAGGCTGTAGTGCGTCTACCATATCGACAGCTGGGCTTTTTTGTTAACCCACGACGCTATAGCAAATTTCTGGCTACGCTTCTTTGTGTGTAAAGATCATTTCAGTATACGACGGACCGTTATTGCAGGTGGTATTGGTGCGGTGCGGTGCCGGGTTGACATAGTAGAAGTCGAGACACTGTTCACATTTGTCACCAGTCGACATGTAGCCGCAAGACTCACACACGCCGTGACCAGTAGCCACGTCATAGCGACACGACCCAGCGTAGCTGTTACACCCGCAGTCTGCAATATACAGATTGAACAAATGATTATTATAGGTGTTAATGATGACCCATCTCAGAGCGGCGGGGCGTCACCTGCCATACGGGAGCACACACTGTTATCAGCCACTTGGCACAGGTAAACGCGAACGGCCTCGATTTGCCTATACTGGAGAGATGGAAAGTTAAGTTGACGTTGATAGTTCATTTACTTGCCCATAGACAGTCACCAATCCATGTAGTAACCACTTGATGGCGACCCGACTCAGAGTCGAACCCAACACCTTTTGTTCCTAACCGTTACGTCGCCACTAAGCCATTTAAACTTAACACACACTAAAAACATGTAAGCCGAGTGTCGACGTATGATGCGGCGGTCCGCTTCGATCTGCGATCTTGCCCTAACATTAACCTCCGATCTTTTGAACCGAAAATTAGCACACTGGTTGGTTCGGCTCAGGAAAATGTTCACACCAGTTCTGATTAAGGAAACTAAACCTTGTAACACGAACAGGCAGAAAAACGAAGTAGGAAGACGGACAGACGCCACTGCGACGAAACATCAGAGATTTGACAGATGCGATAATCCTAATGTTAAATCACTGACCGGTTTATTCGTTAGTTAAATGACTGGCTGATCGATTGATTGACTGACACAATGACCTTGACAGTCGCTGTCGTTTCCAACACCCATCGTCCAGGGTCGATCGTTGTACAGCGGCAAGCAGTATTGACAGTGTTGACCCGCCGTGTTGTGAGCACAGTCGCAGACTTCCTCGTTCTATGATACAATCATCATCATCATCAGCAGCAGCAGCAGCATCTTTGTAACTAATGCAAGTAAGTCAATAAGCAAGTAATAGTTTAATACACAGACAGCTGCAAATTTCTGACAAGTGCTCGACATTTAATATTTGCTCCTAGATTCCTACTACAATAGGTGATTTCCAGTGCCAAGTTTTGATTTTGGGACGAAAATTTCCCGACGAGAAGAAAATTTTCCGACAGGCAATTGCCCACCTACCTCCAAAATCTATTCCATGACGCCACTGGCTCACCTGTCCACTGCATGAGCTGGCGTGTCCGTAGCACTGGCACTGTCCTTTGATGCTGAAGTGAGAGATAGCATAGTAAGACAGTAGAGGCTCGGCGCAGGCCGGGCGGACTAACACCACTCGGACCGCTGTTGCTGAGAAGTAGGACCTCAAGTCTGGACGGCTATCGAAGTCGTTCAGAAACTCGTACGCCGGGTCAAATTTTACCTTTGTCACACAACACAGAAAAGTCGGCTTAAAAGCTTGTACAAAGCGACAGAAATGAACTGAACTAAACTGCACTGACTTTAAAAAAGTTCAGTTCTTTTTTGTCGTTTTGTACATGCCTTTAGTCTGCACTCATCGATGAAAGCCGGCTATTGCGACCGATGTTGCCGTAGTGTGGTCTGTCTGTCTGTCTATAGGCCTACGTCGGTTACACTGGAGCACCCTGCTAAAGCCATCAGACGTAATGAAATATCAGTTGACAGAAACACTGGTGTTGCAACAAATAACACTCTATTAGAATGGGGCCGAGTTTTTGCGAAAAGGAGAAAATGGGGATCGGAACAAAAGTAAAATTTGCATGACAAGTTGCGCCCAAAAAGTCCAAAATGACACGGTGCTGTCCAGTGCTAAATTACTTTATCCCTTGTACTTGAATAAGCAAACTGTTTAAACAGTAACAAATCAGCTGCACAAAATTTACCAAAGGTATTTTTATGCAATATTGCCTAGTGTGGCAGCCAATTCACGTGATAGTTTTACCTCCCGCGAATGCGTCGTGACGTCACCGGCATAATACTTCCTCAAGCAGACGACCGGCACGGGATCAACATGGCTGGGAAATAGTACCTCGGTGACGCCGGGAAAGTCCGCCGAGCAGTCAGCGCTGTAGTAGCGCCACGGTATCCACTGCTGACCTTGACCTTGACTTTGACCTTGACCTCGGCGCACCTCGATCTTGACCGCCATTGGCCTCATGTCCCGTGACGCGCCTGGACTCGTGAAGATGAGCCGGATTGTGCGGATCAGAAACTCATCGTGTAGGTCGAACTGTCAAATATAACATCACAAAGCAACTCAGTCCATTTCGCCCCAAAACGTTTCGCCTCATGGGAGTTTTGGCCTTCGCCGTTTCGCCCACTAAAAATTGCGGACGCGGCGAAAACGAACGGACGGAAAAACAACGTCGTCCTATCGCTGTCGTCTTTTCCAGTGGCGGTTTTAGGCCCGTGCCGGGGGGCACAGCCCTCCCAGTTTTGCTCCAGCCCCCTCCTCCCCCAGTTTCGCGGCCACCCATGATTTTTTTGCAAAGATAACGCAAACACCTGATTTCTTTGAGTTTCCAATTTTTTTTAAGTGGGCAAATTTGCGGCTTCCATTAAACGTTTAAAAACCGAAAGTGCTTCAGCTTCAGGAGGCCCCCTGACCTCCTAACCAGGGGCTCTGTCCCTGGACCCCGCTGGAAGCTCTGCCCCCAGACCCTAGTTATAGGCTCGGGCTACCGCGCTCGCCATGGAGCCGTGCTCCCCCTGCTCCAGATATTGCGAGCTAGACCGCCACTGGTCTTTCTGTCCGTCTTCACTGTCCATCCGTGGTCTTCTCTGTCTATCATTTCTGTCGACTTGGCCGTTGCCTGTTTTGCCGTTGTCCGCATTTTTTGGGCAAACCGGCAAAACATCCAAGCAGGCGAGGACGCGAAACGCCCAGTGCGCCGAGGCCAGGGGGAAGCGCCTGGGTCGAAACGTTAAAGACGCGAAACCTCTAGCGTGAGAACGGTTGAAGATAGACACAGACTTATTGCTTATCATAGCAAGCAGTGCTAGCGAGCTTTCCGAGAGAGTACCAACATCGATGACCTTGAACGTTTTTGAAATACAAAATAGCGAGCCTTTAGTGAATTGTTCGCGATTTCAGTCTGCGACGCTTATTTCAAGATCAAAAGTGAATTGCGCCGTAATTACTTGTAGGCCTAACCGATCATCACACGATGCTGTCGCGCCTTCCATGAGCTTAGTTAAATTAGCCCAGATTTTTAGCATGCACAGCACCAAAAGATTTTCCGCCAGAGCTTTGCCTCGGACATTGCTGGAGTGCTTAAGAGTCCGACTAAGCCTATCTCGGCTAACGAAAAAAACGCCCTGTCCATTGCCTCCTCTCGATTGACGCCTTCATTGTCTTAATTGACAGTACCAGCGTGTGACTGTACCGCCACTTCTTTTTCTACAGACAAGAAGCCCAGCTATCGCTAGGATAGCCGACCGTACTGGTTGTCAATGACCTTCAAGGTCATCCAAGGTCGATGATTTTTTTAATGTTATTTGAAAGCCAATATGTCACTTCCTATTAGTGACATATTCCTATTACCGTGTCACTATCTAGGGCAAAACATCCAAGCAGGCGAGGACGCGAAACCCCCAGTGCGCCGAGGCCAGGGGGGAAGCGCCTGGGGCGAAACGTTAAAGACGCAAAACATCTAGCGTGAGAACGGTTGGAGATAGACTCAGACTTATTGCTTATCATAGCAAGCAGTGCTGGCCCCCTAAATCCTATCACACCGTTTAGCCACAGTAGGGCTTACATCCGTGACAGACATACAGACAGACGGACGACAACCATGACAACAGCTCGACCGTTACTTAAGTGTGGTCGGCTAATTAAGCGGTGTACCGATTGAGACTCACCTCGATATACTGTTCGCTCGGTGCGGCACGTGTGGTAGTGTCGACCGTGTTGTCGGACTGCCAGTAGGTGAGATAGTTCGGGTCGTAGGACGAGCTGTAGTCGAGCATGTTGTCTTCCGCGTGTTCGCCTGCATTGCACAGTACGTCGGTCGTGTTGTCGCACGGGGTCTCACACAGCGCTGTGTGGACGTCCTGCGCCGGCATGCAGTATGAGGTGGTATGACCAGCACCGGCACCGCAAGTACTGGAGACGTTGAGTCGCCGCAGCGGGAAGGACAAGTTCGCCAGCTCGACCCATGGTGGGTTACACGCCCACCCAGAGTCACACGACCCGGCGCCAGCAGTGACGTCAGCTTGCTGTCCCAGAAGCAGAGTCGCCACGCAGCAGAATATCCATGCGAATCGCCGCATCATCAACCAGTCATTTAATTTCACACAAATATAGCACAAATAACAGCACGATGAAGCAGAAAACGCGAAGGAAACAAAAAGGCAGAAACTGCGCTCGCAGATGCCTAATCACCGTGACGTTATGAGAGTCGCTGCGAGACGGGAAACGATGAACAGGCGATTAAGAATTAAACAAGACGAAGAATTGAAAAGTTTTATCAGTCGCCCATGATGGCAGCTTTTTGAACGCTTGCAAAATCTCTGAGCTTCCTCGGGATGACCGCCGCGAAACAAGCTCTTTATCAGCTATTCAACCGATCTTGGCACGTTTCAGTGTTTTTCGTCATAAATGTACAAATAATACTAAAACCGGCTCGCCAGTTTCAACGGCACTGACGTCTCTATAGTATGCGCTAACAGTATGGCGCATTTTTCCAGAATATGAAACGTTCGAATGACAGCACACTGAAACTGCTATAGAGTTGAATAGCCTACCTGCTGACTTGTCGTGTCGTTCAAAGTTGTCGCTGTCTAAAGCCCAAACTCCAATAATTTCTTTGATTTGTTATGGATTCACTGTACCACAAACTGTAGGAAACAGCCAAAACAAATCGAAAGTCCACGGCAAACGCATAACAAGTTGTATCGTATCATCGTATTATTGTTGTCATAGCGAATTCAAACTGGTGCTTCTGTCCACATTTTGGCATCACTTTTAGAACATTATTACAGTACACCAATTATTAGTTCCATGCATCGTAGTCAAAATAAACGTCTTGATTTGACAAAAAACTCAGAAAGTCTCGTAAAGCTACCAACTGATGAACGCTTAACTGCATAGCCCCAGGCCCGTCGAGATCCACAGCGGGGCCCGGGGAAACGTTCTCGCGGGGCCCACAAACGTTTTCACGGGGCCTTCTGGAGAAATTTCTTTTGAAAATGATGCATTCTGGTGTATTTTATATTTCTAAGCGACGGCGAGGCCCCCAAACGTCGGAGGGCCCGGGGTAGCTTACCCCCTTGCCCCACCCTCTCGACGGGCCATAGCTTAATCAAGCACGTTGGTTAGTCTAGAGGGGCTACGGCTCAAGTCCACATCAAAAATCGAAAACCCATAACAACCAAGTGCATGCTTGTTCAGTTGCTTTATTTAAGAGAAATTTAATTTGTGTTGTTTAGCCTAGTTGTAGACTTATGATTGGAGTGTTTGTGGGTTATTTTGTTTGTGTGGTTGTATGTTGTGAACTGTGTTATTTATAGTTAAGCTTCTGTCTCTTGTCTGTCTATAGGCCTACTCCTGAGGTTTGTGTAAGTGCTGCTTTGCAGCCTGCAGTATCTCAATAAACTGTTGTTATTTATTATTATTAAATCCATAATACTACATGTCATGATGTTGTACAGCTTGTCGTGCAACATGCTGTGCAACACGTTCACAATATCGAAACAGTGGAGTTTGTGGGCCGAAGTGAATGTTTTCAGGCGAGCAAGCAAGCGAGCATCAGATGTTATTGACAACTGATTCAGCTGCAGCAGCAGCCGACAGCTTGGCGGCTAATCATTAGAGATGCTCTCTCTCTCTCTCGTCTGTGTCATGCAATCGATGCTTAGTAGGTCTCGACATCTGTCGCACGGCCAATCTACTAGGTCTGTAGGCTATACTAGTCTACTAGATGACATACGAGGGCCATCCCAAAATTCACAAACGTATTTGTTAGGGCTTTCACAATGTCAGATGCCACGGGGTTTTACTTTGGTAAACCTAGCTACAGAATGAAAAGTTGTCATGCAACAGTGAGCCCGATTCTGTGCTGTTTGCGTTAGCGCTCTAAATCGTTTCGGTTTAGAGCTATAGGCCTATGACGTCATAAATTACAAAGATGTCATATCCGCAACCGAAGTTCGTAAAAAATGTACGTTTCACTGATGTATAGATTGTAGAAAATATTATTGTCTAATATGTTGAGGACAGAAACTTTTGGGATGACCCTCGTACATGTAGGCCTACTAGCCTACTTGGTAGCGTAGCGTAAAAAGACAAGCGTTGACTAATTTCTAACGTTGATATGATATGATAAATGGTTTGCACTGAAAAACTCTGTTTAATCTAACACATAAAGCAGGAAAAACCGAAAATGTTTTGTATAGAAATGAAATGAGAGAAACTCAACTGGAATACTGTCGTGTAATATATTTCTTTAAAAAGTTCAGCAACAGATGGTTATGGGAGAGCTAGAAGACTATTATTGTGCTGTTGTTTCACGCCACATGCTTAAACTGTTAATACCGACTTTTTGCGAACATTCTGTCTCGTCGAGCTCATTGGACTCGGACTTAAAAAGATTCCGAACCTCGTGACTCAAAGCCATCGGTTCGTACAGAGTGGAATTTACTGAACCTCAGAACACATTTCTGATTCCTGTACTTCAAAAAAATTACTGCCACTAGCACAACAAAGAAAATTCCGACATCTGGTAACTTTAAACTATACGCCGAAATAAAAGTAAAAGGAAATTGATGAAAAATATCAACCAGTCGACCCAATTATGACATATTGCGAGATAGTCCACCTACAGGTGCATAATTCTAATTTAACTGAAAACTGGCACTCCGGCTTTTCCTGCCGAGAAAAACGTTCACACAATTTTTTGGTTTTTCTGTTCCTTCTAGTTTTTGAGCTAAGACAAGATCCATGATGCGGCCTATAAGGATGGACGCACAAAATTAAGTACAACAAGAAATTGTTGTAGATATAAAACAGCACAAGTCACAATTTAAAAATTCAAACATCACCATTACACAATGTCAGAAGAACTTTGCTGACTGTGTAATAGTAAAGTTTGAATTTTTAAATTGTGATTTGTGCTGTTTTATATCTACAACCACG
>Ga0056128_1005135_pt1 | contig 16451 bp, 11 predicted proteins | sample WorMetLIZISLAND2_FD_71113 | JGI IMG/M metagenome (GOLD analysis project Ga0056128, IMG submission 71113) | Marine gutless worms symbiont microbial communities from Max Planck institute for Marine Microbiology, Germany - Olavius geniculatus... ... | reverse complement strand
CCTTGAATGACCTTGAACCCTAAAAATATTGATTTAGCGTGATTTTTTGGCGATTTTTGGCTGCAAAAGAGTGAATTACGACGAAATGGATGGAGATAGACGAAGATTACCTGCGAACAGGAACTGCCATATAGGCTTTCGCACGTCTCGTGAGCTTTGCTCAAATTTCTTGTTCCTCTAAACTGTAATCAGCAGTTTTAAAATTTGAATGTCAGCAATTGTGAAGTCATTCATTGTATTGATATTTAGCATTTAGCTACATTCTTCTTTACTCACTCTTTGTTGTACTTAAGTAGCTTTAGTGTTGTTCATTGAATTTACATTTTGATTTTGGCATGAAGTGCCTTCTTGCGTGCTGCAGTGCTGTTAAGAAGCTGTCCACTCACTGTGGACTTGTTTTAATAACTTGTGTTTGCTGAATGTCTGTCTGTAATTGTGCAGTCGCTGACAAATGGCTCTGTTGACAAGTCTCCGTTGGCACTAAACAGCCTGAAGTTGGATGGTATTGACTCAGCTGACTCGCTGGCTCACCTCACAACTGAGTTGTCATCAGCCCATGCGCAGATTGCCGAGCTCAGTACAAAAATTAACGACGTCGAGGAAACATTGTCGTCAACGCAGAAAGAGTTAACACGCAGCCAGGAGTTGAATACCAAGCTGCAGAGAGACGTTCGCGAGGTTTGAACGATTGATTCATTCTGTGCCATTGCAGTAATGCTTGCATTTATTTTAAGTCAGCACCAGCGGAGGGCTTCTGATTCACAATTAAGATTGTGACAATGTCTGGCACTGTAACAAATTGTTTTTAGATTAGATTAGGTCTGCTGTCTCTTTTGAGAGGTTCGTTTTTGCATGCTCGTCATTTCCACAGATTTGTCTGCTTCACTTTGTCAAAAATCTCCTGATGAAAACTTTGATGCTTGTTGATACTGATTCTTTAGCAAAAGCTTGATGTCGTTAACAACAGAACAGGCTATTGCCAGTTTAACCATGTATAGCCAGTTGCCGTTTTATGCTTGACTCCTTGACTGAATCGGGCAAATTGTCTGTCTGTCTTCCATCCACAAGAAGAGAGCTCAATTCTAATGAAATTCGGTATGCACAAAAAGGTGGATAAGTGCTACACTGTGGTATGCTATATGACCTGATTCAAGGTCAACGTCAAGGTCATGAGACTTTCATAGCTAGAAATTTTTCAATTTTTAATTTCTGTCTGCCGTGTTGTTATACGATGTGACTGCATGAGTTGGCAACTGACTACTGGTTTTTAAACTAGGAGACAGTATCTAAATTTGATCGATCCAGATTCTGATATTTGGCTTTATTTTTGTGTTACTGTATGTGACTTGTTTGGTATGCGACATTGTGAAACCGGTACATTGGAGTTGTCAACAGTTTTCCTGTAGGGCTAATTTTGCAATTTGCATGTTTTTGATGGGATTATGGGTATGTGTGTGAAGTCCGGTGCACAGCGGGAAGATCAGGAGGCACGCATAGAAACACTGGAGAAACGTTACCTAAACGCACAGCGAGAGACAGCATCACTACATGATGTCAAGGACAAACTTGAGTCAGACGTTGTCTCTAAAGAAACCCAATTGAAGATGGTGAGACCATTTTTCATAACACGATCATAATAAAAATCAACAAGAAATTTGAGTAATGTTCACGAGACGTGCGAAAGCCTATAGCAGTTCCGGTTCAGCAGTTTAGCAGAAAATTGGGGTGTTCACACTAAGTTAATATACAAATACCAAATTCTCTATCTGGATTGCATAACAATAGTAGCGTGGCGCCACCTTGTGAATGATATAGACTTGTGTCGCAGCTCGAAATCGCCAAAAAAATCCATAAACACCCTATTTTGGCGTTCAAGGTCATTCAAGGTCATTGAATTTGGTGCCAGTTGAGAGCCAGCATACGACTTCCTATTAGTGATTAATAGTAACCTAGGCCCTATCTTGCATCGTTACTGAGATACAGCGACTTATTGGCCAAAAATCGCAAATTTTGCCCACCCCTGTCTCATTTAGCGCCCTCATTCAGAGTGACCCCCTTTGAATTTATGGAAAAGCTTTACGGTTCCTGAAACTAGAGTCTTCCAGGCAGCTGTTGGTGAAGATTTGGTGATCCTAGCTTGCACCGTTTTTGACTGATCCACCCGTGTGACAGACGGACAGAATTGCGATGACTAAGACGCGCTGAAAGCAGTAGCTGCTTTCGCACGTAAAAATTAATGAAGAATTACATGATTCATCATTTTAAAAATTAACAGTGTAAATTTTCAACAATGACAGTGTGATACTGAAACATTATTAGTTTTCTGGTAGTTGATTATTAAAGATCTGTTTGCTGTCATTGTTCATGACAGTTAAAATTAATTGGCTTGTGTGAAATATCCATTGATACGTAAGTAATAAGTAAATAAGTAAGTGAGATTATTTAAGTGCAAGTCAAAAAGACAGGGTTTCTACCAGTCAGGGAAAACTGGAAACGGTCAGAGAATTTGTGTGGTCAGGGAACGATCAGTGAAAAATATTATTTTTGAAAAGTCAGGGAAAATGATCTTGGGTCATGCAGACTGCATATAACTGTGATTTTTTGCATTTCTGAATATTAAAAAGCAGGCAAATTTGCAGCTTCCATTGAACGTCTAAAAGCTAATAGTGTTTCAGCTACAGGGGAGGGGTGAAACACAAAAGTGTTTAATGCTTTAATGGCTATTCTGTCATTAGCATATTGCTTCATTAATACCGTTTCATTACCTTATACTATGATATATCAATTTACAGTGTGCAATAGGGTTATTGTTTTAATAAGGTCAGGGAAATTGTGGTTCCGTGACTGGAAAAGTCAGGGAATTTTGTCACGGAAGACCTGTAGGAACCCTGAAAAGAGTGATAAGTCTCCATTGGTGTGTTGTGACAGAGTGAAGACAAGCTACGGCAGCTGAAAGAGAAGTTAGATGCTTCGGAGCAGAAGCTGCAGCAGTCGTTACCGAAGGCCGAAGCATTACCTACACTAGAGGCTGAGCTGAGACAACGCCTTGAGGCATTGTCTAAGGTGAGTGTGGCTGAACACATCAGTGAACTCGTGGTTACTGTTTTCTGCTCTTAGTTTGAATTTGACAAGTTTTATGTATTATCTTCATATTTACATGACTGCTATGTATTACGATTCCAGTGCTGCAGTTGTGCTGTAAAATTGTCATGCGTTTTTGTGGTAGTACTGTAGTTACTATGGTAATACCATTAATTTTGCCACCATATCACACTCTTTTGTTGCTAAATTTTTTGAAAAATGTCATCTGTTATTCATTTTCTAATTAAATGGTTATTTGCTGATATCAGAATCTTGAGTGAATTTGTCCGTTTAAGCACATGCATTCTTCTAGTTATTTACTGGAATAAACTGGTTTTTAGTCAGTTGTGCTGGTAATACTTGTGAAGATCTCTGTTATAACCGGTACCAATTTGGATGGCATTCATAATGTATTTTCTACTCGTATGATTATTTGCTGATGTCCACAGAGTTTTGCATGAGTTTGTCACAGTTCAAGCACATGGATTCTGACTAATGCTGTTTCAGTGGAGCGTATAAGGCCAGTAATGTGTTAGCGAACTGGATGTGTGTTTAAGGCTGAAGAACGTCATGGGTCGGCTGAGGAACGGCTGCGAGAGATGGAGGCACAGCTGCAGGAGAAAGATGCTGAAATACAACGGGTCTGTGTGTGTTCATGTGCACACCATGTCTAAAAAACAATTTTGACTGTTTTTTAGACACGGTGTATATTGTATTGTCGGATGATAACTGACTAGTATTTGTGTAATATTTTCAACTGGCGTCATGATTCTGGAAGCACTTGATGTTATAGTACAAAAATGAGTGAAATGTTTGAGATGACATCAAGTCACTTTTGAAGAGCATTCATATATATGGACTGGCATGTTGAAGCATACGTCTTCCACAAGTTATGTCTTAAATTTATTCTCAGTGTCAACTTTTTGCAATACTTGTAGTATTGCTTTCAGGTTTTGTGTAACCAATAACTGGTCTATTGGTTGGATCTCAAAAAAATTTCTCAGTAAGTAGGTAATTTATATAGTGTACTGCAAGAAACCTGGAACACGTGTGCTGTGCTGGTAAAAACTGTGGTGTTGAAGGCTGAAGAGTGTCATGGTGAATAAAATGTTTCGGATGGCATCGAAAGGCAGACATAGTGTGTGTGCTGCATTTAAGGTTGTTCGAAACAGTGCTTCAAGTTGATGGATCAGCATGCCGAAATGCATAAGGTGTCACTATGATGCATGGAACCCATAGCTGTCCATGTTGAGCAGATCGCTGTCATTTGCTGTGTCACCATATCGGTTGTCGTTTGCACAGAGTCGTAAGCGAGACAAGATGAACGAGCAACACAACGTGAGGCTCTCGGCAACCGTTGACAAACTGTTGACTGAATCAAACGAACGACTTCAACTGCACCTCAAGGAACGAATGCAGGCACTCGAGGACAAGAACCAGTTGTCTCTGGAACTGGAAAAGCTCCAGAGGAATCTGGACGAAGTCAAGTTGGAACGGGTCAGTTTTGTCACAGCTGTAAACATTTTTGAATAAACTTATTAGGTTTTTTTAATTTCAGCAATTTTGTTAATGTTTGCTTCAGGACCGTGATACTTCAGTTGTGGTAAAAGTTATATCATAACAAAATTTTAATCTAAGCTTAATCGCAATTTACTCCCCCTAATTTTATAAGAACCTGAGTTGACTACTTTATCAGAAAGGCATTCTGGCAAATTGATATTGTAAAGATGATATGTCAGTTTCAGTCAGCTCAGCTTGACTGCAAATTTTTCCAAACAGACGAGCTGATGAATTTGAGCTTTTTTGGACAGATATGTGACAAGAGACAACTGTTCTTTTGTTTGCTCCTGCTGTACTGTTTACACAGCGTTCTGACATTGACGACTGTCTGGAGCATATGAGGAAAGATTATTAGAACTGCCATTATTGTTAGTTACATATGCACACTTTGGATTGGCAGTTGTTACAATTTTACGTTTAGGTTGTTTTTAGGTTTTGTGTCCAATAAAGGTTAAACTTTGTGTAACAATTACACTTTTTGTTTCGTTATTATGTGTACGTGCATTTTGCCTGGAAAGGCCATCTCCGAAATGACCTATACTGTGTCCGGTGGGATGTAAAACCCTACTCACTCACTCACTCACTCACTATACTGTTTACAGCAGGATTACCAGGATCAGTTGGAGGCATACAAGCGTGAAATGAAGGCAATGAGATCAGAGCTTGATGATCTGCGTGCTGATGCTCCGTACTACGTCGGTGCTGGCGGTGCTGAGGTCAATGACAAAGTTGATGATGATCCTGTGCTCCGACCACAGCGAGGTCGTGACTGGCCTTCCACTGATGACCCTTCAAAGGTCGGATTTACATCATATCATGTCATAAAATTTGGTAGTGAGTCCCTCATTTATTGTTCAAACCGAATATACAAAAGTTGAAATGGAATTTTACAGTAATTGAAAATAAAATTTTGAAAATATATAAACTAGAGTAGTGCTTGTTTAAACATTGCAGTGTGCAGTTAAAGTGTTTAGTATAAGACTTATTATTAATGTGTATGATTTATATCACATTGTTCATTTATTTTCAAAAACTGATTCTGTGTCATATGTTTGCGATTATCTCCTGATAATGAGGATGGTTAACCTGTAATGAGTGTAATTTATGATGATCAGCTGCATACTAATCATCTATATCAATTCAGTCATCTGCCGTATGTCTCTGTCAGGTAAGTTTGAGTAAAAGTTTTATTAATTTAAAGTATATCAGTAATTTGAAATACGGTAAAATGGAAGTGGACTGCGGAAAAATTTAAACTAAATTTGCGAGAAGATGCTTGGTGATAGCTTCCGAGGCACCACTTGGAAGAATGCAATGTGTTGGAATGAACCATAGATGTAAAAACGTTCCAGGAAAAGTAAAAAAAGAACGTAAAAAATGTTGAATAAAAAACGTTGGCCGTAATTTGTTCAACCTCTTGCCTAATGCTTAATACTGCAAGTGCATTATACCTGAAACTACTGTATAGACAGAGAGAACTTTATTTAATTTCAATTAAACTGCGTGGTCATAAGACCATAGCATCAGACTAACCAAATATACTAGTTAAAAAACTTTTATTTAATATATTTGGACTAACTAAATAAAATACTTCACTATGACCTATTATTTTTTTCTGTGGTTTCAAAAGTGCTTCTTGGAGCTTTTTTGATGGGATTTTCAACGCACATTTTTTAAAAACAAATAACGTTGAGCAAAACAAAAAATGTTACAAAACGTAAAAAAACGTGGCAAGAATAAAAAAACGTAAAAAACGTTTTTTTACATCTGTGGAATGAACGTGGCATGAATGATGTGAGTGTTACAGCATTGATGGCATAATGCATTTCGTAGGTGACCACACTGGACGAGCATGAGTGGCATCGACTAGAGCAGGCGCACGTGCTGGCCAACGTCCAGCAGGCATTCAGTGACACTGGCGCTGCAGCGGGTGCTGAGATTGTCTCCGAGGATGAAGACATGTATGCTGCGGGAGACATGTTGTCACCTACAGCAGCAGGCCCAGCTTCAGCATCGCAGTCTGATGCCCATGCGCTGGCACTGATGCTGCAACAGCAGCTTGATGCTATCAACAATGAGATCAGGTCAGCATCAAGTTTCACTATTCGTCTCTCTTAGGCTGCGTTCACGTAGACACAAGTATGAGTATGAGTAAGGGTTCGGGTTTCCATTTATGGCTCGTAGAAGCTTCACTCGTATGAGTGAAACGTTCATGGTCTCTTCAATGCGTGTCGGCCATATTGAATGAAATTGAATCGAGGAAATGCTTTGCCATTAAAACAACAATATTCTATTTCATCTCAAATAATTTTACCAACTGCGCATCTCTAACGATGAACAATTTTGCAATGACATCAGCTCTGACGTCATATATGCGTGACAGCTTTTATAAATTGTATTAATGATATTTACGGGTAGTTTACTTCGCGCGGGTTGGATAAAAACACAACCTGCACAGAAACTACTTGTACAAGTGAAATTTACAGGTAATCTGTTCTCGTATGTATGTGAACGGTCGCTGCATCTTCATTGAAATACACAACGGGTACCCGGACAGTGCTGGACTTGTACTCGTGTCTATGTAAAATTGTAAATGCAGCCTCACACTCAGTGCTTTACTAGGAACTGGTTGTCGTTAATGCATAGCAAGCACTGTAGTCGTCACCCCCAAGTGTCTGCTAGAGATGGTTTGTCTCTCAGATCCGCAGGTGGTGTGTTATTTTCCCTGCTTTGAGGATGGCCGGGCATAATCTTTAGCTCTGAATACAATGAGAACTGTAAACTTGGTATAGTGCCAGTATTTTAGATTCAGTTGTAGTTCGTAGCCTGTACTCATCTCAAGTCACTGGTTTCGAAGATTCGAGAAATCGGATTAGGTTAGTGGCTTATTGTTTAAACTATTGCTTTGACACCCTGGGTGCTTTGTCACTGTTAGTTATGTGGCATGATTGATTGGCTTCTGACTTGTAAACTAGAAGTCAAAAGTGGCTTAATTGGTAACTTACCTGTTGTGGCTGTTTTGAACAATAATATTTTAAGGTTCCATTTGCCAGACAACAGTTACTGTTTTGTGTGTTGTGACGTTTTGACAGTTGACAGTTGACGTCATCAGAAACATTTTTATTTTGCGTTCTACTAACACACTGAGCATGTTCGATGTTATTACAGTTACCGTGTTATATCAATTGCTTACTCACTCACTTACTTATGTTGACGGCTATGATTGCAGGCTGATTCAAGAGGAGAAGGAGACAGCTGAGTTACGTGCAGAGGAGCTAGAGAGCCGAGTGGCTGTTGATACTCTACCTGCCAACTGGCGGCCGGAGGTCGTATATGACCGGTCGTCACCGCCATTGAGTGGCCGGTCGACCCCATCACCACGACCCTCGCTGCAGTCCCACGACTACATGCACAAGTACCATACGCTCAACAGTGCCGTGAGTCAACTACTGAGTTCCAATCAGATACTTTGTTAGAATATATCGCGGTTACACGAGGGCAGATGTAACAATCAGTCAGTGACAGATTTGTTGGCAATAAATGCAAAAACAAACACGAATATTCATAATTTTTTGGACATAGAGTATAAAACAAATTTCATCTGTAGTGAGTAGGTTTGCCAAGTGGAAGCTGATATGAATATGTCTGACTTTGGGACAGTTTAACAGAAAGTAATAAGTATTAAGTGAGTGTTTTTTGCCTTTAATTTGTCTGAAAACTTACTGTAACTCCATTCTTTGTTCCTCATTTCAAAGCTGGATATTAGATGGACTAAATGCATTGTTGTGGTAGTCATTAATTCATATTTAACAGTGTTTTTGCTTTTGATTAATAGTTTTATGTTCACACCAGCAACTGCTAAAATAAGTTACAATAAATTCATCAAATTACAACCTTTCATTATTGTTCTTGTTGACGTTTTGGCAACTGCTGCTGCCTTTGTCTGAACGACTGTCCACCAGGTGTAACTGCGGCGGACAGTGGGTCCTACCAACTTCCACACATCTATGACTACTTGCTGTCTGCCGCAGCTACACCTGGTGGACAGTCGTTCGGATGAAGGCAGCAGCGGTTGCCAAAACGTCAGCAAGAACAATAATAAAAGGTTGTAATTTGATGAATTTATTGTAACTTATTGTGTTACGTTTCAATCTATGAGTCTATTCAAAGACTGCTAAAATAGCTTTATTTACACTTATGTGTTATAAGCAGAAATCACTGATCTATTTTATTTAAGGTTATGTTCGATGTCTTCAAATAAATTTTTGTCACAGTTTTACCTTGATTATTTTTGGCTGCAATCAGATATTTGCAGCTAGACTGCTATAGCGTATCATAGCCGTCGCAATTCTGTCTGTCTGTCTGTCTCTCCCTCCGTCACATGGGTGGATCAGTCAAAAACAGTGCAAGCTAGGATTACCAAATCTTTACCATCAGCTGCCTGGAAGACTCTCGTTTCAGGAACTGTAAAGCTTTTCCATAAATTCGAAGGGGGTTACCCAGAACGAGGGCGCTAAGTGAGAGGGGGTAGGAAAAATTTGTGATTTTTAGCCATTAAGTCGCTGTATCTCAGTAACCTTGCGAGATAGGGCCTAGGTTACTATTAGTCACTAATAGAAAGTTGTACACTGGCTTTCGATTGCCACCGAATTCAATGATCTTGGATGACCTTGAACGCCAAAATAGGGGCTTTTATGGATTTTTTGGCGATTTCGAGCTGCGAGACACATTTCAAGAGTGAATTGCGCTGAAATCAGTTGAGATAGACATAGAGAAGCTGCATATGAAATTTTTTAGCATTGCACCTAGATTTTTTAGTCCAAGTCTCGATTTTCTTGGTTCAAGGAAACCTGCGCACGAGGGCATCAAAGAGTGGTACCCCCGTAAAAATCGTTATTTTACCGTTGTTGGCCAGTTTTTCATGAAAACGGTTGCGGATGGGCTCAGAGCATGCTGCTTATCACAGCAAGCACTAGTGACAAGGTTTTCAGTCATATCAACATCGAAAGACCCTGAACTTCCAAAATAAGGGGTTTTTACTGATTTTTGCGATCTTCGGCTGCAGCGCACACTCTAAGAATGAACTGCGATGCAATGGCTGGAGATCGACTGACAGTTTGCAAACAGGAATTGCTATAGGCTTTCGCGCGTCTCGTGAGCATTAGCTCAAATTTTTTGTTTTGTACCACCACAACCAGTGCACCAGTGCAGAGCCCAGCACTGGACTTAGTGCCATGTTAAGTAGTACATGCTCGATTCGTGCAATTATGTGCACACATTTTGCAGATACCTGGGCGTGGCGCGGGTGCTGTGCTGTCAACCGGCCAGAACCTTCGGTCTTATTCAGCCTCCAGCTCACATTTACCTGTCACAACAGCGGACGCTGGACAGATGGCCCAGGTCTGACCTAGACATTTACTCTAATGTGTCAGTTATTATGCAGTAGTGATGAGTATGTAAATCTTATACAAGCATAGGAGCAAGATGTGAACATTGAGCAAGGCAGTATGCTCCATTTAGATAATAAAATACGTCTTTGGGTGAAAGTATAGATTGTAGTTGAATGACGACACCATTAATTTGTCTGATTTGTAATTTTTCTTTCCAGTTAGGCAACGTAGTGAAGAATCTGTAGAAAATATCACGATATTGTCAAAAATATCGCGATATATCTAAAAATTCGCTATTCTTTTCGACGATACGATACGATATATCATTTTGGCCTCTAACTTGAAAATGAAAAGTTACGGAAAACCCAAAATTGGTATGAACATTCCATCATTCCTCATGGTAGATAAAGTCAAATTTCAGGGGACAGCTGCATAATATGTTGACACTGGGTCTACATAGGTTTCCAGTTAATTTGTTTTTTAAGGAGTGATGATGATGTTTCAAGTGTGTTGTTGTATGTGTATTGTAAATGTATTTTATAACTGGTTCAGTGTGTTTACTTTATCTCATAATTGGCAGATGTCAACTGTATTAATTCCGAAATAAATCACAATTTGCATCTGTGTGGTAAAATATTGGAATCTGAACATTACTGCTCATTTTACAGACACAGTTTTACATTTTTCTGTAGTTCATCGCTACAATTAGCAGCTGCCGGTATAGCGTTGAATCAGTTTGTCTCATGTTCATTTGTAGCGGCATTTTGTTTATTATATACACTTTGTAAGGTGCTTGATGACTGATGGCATCTGCCTACATATAGTGCATTGAAGAAGCATTTCCCATCTCTTGTGATGTTGCATTAATGATGCAATGTACGCAGGACTATACAAGTTCAATGCCGCGAGCAGCTGCCGGCCATGGCTGTGACATGCACCCCGTCTCTTCCGCCACTCAACAGTCTTTTGTTAGGTATGATTATCACATATTTGCGATTTATAAGACTTAGAGTAGTCATGTTGATGTTAGTTTTTTTGCTGTCAGACTTTGCAGTCGTTTTGTGGTGTCCTGCTAACTGCGTCGACTAATGTCGGTGCTGTTGATCGATGTCCCACTTTGATGGCCACTGCTTGAGAACTGTGGAATGATTTGTCGTTTGCTAAGTCCAGCCGAGTTATCTTATAGTAGTTTTGGATGCTGTGTCTCAAGTTGTTCATTTAGCTGAGTATTATTTAGCACCCCTGAGTCACTGCTGCATTGGCTTATGTTTTGCTTTGTTGTATGTATAGTAAATAATTATAATAAATATATTCCTAACTATATCAATTGTAATAGTGACATAATTGGATTATAGTTATAATTATAAATGATTAATTATATGTTTAGTAATAAAAAGAAATGATTATTGGGGGAAGTATGTTGTCCTGTCGAAAAATGCCAGTGTAGGTCTGTTTTTTTATTTCATGTGAAAAGTTTTGTCTTAAATTGTGAATTCTCAACTGGTACAGTTCTCACAGTAAAAGGTTGAAAAATTTCTGTATAGTTCAGTTTTTTATGCGCAACAGCAGCTACTGCTGTAGCGTGTCTTAGCCATCGCAATTCTGTCTGTCTGTCCGTTCGTCTCTCTGTCACATGGGTGGATCAGTCAAAAACGGTGCAAGCTAGGATCACCAAATCTTCACCATCGGCTGCCTGGAAGACTCTAGTTTCAGGATCAGTAAAGCTTTTCCATAAATTCGAAAAGGGGTCACCCCGATCTAGGGCACTAAATGAGAGGGGGTAGGGAAAATTTGCGATTTCCAGCTGATATGCTGTTGGCAGAGCGAGACAGATCACGGCCTCTGGCGAGTAAAAGTAAAACTCTATAGATAATTGACAGTAACAGCAACATGCATTGATTAGTATTGCAGCCAAATGGCTGGATTGAGTACAGAGCAATAAAACATCACATGCATGATAAAACATAAATGTTGGTCGTCTGGCGCCCTCTGGTGACTGACTTAGATTTTGCTTTACTGGGCTTTCAAACATGCAGTGCTGTTGCATGTTCCCGTTTGCATTAGCTGGGTTTTTCTTGTTTGCTCTTAAATTGAAACGTTTTTATTATGTGTTCTGCTTGACAGTGTGAATTGATGCATGGTTGTACTGCTGTGTGCTAGGTCATTGGACAGCTCTCACAGCATTACAAGTCCACAGAGCAGCAGCCACTCAAGCCAGGACTCCTTGAACCGTGCCAGTCAACAGATGCAGCAGTCTCACAGCGGCATGGCCATGTACGGCGGGCCGCGGGGCAAGAAGAAGACAGGCATAAAGAGCTCACTCGGTCGAATATTCAGCAAGAAGGAGAAAGGTCGCAAAGACCTGTATATGACTGGCGGCCGAGGCGAACTCACTACGGAATCAGAGCTTCGGCAGCTGGCCGCTCAAGACAGTACGTCGGATGTGGCTGATTCCATTTAGTCATCTAGTTATTATCAGATAAAATGTTTCATATAAATACAAGAAAAAAAGGACAATGAGAGAAATGGCACGGGTACATGCAAAAGTTATTGATGACGTGTGCATTTGCAAACACGTTTGTAAGAATAATTAGTGAATTGCAGTGATATTTTACATGACCCATAAATGCCGTTGATCATCAGATGGAGATAAGGAAAATGTCACTTTGCTGTACCCATAGCTTGTGGCACATTTTTAGAGCCATGTGAAACTGCATGGAAATAGCGCTGAGTTAATTTTTTTATATATGATATTTTTATATTTTGTATCTTGTATTTTTCTTATTTCTGAAAGGACATATGAGATAACAGTCAGTGTACAGAACTGATGTTAGTACTGATATGCTAAGGGAGAAAAAGTTTTAATCCATTTGTACAGGGTTTGCCAAAAAATGACCCAACTTGTTTTTGTCAGAATATGATCAAATCTGAACCAAATTTGATAATTTTTTGCACACAGATTGCCAAGACAATAGAAATATGTAAGGTACACTCATTGTCCACCTCACATAGTTTATGTCAGTGCACTACCATGTAAAACGCAGATGCTCCAAATTGTTGCATAATGCTCAGTTGTTGTGTACGTAAAATTTTAACAACTTAATTAAGCACACAATAAACTAAAATGTGATTTATTTAGCAGAGTTATAATTTGTGTAACAACTTGTTTCCAAATTATCAGAACTTATGCCCAAAGTGTAAACAATGGCTGACAGCAGCATTAATAATCAACTGATGAAAATCAGGCTCGTCGTGAGCCACAGCAGGGCCCGGGGAAACATTTTTGTGGGGCCCCTCTGGGGAAAAATTTTTTTGATTTTTTATTTTTAAAATGGTGCATTTTAGTGTACTTTATATTTTTGAGCGACAGCATGCCCCCAAACGTTGCAGGGCCCGGGGTAGTTTACCCCCTACCCCACCTTCTCGATGGGCCTGATCAAAATGCACATCACTCATTCATGGATAAAATGTGTTTTAAGCTCATCAATCAGTTATTTTGTTGTCTGCCATTTTAAGTGTAAAATATTTAATACCACAAAATTATTACATCACATGGCACTTTCTGTCAAATTGATAATAAAAGAAGTGAGCAATCTGATACTGATAATCACCATGTAATGTAACAATTTGGATCATCTGCGTTTTACATGGTAGTGCATTGACATAAACTGTGTGAGATAGACAATGAGTGTACCTTACATCTTTCTATTGTCTTGGCTAACTGTATGCCAAAAATTATCAAATTTGGTGGAGATTTTGATGAAGTTCTGACAAAAACAAGTTGGGTCATTTTTTTTGGCACACCCTGTACTTTCTAATAGTTGGTGAGTGCTAAAGTCTTACATTTCAGTAATTGTACTGTGAGCTGTTTTAACAGTTTTTTATGCCACACTAGTCTGTGCTGCATGTGGCATAGGGAAACATTACCACTGCCATTGTTTTTTTTAAAATTTGAATTGTTTAATTGTTATACTGTCCATAGTGCACATGCTGTGATATGTTGCAGGCAACATGGCATACATGGACACGATGCCTGACCTCATGTCGGAAACAGTCAGCATTGGGACATTGGGCAAGCAAGCAGAGTACGACCGACGCAGACGAAGGAAGTACGTTATTGTTGCTAAAGATGCACCGATGCAGCATTGGCTGATACTGATTATTGGCCAATCTACTGATTATCAGCCATTCATTAGTGCATCTTTAATTGTCACTGCTGTCAAGTTTAAATCTCAATTACTTTAATACTGTATTTGATTACCTTTGATTTGCCTTAACATATGATGGCACTTGATCTGATCTGATGAGATTTGGTCAGTTGGTCTTTTGTCATTAATCTGCGAAACTGTGACTCTTCAGTGCTTTGATGCTGGTGATTCGGTGAGAAGAAAGTCGTCTGGTCTATAAACACTAGCTGCAACAGTATCTATCCATATTCAGAGTTTTTGTTTCGGGAACTTCAGAAAAGTCGGCTAGTTGAATGTATTGCAGAATACTAGTTACGAACTATTATATTGTTACAGGCATGAGTTACTAGAAGAAGCGATGAAAGCCAACACACCTTTTCCGCTGTGGAATGGTCCAACAATTGTTGCATGGCTTGAGGTATATGCTTCTTTGGTTTATTGTTCCATCTTTACCATAGTGTGCAGCTTTGAATGCATTGATTGTACAGGATATGTGCGATAACTTGTTCTTTACATAATTTAAACGTGGTGAGTGTGTTACTGTGATGCATCATCCATAGCTTGTAGAAGTCAGTCGTGAATCTTAAGAGGTCCCAGTGAATGAATGCAATCTTTCAATTGTAGTGAGCTGTTGGGCTGGATATTTTCGTTTTTCAAGTTGAGTTGACAGTGTTGCCAAGCATGAAATGAGCAGTACTTTTTGGTAGTTGTTTGTGTATATGTATTTTATAGTGGTAAATAAATGACGTGTGAATAAATGATCTGTGTTGTATTAAGCACATTGTGTCAATGTACACGTTGGGCCATAAAAATCCGGACCTGTTTGAGCGTTGATAACTCAGTGATGGTTACCCGTAGAAAAGCGAGCTATATGTCAAAAGTTTTAGAATGTTGTAGACAAAGACGGCCGAACTTGCATAGCAAATCATTTAAATATTTTTTGCCTATTGCCTAATTTGCATAAATCTTCATTACCCCTGAAATTAGGCATTTGCATGAACTCCCATGTGCCCGAGTTCATTGAATTCAAAAACTTACTGCCAAAAAGTCCAGATTTAAATTCTGTGAATTATTCAGTGTTTGGGCATTGCAATAGATAGCATGGTCACAGAATTTTAGTAACTGACCAGCTAAAACGTATGCTAATCGAATGCTGGGCTCTGCTGATCCTGAACACATTGACTCCAGTGATCGATCAGCTGCCTAAAAGGACTGATGACGGTTATGAATGCAAAAGCTGGGCAACTGCTTATGTCGAATTTCATCCAAACTCAACGTATGTGTTAATGATTGTTGATATTTCACTCTATGCTAAATAAAAATCAAGTTAAATTCATGTGTTACTGCCAATTTAGCATGATTTTAGGGGTGGGGCAGATTTGTGTAACTCAGGCAAAGAATATTTAAATGGTGAGACTTGCAAGTTGTACACTTCTTCTGTATATAATTTCAAAACTTTTGGCATATTACGCGCTTTTCCATCAATAAACATCGCTAAGTTATAAAAGCTCAAATATCTATGTTAAATTTATGTGTTACAGTCAAATTTGGCGGAACATCAGGGTTGGTGAATATTTATGCAAATTAGGCAAAAAATATTTAAATGCTTCACTATGCAAATTTGTTGTTAATTCTTTACAGCATTCTGAAACTTTTGACGTATCACAGGACTTTCTACTGCTAACCACTGCTGAGTTATCAACGCTCAAACAGGTCCGGTTTTTTCGGCCCACCCTGTATTTAGGATGTTCATTTTGTTACTGTGCTCAGTGGTAATGTGAGTGATGCAAAGGGAAGCTGGTTTGTTGCATGACGTTGAGATTAAAGAGTGAGATGGGGATTCGGATGGCGGTAATACCTCGATTACCGTGGTAATTACTGCGGTAATGGGGACAATGTCGGCTGTATTTCCGTGGGAATGAGGATAAAAGCCACGATAATAGCGCATCGATGGGGATAGAATTTGCAGTATATCTGCGGTAGTGGGGACAGCTACAACTTTCTTCTATAGTAGTTGCTGTAAAAATACAGTTATGGGAATAATACATTTCACTAAACAGTACTGGTACATTGCATGGCATGTTTCGAAATGTGGATAATTTGTGTTTATGTGGAGTGTTGTAAAATTTACTAATTTGCAGTTCATTAGTAACCAAGAGTAGTAAAATGTGCAGATTACTAGCAGCAATTATATTTATCAACATAACGATGGGGATGGGGACAAAACGTGTGG
>Ga0056128_1005134_pt1 | contig 16451 bp, 9 predicted proteins | sample WorMetLIZISLAND2_FD_71113 | JGI IMG/M metagenome (GOLD analysis project Ga0056128, IMG submission 71113) | Marine gutless worms symbiont microbial communities from Max Planck institute for Marine Microbiology, Germany - Olavius geniculatus... ... | reverse complement strand
CGTCAGGGCGAATCCCAGATACGACCCGGCAATACGCACCATTGTGTCATCTTCCCAAGAACCGTGGCTGCACCACTCCGGAAACATCGGCCGGTTGAAGTACGACAACAGATACCCGGCGGTTATACACACTGCGTGTGCAGCAAAATACACCAACAGCACTGATATCATACACGGCTAAATGAAAATGACATGAAAAACAATGACAAAAATAACAGCAGTCAAAATTCCGAATAATAATTTTTTTAAAAAAATTGTATTATCGATGAATTCACATAACTTAATATGTCACTGTTTTAACCTATGAGTCTATTCAAAGATAGCGAAATTAGACATTAAACATAATTGTTTGCTTTTGAAAAAAAATGTTAAAGTTTGACGCTAAAAAAAATTGGCAAAAAAATGACTCTGAAAAAGATCCGGACAAAATCAAAAATTCTATTATTTATTTGCAAATGTGACTTTTTTTTACTGTGAATGTGTCTAGCCTATGTCTTTCCGAGGCACATTTTTAGTTTTACAGGTACCTGTGGAGCAAACTGGTCCAAAAACGACGTCAACTTCTTGACTGAGAAGCATTTGCAGCGTTGAAAACGTTCCGTTTCTTGTGGAACAACGATTTGCCTCATAATCGAGCATCATGTATGTAATGCTTAATACACAGCATTAAACAGCAACTATAACAACAACATACATTTAGGCAGAGTAATGGGGTGTTTACACCATCTGGCAAACGTCCAGCAAACTTCCAGCAAATGTATTCAAAATACACGTGCTAATGCTGGACGTTTGCTTGACGTTTGCTGGATCGTGCAAACACCCTATAACACATTAGAGAAAAGCAGCATCTTCTGTTGTTTTGACTTGATCAAGACAATGTCTATGAACGTTAGAACGTATTAGATGTATTCGTAACATTGTTTTGTGCATATTTTGAAAACACAAGTTCTACCTGAAATTATAGTCACGGAGAAGGCCGTCATTCTGAGCTCGTTCAATAGCAACGTTGATGGCTCCCCCGTCTTGTAGGTATGATGCGAGATATCCGATGCGGATGGTGTTGTTGGCGGGTAGTGATGAGTCAGCCTGGTTGATCTGTAGACCAAGTACTAGTGGCAGAAGCCACAGCCACCAGCGTCCACGACTCATCGTCGCTAACTACTGTAAACGTCTATAGATGCTCGAAGTCGTCAGCTTTAATATTGTGTAATTAATTCATCGCGCATGTGTGGGAGTGGGCCGGATGTTACGTGATTGACGGCAACATTTAGCAGGTGATTTGTCCTAAGTCACGCTAACTGATGACAACTCAGCGATGTAGCCTGTAGGCCTATGCTTAAGCTTAATAACACTATGCTATTGCACGGACGGGTTATGCCAGCGTGACAACTTCAGTGATAGTGCACAAAATAGTGGACCAGCCAAAATGCAATCTTACACTTTTTGCAGGCATCCGTGCTAGATTAACTCCTTGTAAGGCGGAGAAAAAGACTGGAGTGAATGCCACTTTTGGTTCTACAATTTAAGGTTATTTTCAAGGTTAAATAAATGAAAAATTAGGTAAAATTTAAAATTAAGCAAACGTTAATGATCTCTTTTACAACATCCAAGTATTTGAATAATTATATTCTGCCAATGGTTTTTGTTTAACATGCATACACAGAGTGACAAAAAATATGTAGAAAATAATGTAAAAAAAGTGTGTTATTACTGTCCGCGGTAGCGACGACAATGTTGCTTTCAGCTTCGTAAATAAGCTTGGTTTACTGTTTCTCTGTCAACACGATAAGCTTAATTTACAAATCGCCGCACTTAACTTAATAAAGTTTTTCACGAGCACATACTTTGATATTTTTTTAAAAAACGTTTGAATTTGAAGGTCGTAGGTTAAAGGAGAAGATCACAGGACCAGATTTTTAAATCTTTTACCGTTGCGAGTATTGCAAAAAGTTGTTAACACGATAACTCATAAACCACCGCATTTAGCTTGATTAAATTTTATACGAACATGTACTTTCACAACCTCTAAAAGGCTATAAAATTTTAGGGTCATATGGTTTACTCAAAGGTCAAGGTCACATGGGTTCTATGCGCATGATACTGCGGCTACCCGTAGATAGTACTGGGTTTTGAGAAAGGGTTGACAATCACGTACAGTCATTTTTGCTCTGATTTGAACTGGAAGTCTGATATGCATTTTTTATAGCAGACACAGGATGCTGCATAAGATAATGAGTGACCTCTATACGTGTCTGGATCAGTGCATGATTATCGATCAACATGCACATGTTCATGACAGCTTTAGTGCTTTTTAAAATATATACACCGTGAGTAAAAATACACGGCATTAAATTCTTTAATAATTGTCCAATGTCTATATCTTTTAGATATATTGGCCCATTTTTAAAATTCTTTTATCGCAGACTCAGCACGTCAGCAGACAGTTTGTAACAAAACGATCATTAAAATTTCCACCGTGCTAAACAGGTGTCGCTACACTATCTAGTGAAATGTTAATGCAATAAACTAAAATTGAGCCATAGTCTTAGTCGTGTATCAGCTACATTGCTCATGCCGGACAGCAACTGTGTTGAGAAAATCAAGTTTGATTTAACTGATTATCTGTCCTATTGCTATAGCATAGCAAGGGACAGATGATAAAATCACTTGCGTCTGTCTGTCAGTCTGTCATTCTGTCAGTCTGGCTGTAAACACTCCTACGGCCGCAATTTTGACTCCACTTTGATGAAATTTTGCGCAGTGATTCGGGGCCCAAAAAGTAAGATCGAGTTTGTTTAAAATAAAAATCTGATAGCTCCTTCTCTTATTTTACCTCATTTTAAAAAAAATTGCATTACGGCCGGTTAGGTAGCATTTCGCCTAACCTCATTTCGCCTTAGGCTGATTCCATTTCACCTAATCTTTTTTGATAGGCGACAACAACCAACAACAACGACTTGCTTTCTCGTTTTTGCCTTCTTGACAAGCTTTGTTTTGTCGTTCATCATTTTTTTTCTCATTTATTTTTTGGGCCGACCGCTAAGCTGTAAGCTTAAGGTCGACGCTTTGTCGTCGTTGTCGTCAGTCGGACGTAGGGGGTGCGGTCATATGGAACGCCATTTTACTATTTAATCCAGAATTCGTGATATGTACATATCACGAATTCTGTATTAAATAGTAAAAGAACTTTGACAAAGCAAACGACAAACGACAAAGCAAGTCGTTGTTGTTGGTCCGCCTATCAAGAGAAAAGATTAGGCGAAATGAGACGACACCTTACGGCCTATGGATACTTCGTGTTTACCTACCCCCCTATTTTCGGAGTCGGGCAATCTAACGGTGTTATTTAAATCTACCCCCTATCGACCTCAGTTGCCATAGCAACTATTCAAATGTTGCAAAATTTTGCATCACAGCCAATGGAGATTTCAAAGCGGTATAACTCGGTCCCCGTAAAAGATAATTGCGCGCTGCTTGCACCTACCCCTCTATTTTCGGGTCCGCGCTATCCGATGGTGTCATTTGAATTTTTCCGCTGACGACCCCTGTTGCCATGGCAACGAATTATTTTGGAGCAAAAAATAACTACAACTCGGCCTTCGTGAAAAATAATTGCGCGCTGTTTTCACCTACGCCCCTATTTTCGGGCCCGGGCTATCCGATGGTGTCATTTAAATTCCTCCCCTGCCGACCCCCGTTGCTATGGCAACGAATTTTGGGTGTCGTGTAAATTTCTTTTCTGAAGACCCCTGTTCTCATGGCAACCAACCGTTTTTATTCAAAGACAAAATTGGCTGCAGGCTCACAAAAGCGTCAAACGCTGAAACGCAGCTGCTAGACTATATATAGCGTAGCAATGGGACAGATACTTCGTTCAACAGAACGTATTTCTAGTTTGGACATCAATCTCAACGAATGTCACACTGGTGTACTGGCGTCGTTTAACAAAAACGGGTCGTTTGTCACATAATTTAGTGACTGACCAAATTTCATTTATGCGCGTTAAAAATATCTTTCATCCAATGCTTTATTATTTGTTGTTTGAAATGTTATTCTCAACATTTGTTATGCATTTAATGTGACGGGATTCTGTCACGTCACTAAGTGAAATTTTTAAAAATGGCATCAATTGCTTAAGCCAGTTCTTTAGCCGACGTTCTTTAAAAGCACTTCAAACTAAGATATCAATGGGAAACAAGTAGCCCAGCTATTGCTAGAATAGTCAACTGTACTGATTGTCAGTGACCTTCAAGGTCATCCGAGGTCGATGCTTTTCATTTCATCTAAAAGGGCGCATGCGATTTCTTATTAGTGATCAATAGCAACCTTGGCCCTATCTCTCGCCGTTTTTTTTAGATATGGCCACGTATACCTTAAAACTTTCCATTAAAATTGCGGCTAAACCGCTGCAGACGGAAACATGGTTATTATTGACGGCCTACAAGAAGTCGTTAGCGCTCTATCCGATGGTACCAACGCCGACCCCCCCCCCTATGACTTACCGTATAGCCACAATACATCCGTGACAGACGACAAACAAACAGACGGGTAGACGAACGACAACCGTGCCAATAACTCGGCTAAAGTGATCCGCATGACACCAGCTTGTAGTACTTCCTGTACTAAATAATGAATTTGTAGCTGGTGTCACTAACGGGATGTTTACACGATCCAGCAAACGTCCAGCAAACTTCCAGCAAATGTATTTAAAGTACACGTGCTAATGCTGGACGTTTGCTCTATCGTGTAAACAGCCTATAACTTAATATCAGTTCGTCTTAACAGAAAAGTCTTCTACAATGACAGGTGGAGACAGGATACTTTCAAAAAGTGTGCAGAGCGCATCGACTGACAGTGCTAGCCGAAGCTTTCGTCTTAAAAACAAGGAACGAAAACCAACGAAGCAACCTTCGGCAATTTGTGGGGTTTTTGGCATCATTTTTCTTTATTTGTAATTTATTTGTAGCTTAGATTAGCACCGCTGGCAGTTTCTATTGTCTAATTGTTTTACCTATTATTAGTTGCTGGTTTTCATTGTTGATGTCTTCATTCATCACTCTTCAGTCTTCAGTCTTCACTCATCGGCTCATCGGCCTTCAGTCACGCTTCGGTGCATTCTTTACTCATCGTTTATCACTCCTCAGCCTTCAGTCTTCGGTCTTCAGTCTTCAGTGAGGAAATGAGGAGCCACGCCCCCTCCAAAAGCTATAAAAGAGAGTCAGCCGCCGCTGCTAGATATAGGGATATAGAGACATCCGAGTCGGACCTCGACGCGGTTGGTATAGCGCCTGCTATAAGGCCTAGGCCGGGGCTTTGGCTGGGCACGGGTGTAAGGTTTAACTGTGGTGTTTTACCTAAATATTTTGGCTACTGCCAGTGGCGCTCTTTCTAGGTTATTGTTTGTTTGTCGAATGTTACGCCGGAGAGGAGGCTGATGCTGACGAGGAACCAGGATTGATGACCGTCACGTGGTGTGCTGACGTTACAAATTCTTCGTCCAACCTTCGTCAATTCTTTGTCCAAGCACGAAAGCACCGACCAGCGTCCCCCATATGCCTAGTTTACGGCGATGACGAAGCAAGCTGAAGTACAGCTTCGCTTCTAGCCGAAAGCCTTAGACCTAGTGCTGGTTTTCGTAATCTACTGTTTGGCATTGTATTGACTGTATTCGTGTCCGTTTTTGGTCATTCCATCAAGAGCTTTTGTCGGCAACCCTTCGTCCAACACGGAATCATCACCAGCATGGGAAACCGCCTATCTTCCGGGACCGAAGTTACCCATGCAGCTGAGATCTTGCAATCACCTAGGACGGAAGACGAAGCAAAAAATTCGGCGATTACAGTTGGCGAAATGCACGCCGGTGGCAGGATTGTGTATCATTAGGTGGGATAGCACTTTCTCAGGGATGTATCATTAGGTGGGTTTCTTTGATGTGATCGGCGGTAGCTCCGCTTATTGCGGGTTTGACAACAATAGAACAAATCAGTTTTCGTACAGTTAAATTTTAGTCAAATTGGTTAAATTTATTCTACATTGACTTGAGTCAAATATCACTTGACTTTATAGCTTAAAGGTGATGTTTCGGTGCAGAATCTGCTCAATCCAAACACTGTCGGTTCACCTTCTCAACTAGACAGCTAGACAGTCGAGACAAGCAACACGCCCCGCCCCCAAATCCATCTAACGATAGACCCGACCCGACGACAGTACCGCATTTCGCAAGGCCTATACGCCTTTGTTTCACTGACCACATTACGGTGGCGTGTGTTCTTATGCGGTGCTCCTGTAGGTCCTATTACGCGCCTTGTTCGTCCGCTTGTATGGCGGCTTGTCCCCTAGGCCACTACGTGCTTCAAACTCAAAAATAAAAAAGCGTAGAAAAATGAACATTGAGTAAACGTTACATAGTACAGGAGTAGTAGTCATCGTGACAATTTTTAGCTTAATAGGTTAAAGGGCAAGGCCACTTCATTTCAAAAGTGTCACGAAAACGACAAATATTTTCTGTGATCGCGGCTTGTGCGGCGACCTTGTGTGGGACGCTCGGCAACTGGACGGACGGACGGTCGCATATCCTGTCAGCATTCGGCAGCGACATAATTGCTCGTTATGTTTTGACTTTCGGTTGATGAGTTGACTACGCATAGCAGCTAATCAGTCAATAAATAAATCAATGAGACTTGTGTCAAGTTGTGTGACAATTCAATCAATGACAGACGTAATTAATGATATCAGTGTGTATCGATCAGCAAAGATTGGCACAGGAAAGAACAAAGAAAGAAAAACAACACGGAAAGGAAAAGAAGAGTCTTCAAAACTCAAAAGTGTCCACGAAACAAATAATACAACGTGTAAAACAAGATACATGTAACTACAGAAAGTAGACGGGTGCGTGCTACGTTGCATAACGTAATGTTAACAACGCATTGCAGTCTTATGAAAGTCCAATCTCGCGCACAATATTTCGTGCATAGGCTGTACGTAGCCTATACTTGAACTTAAAACAGAGTGCAATTTTTTACTGAATTTTAATAATATACATTTTAAAAGCCCCTTATGTGACCCAGACAACAGAAGACAACCAATTCATTAAAAAAACAGCCACTTAATTGTCGGGCACAACAAAGAAATGTGACTATCTGTTATCGCGCATTCCGAGTATTTTTTTTATTTCTGAGTTATCCTTTTTGCTTGCTTACTTACTTATTTACTTTAATACATGTAAATGCACCGAAGTTATTGTTCACATGCCACGAAAATATAATATTTGTTACAGATAGGCAGGTAAACAGTAGCGACTAACGACACTGGGAAAAGCGAATCACTCAGCTATCACAATATGACAACTAAGCCTATAGGATATGGATATGTGGATGTAACTAAAGCAATCGGGATTCGTTGTTCATTTTTGCTTAGATCTTTCCCAATCAGCCAAACGTTGACAGCACTTCTCTTTCCTGCACAGTGACAAATGTCGTAAGTAACAATTATTCGTTAAAGTCTACGTCTACAGCTGAAAAATTGTCCAGAATATTGTCAGTGTGGCAGAGAAATCGTAGATCACTACTAAAAAGAGGTCACACTAGCGTTCGGCCGTACGAACGGTTGGTGTTTTTGACTCGGACCTCTAGTGTGACCCCTATTAACATTATGTGACTGCGTTTGTTAATAGGACGATGATGATGACGAGACGGGTTTTTTGCACATGTTTGTATAGACTATTTTTAAATGTATTTTTCATGCTCGTGTTGCACTTGTCAACGTTTCATTAAACGAATTTATGATGATAATATTCAATTGACAAACAACGGATAGTCATAAATCAAAAACTTTTAAGCCTGCCTTTCCGTGTCACGAGTATGTGTAATTATAACATATCATAAACTATCTGAGCAGGCTATACCGTAGAAATCAGAATAAATATCTAAACCAATCAATCCGTGTAAAACAAGACACAGGTTAAATAATATATATTTTTTTCGTATCGTGTTTAAAGATGCGACAGAATAAAAAATAGCGCCAGAGAAGTGTGGCGATTTTGTCATCATGTATGCACAAAATATTTAAATTATGGCAAACACCGCATAGTTTCAATGCTGATACGAAAAAGTCGAGTATTTCAACCTGTAATAGGTTTAGATATTCATGGCTGTTCTTTATTAGCTTTGTTTGAATCTTTTCCAGTCAGCCAGTAAGTTTGCAGCATTCCTTTTCCCTACAAGTTACAGTTGCAATAACACGCGTCGAGTCAGACAATAACTTTTGCAGTAATTTTGCTAAATTCCTAAATCCTATGCTACACTTTGTAGTTACTATGCACTGCGAGTGTTAGTATCACGTTATTTATTAGTAACAAAAGCTACAAATCTGTAAAATCGTAACTAAGCACAGAACGTCATTCTGGGACAAAAATAGATTATGAACATGGTTGAAATAAGGTTAGAGTAAAGTTAGGGTAAGAGTTAGTGGTAGTGCGATTGGGTCGGCTAAAACAGTTCTTCAGAGTCGATCTAAGTTAATTAATGCAGTAGCTCTGAATGCATCTGGCAATTCGAAATTCGCTTTTGAGACCCGAAACTGTCCAATACTAAAGTCTAGCACCAATCATTTTTACTTGCCTTGTTTATTTTTTGAAAAAACATAGCCCCTACATTTGCAACGAAAACTACACTGCACTACACAGCAAACACGAGCAAGTGTTTAACCTTGACGCGGATTTCACCGCGTGGTTCAGTGACGAATTCTGGAAATGCCATGACAGCGGAATAGGCGTTCTCGCTCATATGAACTTTCAGAGCTGAAACATTGACAACACTTAGGCCAACAACAGTGGTTATATGATGTAAAATAAAAAAATTGTTTTTGCCAAAAAAGATCTCGCAACATTACAGATGAACTTTGTCAACACAAGCAATAGATAATAGACAAAATGAATAAACAGATATAGGCGTATAGCCTAAGATGTTGTACGCTAAGAATGTTTTAAATATATTGCAAATCATTTAGGCCTAGCAGAACAGACCACAATTGTAAATAAAAAGTGGTATGAGCAGTATGTTCAAACAAAAAATTCAGCTGTCGCTAGAATAGCCGACCGTACTCGTTGTCCGTGACCTTCAAGGTCATCCAAGGACGATAATTTTTATGTCATCTGAAAGCCAATATGCGACTTTCTATCAGTGATCAATAGCAACCTAGGCCCAATCTCGCACCGTTTGGCCACAATAACGCGTAACGGCCCTCAAGGTCATCCAAAGTTAATGATTTTCGTCTAATCTGACAGGGCGTATGCCACTTTTTATTAGTGATTAATAGTAACCTAGGCCGTATCTCTTACCGTTTTCATGATATGTTCAGTTTTCCATTAAAAAACGCACATTTTTCTACCCCCCTTCATTAAACTCCCAATTTGAAAATGTTCCCTTTAGAGTAGATAGTTGAAATTATGCACGTCCGAGTTTAACACACATGGCTAATTATTCATGTAAAATGTTTCGTTAGCCAGAGTACATCCGTGACAGACGGACGGACTGACGGGCGACAACCATGACAACAGCTCGACCGTTACTTAAGTACGGTCGGCTAAAAAGTATTCAGTTTTAAAACGGCCAATTTGGGGGGGGAGGGAAGTAGACTGACTCAAGATTATCGCTGCGTTTAGAGACAGCCAAACAACAGCTTATACACCACTGCCGGTCAGGTTTAGCTAGAATAAAGTCAACCTTCTCCGGTTGATTCCATGCGTGAAGCCGTGTTCACGGTGTCACCAAACAGACAGTATCTCGGCATTGCGTGTCCCACCACTCCTACACATGCAAACCAATCAATAGTTTGAACCGGCGTAAAATATGTCGTAAACTGTACGATTACGTCCTTAGCATAGCCTACTACAGTAAAGATGATAGCTGACTACTATACATATATATTCGTTCAATAGCAGAACCTGACACAATGCAAGAATGCTCACAATACGAAGTATAAAAGTTTTTTTTCTAAAATCGTCGCCTATAACAATATAACAAGTATTGTGATTTACAAACAGCAAAGAACGACTAGCCCTGTGCACATCAGTTCAGTTTAGTTTGCGTAGAGTTTTAATACGAATAATACAACTAACGGTACCAATACCACACATACACAAAGATAGGAATAACTCGTATACGTTATCTGAAAATTTTTGGACTGCGTTTTAGCATTTTAGGTTAGCCATTTTTGACTTTCTTCTTACTCGTTAAAGTAATCATAATGATGCTGGTATAGCTACACCGTGTCTCAAAAAATGTGCTACTTTGTGACACATTGGCCGATTTTGAAAATTTTTCGTATGCAAAATCAGAAAATAACTCGACATAAGTAATTATAGTTTTGGTTACCTCACTTCAATACTGTCGCTACAGCACTTTGCGAAATTTAGAAGTCGATGTTTGGCCGTTTACAACAATGAATTCATACTAGGTAGCGCATGCGTCGGCTCAGAAATGATTAACTGAATAGCAGCAAACACGATTGGTAATTACCATCTTTCAAAAAGTCACACGTGTTTCATTACGCCATGTTTATTACAGCATGTGCTCAAAATGTCCTCCTCTAGCACGAGCGCAAGCGGTAGACATTGACGCTTCTCGCCAACAGCACGTACATTAACCGCTGACCCAGAGTGGCTCTCTCGCTGTTGATGCGTCATTTCACTTCGTCGACATACGATCTTAGAATTAGTAGGCCTATAATCAGTGCTAAATCAGTTACAGATTTTTAATGATTTTGTGGTCTCAGTGAGTTTCTGAGCCGATGCATGCGCAATCCAGTAAAAACTCATTGTTGTAAATGGCCAAACTGCGACTTTTGCATTTTACAAGGTAGTGTAATGACAATATTAAGGTGAGGTGGCCAAAACTACAGTCATTTACGTCAAATTGTTTGTTGATTTTGCATGCGGAAAATTATCAAAATCGGCCATTGATTTACGGTGTTATTTAAAAAATAAAAATGGCACAGTTTTTTTGCGACATGGTGTAGTTTTAACGACACAGGCTTAGTAGCAATAAAAAGTCGATATACAACAGTGCTCTTGGTCAATAATTAACGTGGTTTAATGGAAACACGTCCTCGAGAGTCAATCATAAAAACACATTATAGAAGATAATACATGACAAACCTGCAGCACAGGGTCCAGTGTGTATTCCAATGCGTAGTTTAAGAGTCTCGTCAGGACGATGACGAATCGTAAAGTGATGTACTTGATCCAGAAGATCAAGAGCCATATTGCAGATCTCAAGGATGTGTCTTCCAGCGTTTAATTTTGGCAATCCGCTCACCACCATGTACGCATCCCCGATCGTCTCAACCTAACAAAATACGCCATAGTTTTGTGCAGTGTTGTATGACTCGGGTCCTAGACTTGGGGTCATGTTCCGATACCAGAATCGTGTACTTAAAACCTGAGGCCATGAGCACTAAAACTTAAACTTTTATTAATTATTGTTTACCCTTATTATGCGGCCTTTTTTACACCGCTTTCCTAGTCCATCCGGTACGTCGGGGCTCCTAACTCGAAAACGCAAAAAATGTAACAAAGAAGAAAATCAGTGAAAACGTTCCCAAAAGCATCGGCCATTGTGTGCCAATTTGTAGTACACAGTGCTGCAATTTTTGCAGCCAGATAACGATTTACCACATTATAACGTGACTGGGACCTTGTAGACGTCGTAGCGTGCTATGGTGTCGTCGAACGTACTGTAGAGATCATTCAAGAGTTCCACGATCTGTATCGGAGAACTTTCAGACGACAACACCGTGAACCCGACAATATCAGAGAAGTAGATCGTGGCGCTAGGATACATCTGTGGAGCCACATTACGTCCTGCCTTTAACTCGTCCGCTACGAAACTATGACACATAGCAATGCATAGTATCCGGCAGTCAAAAAAGGTTGCACCATCTGTAGGCTCATAGTTCGCAAGGCTCTTGTCATTCTGCGCAGTGTTCTAGTCGTGAGCAGCCCCAAATGGTGTTCTAGCATCGTGAAAAGTGCTTAGCATACGGAGGCTTTTCACTATAGGCCTACCTGCGCGTATTGCCCACACGTGTAACTGCAGTCGTCTAATAAATTTACGCAATTTGATCAACTTCACTTCAGTGACTAGCCGGTTTGGCTTCAATCCCTGAATCCAGTTTAAACACGGTAGGCTAATAACGAAAGCTTACGTTGGCAGCATTCGGTGAAGCAACACGTCTGTTTTTCTTTTCTCATCCATCAGTTCCGCAGTTCGTTGTTCCACTATACTCTCCAAATTATCCGCGTATTTCTCCAGCTTATGCAGCATACTGTCCATTATGTCAAACTTCCTACAACGTAACATAAATGTTAAACGTAAAACGAAATCTCGAATATCCCGTTAGATGTATGTAGGTTTCTCCAACATATACTAAGACCTACAGCCAACCACTGTTGTCTGATAAACCAACGGGATAACTACGTTACTTATAGAAAAAAAGATTGTTAAGTATCGACAAATACGACCTTCCTTTGTTTATGTTTCTGATGGCTTTGGCGACATCGACAAACGAAGGTCTTTCAGTCGGTTCTTCGGCCCAGCATTGTTTCATCAGAGTCAATATGCCCGGATGTACGCCCTCAGACTCCTGCTGGGGAAGAGGCGGGCGATATAACGGCGTACGATTGTCAATGATTTTCTCCACGATCACTGTATAATTTAATAAATAATAATAATAATTAAATTAATTAAAAAATTTAGTACCTCAAGAAGTAATCTACGTCATTTTAAACTTGTGTTTATAGCCATACCAGCCATACAGATTTGTAACGTTTGTAGCTAAGAGCACATTGTTCTGTATAAAATATGCCTATTCATGTTGGCTCTTTAGATTGTTTACGTTTACTTACATACGATTTCGTTATAAATGTTCAGAAAATGTTTAAAATAAAATTATAAATCTTGGTGGTTGCTTTTTTATAAACCAGCCAGTTGGATGTGATGCAAATACGCTTAGCGAATGATTTGAGTACAGTTTTGTATAATAATACCTTTTGGTGGGTCGACATGGAGAAAAAACGGCTCCTCTCTGAACATGATTTCCTGCAGGATGATAGCGAAACTGTAGACGTCAGCTTTCTGAGTTCCGTTGATAGGTCGAGTTGTCATACGCAGCAGCTCGGGGGCTGTCCACAGCTGATCACGGTAAAACTGATACTCGCCCACCTGCATATCGTGAAGCGTTTAGTTTGTAGTGTTATACAAAGCTCAAAAAATAGTTGATACAACAACAATAATCAAGTTTAGTTAACGTTTTGCTCTAGTTTTTAGTTAATCTAAAGTTTTTCGACAGCAATACCTTGCATAAGTAAGAATGCGCATCTTCAACAATGCGATATGATATCAGACGTAGGTCTAGGTCAAGCGTTGCATGAGAAACTTCAATGACTAAAGTATATTATGTTTCTCACATCGACTTAGTAGCGCCGTGGTAGTGTCGGAAAATGTTTCTTATTGTCGAAAAAATGGTATAGCAACAAAAAATACGTTTTGTGGAACAAGGTATTTGTCTCATTGGCGTTCTACAGGTCCTGTCTGTTACCATTAAAGACGTTCGTTAGTTAGCATCTTTACAGCCACCACTGTTGGTCTCTGCTGCATTAAAATTTCACGATTAGATCAAGTGTCATTGTTGGTCACAAAACAGTTACGGAGATATGGAACCTCAAATATTTGGGGTTAAGATCTTGACCTTTTTAGGGTCACGTGACGTCATCAACCACGTGATCATTGGACTCGCAATATATGGTTTCTTATAAATGATTTATTAAAACCGTCCATTCGTCTCGCATGGTTGCTAAAATATTGCATGTCAAACACTTGGCCACGGATAATTATTGTTTAAAATGCAGTGATCACCATTTTTAGGGGTTGGGAGCAAATTAAGTGGCAAATAGCCCACTTTTTCGACCCTCTGAATTTTAGTTTTTAAAAAGTTATTGTCTGATGTCGGAAAATGTTTGTTCCAAAAATATAAAATTTGGAACTAAATATTTTAATTTGGGGAAAATGTAAAAAAAAACAAAATTGAGATTTTGAGAACTTATAGACCTATCTTTTACCTCTAAAATATGCAGCTATTTATCAAATAAAATAAAACTTTCTGTCAAGCTTTTCTCAACCCATGACACCGCAACATCGATCTTATCAACAGTGAAGTAAAATAAATAAAATGACGAAGGCACAGCTGCAACAAAAAAAGCCCAGCTATCGCTAGAAAAAGCCGACCGTACTGCCTACGTCCGATGCACAGCGTCCGACTTCCCGTCACGGAGTGAAAACGATTTGTCAGAGGTGATACAGTTCCATGCACGCTATGTTAAAGAAACGCTGTCTCGAAAGCTACAGTAAACGTTAGTATGACAGACATCGCACGTGGTCATTTTGCCAGGCGATACAGTTTCATGAAAAGCGCCTCACGCCAACACAACGTTTTATCTGTGCCAACCAATAGGCTGCAGTAAGCTGGTACCCAGTAATTATACTATAACACGGCTATCGGGTTATATGGGGCTAACATAAATAGCGGTATTGAAACAGTTCTGCCGAGAGCCCTGCATAGTCTATTGGTAGCGTGAGCATCTGCTGCGCTAAAAGTCTCGCGTTCGAGTCCTCGACTCCTCGTGCACGCAAACATTTTGCAACTTTTTTCTCTTCGCTGTCGTAATTAACATTTTTTTCGTAATAATGTATTCATGCTATTGCAGCTTATTCAGTTTCGAAGCAATTCGGATGAACGGTGTTTGTTAATTGATGTGTAATTGTAGGAAATTAGTGTCCAAAGTTAATGCATATTCATGAAATACGATTATGCCGCGTGATTGGCCGGCACAGAAGTCCGACGTGTTGGCGTGAACCAAGGGCGTTCTATTAATAGCCAATTAATTAATAGAACGCACATTTTTACTACTTTTTCTTCATTCAACCCCCAAATTAAAGATATATATGGTTGAAATTTTGCATGCCCGAGTCTAAGACACATAGCTCATTACTTGTGTAAGGAGTTTTCTTCTATGCCCTACCCGTTAGCCGGAATACATCCATTACAGACAAACAGACGGACAGACGGACGACAACTCATGACAACAGCTCGACCGTTACTTAAGTACGGTCGTTTAAAAACGAATTAAAGCCTTTTAACCTGTTCTTCGCAGTCTTTCTCTCTGAACGCATGGACAGCGAATCCAGAGATTTTGAGAATCCATCTATTGTCCACGTGACAGTTAGCACTCGACAGGTAACCGTGTGATTGAAACACCGACTTGTGCAGGTAAATCATTCCCTATACGTTAGCATCAATATCAAAATTAAAAAGAAACAGTTTTCAATTATTATATACTAATAATGGTGAATGAAAATTTTAATAGAAATTTTGTGAGATAGACAGTGGCGGCGTTAGACGTTAAATTGAAAGGGACTATGACAAAGCTCGAGACGCCGCATTGCAGCGCAGGCGTTGAGCGGTGTTGAAAAATGGATATGCTGCATCGTTTTTTTTATATTAGTAATTTAAAGTAAATACTGAACAGCATGAAATGTCAGTTGAGAGTAACAAAATGCAGACACTCACATTGACAAGATCATGCATCATTGACATTTTGAAAAACCAATCTAACTTAATTTCGTCATCTCCAATAATGTCCTGCAACACAACACTTTAACGAATTAACTTCACGCTACGCTTGGTTTTGTCTGAATGTCATAATGATGTAAACCTAGAAATACAGGGTGTGCCAAAAAATTACTTAACTTTTTTGTCAGAACTTCGTCAAATCTCCACCAAATTTGACAATTTTCGGTAAACAGATAGCCAAGACGATAGAATCATGTAAGGTATACTTATTGTCTATCTCACCTATAGTTTATGTCAACGAACTACAGTGTAAAACGCAGATGCTTTAAATTTTTGATAATGCTCAGTTGTTGTCTCCGTTAAAGTTCTAACGACTTAATTAAGCACACAATAAATTAAAATGTGATTTATTCAGCAGAATTATAACTTTGTGTAACGACTTGCTTAGAAATTATTACAATTTTTGCCCAAAGTGTACATAATGGCTTAGATGTGATGCAGGAACGTCATTTAGCAGTGAGAGTGGTGAGAGAGGGCTGTGGGGTCTATAGACCCCCAAGGATTTACGATTATAGTTTTTTCCCTGTAAATCGTACCTTTGAAACAGTGTTACTGCTGCAAAAACAATACGTTACGCAGACTTAGACCCCAATCATCACTGAAACCCCAACGATTTATTGAATTTATATATAAAAAACTGCAAACAATTCATTTAATGTTGTATAAGCGCTGATGTAAAACGGCAAAAATCAAAAAGTATAAGCACGAACTAATGTATTAGCTTAGACATTTAATCTGTTCTCAGTAGCCAGATATAAATGTCT
>Ga0056128_1005133_pt1 | contig 16456 bp, 11 predicted proteins | sample WorMetLIZISLAND2_FD_71113 | JGI IMG/M metagenome (GOLD analysis project Ga0056128, IMG submission 71113) | Marine gutless worms symbiont microbial communities from Max Planck institute for Marine Microbiology, Germany - Olavius geniculatus... ... | reverse complement strand
CGGGGTAGGTAAATCGAGTACCGGCCTATCTGGCTGGGGTTAAGGCGGGGCGCGTTCACCTCTGTCGGGTGGCAGGTAACACTGTGTGATCCCATATGACAAGTAACGCTTCGTAGCTCTCTGTGAGGGGTTCGCTCCTTAAGAGCTATATTCTGATCTTTACCTTTGACCTTTACGTTTGCTTTAAGATTCACGACTGCAGTCGAAAGTTGTGAAAACAGTGCAAGTGCGGGCTGAGTCTGAATCCATAAGTGACTATGCTAAGACGCGCAGATAGTTGTGTGTGCATTGTGTGTAGGTCGTGACGGCAAACTGTCGTCGCATATTATCTGCCGATCACTCTGCCAGCAACGGAGTCGTTCACCTGGTTTCAGATCTACTGCAACCCGTCACCCAGTCAGTCGCCGACATCATATCCAGCCATCCGCAACTTACTCAGTTTGCACAACGTCAGTTCTACATAAGTACTTTTGTAGTTGTTGTCATACCAGGCACTCACTCAGTCCACAACTCACACGTCACGTCTGTAATCATAGCAGTTGTTGTAGGCCTAATAGTAGACTAACTTTTCGTTGCAGTAGTTGTAATATCAGTGGCTGACATTGTCTCCAGCAATCGCACAAAGTTATTTCGGACTACACCGTGTCCAGAAAAAAAGCCTACTGTTTTTTAACATATCTTTGTTAAACCTTAAGCTATTTTTATAATTTTTAACAGGAGTCATTTTGAGTATTCATTTTATTAAACTGTTGAAATATTTTCTTTTTACATTGCCATGTCACTACGTAGATCTGGCGTAATTATGACGTCATCAAAAAAGCCGTTTTTACTGTATCCGAGGTAAAAAAAAGCTAACACTGTTTCGGTTAATAACTTTAACAAAATTAAGAATATGTTCAGAATTTTTTGTAGGCAACATTAAAAAAGCAACATGCAACTGACATTATGCTGATAATCCACTTCGCCCAAATGCTGACGCCACTTTACCGTGTAAAATAAAACACTCTTCGTATTCTTACTTTACTCTTCACCAAAATAAACAGAAATGCAGAAAAATAGGCTTTTTAGCCTGTAGCTGCCTTATTTGTCATTAACAGTGACAAAACTTGCTATCAACCAACTTAAAGTCAACAACTTTATTACAAATGTGCACTACCGCGACGCTAACGAGGGCTGCAGAAATGACGCTACTCGCTGATAACGGCTGCTGCACAACGACGTTCCCGTACTGCACGCGACGGCCACGCGTTAATACGGCGAAAAGCAAGAGTAGGTTAAAAATTTTGATAAAAAATAATTCATTTCTATGCCAGCAATCTTTGACGTTTTTACTGCAATTTTCTTTTATTAGTTTTTCTGTTTTCATATTGCAGAGGCTCATTTAGACGTTATCTGTCCGAAAAAATGGCTTTTTCGATCACGTCACGATTAAATTAATATATTTAGTGAGAAGTAAATTTTGAAGACAAGTTTTAAATGTTTTTAGTAAAGCGTATCATTGTGATAATGTGTGCCAAAATTATAAAAAGTAAGTTTTAATTTGTTGAAGTTATTCAGGAAAAACTGTAGGCTTTTTTCGGACACGGTATATACGCACTGCAACTGTTACAGTTATAGGGCTTAGGCCAAAAAACTTCTTCTGAACTAGCAATGAATTCAGAATGGTCATTCTGAAGTCCTTTCCAATTTGGAATCAAAAACTATAAGTTTACATTGACGGAAAAACAGTAACTTATAGTCATTACTTAGCCTACTTATAAAATTTCTGACACAGAAAAAAAAATTAGGCCTATACCGTCTGCCTCCCCAAAAATTTCATACCTTCCGAAACATATTTCTGGCTCTTCCGCTATAGTGAGTGCCATTTAATTGGTGGTTTTTTAGTCGTGGAGCGCTCTGGTTTGTGGGACGAGCTGTCAGCAATGCTAGGAGGCGGAGTCAGAGACCTGAGCGTGTTCGCTCCTAGCAACGAAGCTTTCGACAAACTGACGTCATCACTGCGCCAGCAGCTTCTTGGTCGCCATGACAACCAACACTGCATCAGCAGTACGCTTGATAACTCATTTCGGCTGGTCATTTTGATTCGTTTTAGTTTCAGTTATCGTTATCGCCATTGGAAATATTCGTTTTCGTTTTCAATAACAAAAATCGCACTGTGTTTGTTAGAGCTCCTGCTAGATCACGTGCTTGTTCACGTACCGTAATTTTATTTCCTCACTGCCATAATAATAGCTAGCCAGCCGCAAAAAAGACGGTCAGAAGTTGCAATTTTCTGACAGACTGGAGAAAATTTCCCACAGAGGAGATTATAGACACTCAAAAGTTTAATTTTTTTTCCTGAACTTTTTAAATGGGCGATTTTTAGCCCAAACAGTTGTATTTTTTTTTAAAAAGTGGTCATACGAAAATTGTTAAAATTTTAAAAATTAAAGCGGGACAATTGCCGCCTAGCCTCCAACGTGTTCAACTGATGCTGTCGTCGGCGTAGTAATATACACCGTGTCTCAAAAACAGTCAAAAATGTTTTGGGCATAACTTAGTCAAATTTCCACCAAGTTTGATAATTTTTGGCACAAGGATGGCCAAGACAATACTATTATGTACGGTGCACTCATTTACCACATTACCTAATTTATGTCAACGCACTACCGTGTGAAACACAGATGCTCCAAAATGTTACATTACGTGGCGATTATTTGTATCAGATGGCTCACCTTTGCACCATCAATTCGACAGAGGGTGCGACGTGGTTTAATGATTTTGAGGTATTAAATATTTTATACTGAATACAGCAGACAGTAAAATAGCTGGGTGATGAGCTTAAAACACATCTAATCGATGAGTGAATGCATTTGATCAGTCGATCGTTGATTCTGCTATCAGCCATTGGCGTAGCATCTAAGCCATTGCGTCTTTGTATGCGGAGCACACTTTGGCATAAATTCTAATTTGCAGGGTAATTGTTATACAAACTTATAATTTTGTTGAGTAATGTACATTTTAGTGTATTTTGTGCTTGATTAACTCGTTACAGCGTTTACTTGACACAACAACGCAGCATTATGCAAAAATTTGGAGCACCTTTATTTCACATGGTAGTGCACTGACACAAATTAAGTGAGGTAAAATGAGTACACCTTGCATAGTTTCGTCGTCTTAGCCATCAACATGCCAAAAATTATTAAAGTTAGTAAAAATTTGACAAAGTTATGACAACAACAATTTTGACTCTGTTTTTTTCTGAGACACGGTGCATAGTTGTTGTCGTTGTCAGAGCTCAGGGCCGACGGCCTTAGCAAATCGGCTGTCCGGTTGCAACTGTGCATGAGTAAAATGAAAGTCAATCCCTCGGCCCTTTCCCTTTTTTTGCTTCTCTTTTTTCTTATTTTCTAGCCGACCGTAGTTAAGTTACGGTCGAGCTATTGGCATGGTTGTAGTCCGTCTGTCTGTTCATCCGTCTGTCGGTCTGTAACGGATGTATTGTAGCTAAGCTACAGGTCGTAGGGAAAAACTTTTACACGACTACTTAGCCATGTGTGTTAAACTTTGACATGCAAAATTTTAGCCATTAAGTGCAAGAGAAACATTTTCAAATTGTAGGTTAAATGTAAGGGGTAGTAGTTTTAGCAGATTAGCAGTAATATACTAGTAATACAGTCATTATTTATTATTAGACTAAAAACACCAGAAGCAAGCAGCAAAACACCAATTACTTGGTAATGTCAACCGTCTGCACTATTTAGAACTTATATGTGTATTTAAAAATGTAAGTTACATCACGTGAATCACGTAGGCGTAAAGGTTTATGTCACATTAAAGGCTGGAGGAGCAACTGCAGAAATGTTTTATGACTCTACAACGATCGGCGATGCAGACTGTTCAGTGTTCATTCCACGATTAGCGAAATGAGAGGTCTTCTATCTACAGTCTACACTAATACAAAAACAACTTGTGCAAAACAGTTATAACTAAAAATGTAAACCACATCGCAAAGTGTAGTTAAGTAAGCAACAGAGATTGACATGATGTTTAACTATATATAACTAATAGATGTTACCACTTGGAAACTTTTAGATGCAATTGAAAAACATAATGTAATTTAAAATTACAAATAACATGACCGTGCAATTGAATTACTAATTACAAATTACATCAAAACAAAATGTAATTTAGTTACAAATTTGTAACTGAATTACGTAGCTGAATTACATGTAATTTTGTTACTGCCCAGCTTTGTCGATAATAATAGTATTAGTAGTAGTAGTATAATAGTAGTAGTTGTTGTTGTCGTTGTTATAGAGCTACTACTACAGCACGTGGTCTGCCACGTGGTCTGTTCAACCGCTATTGACACCACGGCGTACACGATCAACGCGCTGGGAAACCGCGTTAACCTGACCCGCGGCCCTGCGACTACTGTAACAACTACAACTGATCATGATGATGATGATGATGATGATGATAATAATCTGAGGTTCAACACGGCTGTGGTGACGGCAGCTGACCTAATGGCAACTGATGGAGTGGTTCACATTGTTGACGAACTAAGCATCCCCACTGACGGTTTGTAGAGTTACGTGTAGCCTAGTAGTAGTAGTAGTAGTAGTAGTAGTAGTAGTAGCACTGTAATGGCAGTTACTACATTGTTTGAGATTTAAGCCGTGGTTCAAACCTCACCGCGGGTCATTTGCAAGCACCCTTGCTTATGGGCCTATGTTGCCGACGATCAGCGCGATAAGAAATCAGTAGTAGGCCTAGCTTATGGGCTGTGGGATGAAGGCCTGGCTGACTGGGACGGTGGTATGTCTGTTGGTTCCTCTGAAGCCCGGAATGGATGGACCTTGCGTAAGCCTAGTGCACTGCAGTATCATTAGCTCATGCCAATCAGCTGTCATTTTCAGACTGTAAAGTGCTTCTGGTCACGAGTCTGACTCATGTAAGAAGCGCTATAGCTAGTAGACCTACGCAAACGTTGGACTGGACGCCCTCAGCTTCAAAAATAAGGGGCTAAAAAGGCTGATGTCGCCAACTCGCTATATTGTATACACAAATGACTAAACATGTTGACAGTTTTTTTCGTTAAGACGTTTAATATTTTTGGCCTCTTTTGGACGAAAACAAGCAGCAAGCTTTCTTCGTCTCTCAAGCCTTTGTCTTTACCTTATAATGGCGTATAGCATAGTGGTTAGAACGTCGGTCCGGGCAGGCGAATTTTCCCTATCATACGCTAGACTGATGGATGGCCGTTTGACCACTATATGGGTAAAACGTCCGCTATCAGTCAACCAACAAGGCCAACTGAGCCTGCCATCACTCCGGGGTCGGTTAAATGAGTAGTAACCCATTTATATATGGGTTATGGAAGGTGGGGACCTTATTACAGCTGATTGAGGCTGCCTGGCCTGGCCGCTGAGCCAGCCTGTGTCTGCAGGCTGCACGCGGTGGCTGTGCGACCGGCGGCTCTGGTTAGTGACGAAAGCGCATTAAAGGCGTGTGTGCGACGATGCGCTTTATAAATTGACGACCTTTACCTTTACCTTTACCTTTTTGCCTTTGATTGACTGACATTCATTTGGCGGTCCTACTGTGTAGCGTTGCCGTTGACGGCGGTGGCTGATCAGCTGGGAGCATCTTTCTGGCTGCGACTCGTACACAAAGCAAAGATGGTTGACGCACTGAATGATCTGAACAACGTCACTGCCTTCATACCGACCAACGACGCTTTCCAGGTCTTACACCGCCACGCGTCTCGTTCGCGCTGTCTCTGTAGGCTCTATAGCCAGTGGTCAAAGTACAGGCTATATTAGGTATATTAGAGGTTGCTGCAGGCAATGGCAACAACTTGCCAAGCGGTATCCTGTGATAGTGCTAGTTTGAGGAGCTACTTGGCCGGACTGTCGACCTGTGAGGCTTCGGCCGAGGTCGGGCAGTTGCTCCAGTGCGGTGCCGCCGTGTCTGTGCGGCGACGGCGAGCGCCGCGACGGCGAGCGTCTCGGTCGCTCGCCGTCGCCACACGGACACGAACGGCCTTAGCCGGTACCTATGATTACCATTTTGGTGGTCGTACGTACCGGCTAAGGCTGTTCAAGGCGGTGACCGGTCATATATCCGGCCCTCACCGGGCCGGATATATAACATCCGGCCATCACAAGGACGGATGTTTGACCGGTCATGACCAGGCGCGTTTGACCGGTGACAAAATTTGACTGGTCATATAGCCTATAAAATATTTGACCGGCCGCCGGTCAAATATCATGTACCTTTTACGAATGTTGAGACTATAACTTGACTAAAATCGTGTTTCAATGCAAATTTTTGCTTTTATTAATTTTTCAACAAATTTAAAAGAGAAATGTCGGCGTCTTATTTTTGGTTTTGGAGGAGGAAGTGGACGCTTATGCACTGCAGTGTTTTGCCAAAAAAATTGAGAGCTAGGACATGTACGTCTGTGGATATGGATATGGATGGGAAATTTCATATCCACGGCAAGCCTGTTAAAGTAGAATTGAAGAAGTGAAAGAACTAATTTTATAGTAAATTTGCACCACTTTTTCATCAATCTCTTATTATCTTCACCTAGCTATTTACGATGCCTTACGAAACAAAATAGACAATAAGTTAATTAATTAATCATTGTATGACTATATGTATTGTATTTGAAGCCATTTTTCCAGGACACTGGTATGCTATCGGAGATTGCGTGCGTCAAAATTAGATTGTGAATATAAATGAAAACATTTTACTTGTGATGTGTATATACATGAAATATATCAAAAATGCAGAATTATTTAACTTTCTTCAAATCGCCCGCCCCAAAAAACTCTTTCAAGCCTATTTTTATTTGAGCATTTGCTCCAAGGTTTATGGTGTACCTACACGCGCTCCTGTTTCTACTACTGCTTATCCTGTTGCTGCTGCTGAGCCTGCATGCTACGTCATGAAGACCGTGACAGTCCATTAGTCCTACCGGCTTAAGTCATGTCTGCTGCAAAATTGTGACAAAACGAGAAAGGTTTATGGTTAGGTCTGGAAACCGTAAGACTAGAAACTGTCACTGCTGCTGCTGCTATATTTTGTTCCAGGAGCTGCCTGCTAACGTGACTGAGCTATGGGAGGACGAATCGAGTGAGCTACGTCGCATGCTGGAGTCACACATTGTGCCTCATCGTCGTCTGCGTGCTGACAGTTTCTACAACAACCTGCGTCTACCCAGTATCAACTCGCTGCCGATCAACTTCAACGTCCTGCACTCGGTATGTACATCGTGTCTCCGAAAAAAACTGTGCCAGTGTTAGACGTTTTTGAAACTCTGTAAGACACTGATGGCCGATTTTAATAATTTTTGGCACAGAACATTACGGCTATGATTTTGCCCGCCTCGTCTTAATACTGTTGCTATACTAACTGGTGAAATGCGAAAGTCGTAGTTCGGTCATTTACAATATATACTCGGTAGCGCATGCATCGATCGGCTCAGAACATCATTGTGAGACCACAAATCGAAAATACTTTACAGTTTACACTAATCGTATCCAAAATCTCGGACGTCGACGAACTGAAACAACGCATTAGCAGCGAGTGGGCCGCTCTGAGTCACGCGGTTATCGAACATGCTGTTGGCGAGTGGCGTCAGCGTCTACGCGCTTGCGTTCGTGCGGGAGGCAAACATTTTTAGCACATAATATAGGCCTATATGCTGCAATAAAGATGATATGACTTGACACATGTAACTTTTTGAGACAAAATATTAATTGTCAATCGTGTATTTCTCTCAGAACATCATTTTTTAAGCATTTTTATCATTTCTGAGCTGACGCTTGCGCTATAAACGGCGAAACTACTACTTCAGCATTTCACAAAGTAGTGTGGCAACAGTACTAAGGTGAGGTTGGCAAAACTATAGGCCTAGTCATTAACGTGACGTTTTTAAGCGATGTTGCCTGCCGAAAATTATCAAAATCGGCCGATGTTTTAGTACACGAGTTTTTTAAGCAATAAAATAACAATAAAAGTTATTTTAGGTTAACACGAGACATAATTTGGTAGAGTGTGAATTTAGCCTAGCTTTGGGAACCTAGGCCAACTTGAAAATCTTGACGTTGCGCTGAATAATTATCTAAACAAACTTTCGATTATCTATGGTCTACTCTCTACTCTAGAAAGTTTTCATTGCTCTATATACCTGAGTGATTGGATGATTGATTGGTTGTCTAGTTTCCGTTCGGTGATGAGCAGATTGCCAGTGTGCAGTGTGCGCCGGTTGTTAGCACTGACATTGACACGTGCTCCGGAGTTATACATCTCATCGACGAGGTTAGCTTTTCGTAACACTCTGCTGTAACCAGCGTCTTGCTGTAATGCTATTTACCACAGAACTTCTAATACACATACAAAACGCTGAGAACGTGTTTGGAAGCCTTCATTGCGTCTATACTTCCCGGCCGTTGAAAAAAGAAAAATAACGCTTTAGAAGGTGATGAGTAATTAAGTTTGCTCATTCAAATCAAGCAACTATGATTTAAAAGTGTGCAAAAATGTAGCGATAACAGAGTAAATTAACGTATTAGCAAATGCTGCTGTAGACGAACGCTGTCCTTTTCAAACGTCTTCTATAGATTTCTATATGACAACCGATCCAAATTTCAGGATTTTTAACATTTCCAGACTCAAGACAGGAAGCAAATTTTAGCAGTTTCGGGGTCATGAGCGGGGGGAGGCTTGGACCGCATGATTGACCAGTGGCGTGGTGGAATGGGAGGTACTTGGCGGCAGCAATTTTAGCCTGTGGGAAAATTTTCCTTTTTGCCAAATTATTTTTTTTCTACCAAAACACACAATTTGTGGCCGCATTTCAAACAATTTAGGGGCAACATTGGAATTTCGAGCACCCCTAAATAATCACGGCCCATAATCTCCTCGGTCGAAAGTGTGCACCTGTCTGGCAAAAAAACTGCAACTTCCTGCTCCAACTTTTTTGCCCCACGATCGACGCCCTTGCACGTGATTGATTAAACGATTTCCCGTATACAGGTGATGTTGCCACCTGTCGGAGACATACTGGACTTGCTGTACCGGCAGCCACAGTTCAGCAGACTCGTCAGCCTACTGAAGGATATCAACTACGCAGAGGCGTTTCAAAGCCAGGATGAGATCGTCACCTTCTTTGCACCGACCAATGAGGTTATTTGTTCGTTACTTTGTACCATCATTAATTCCGAGTATTGAGGAAGAACTTAAGGAAATGCTAAAACACCGAAGATTATGGGCCTAAACTAAACTGCTTTAGACCTTAAACAGTACAGCTCTATACCATCATGTCACATAATATGTGAACCAGGCTCTATGACATGATGGTAAATAAAAGTAATTTAGTTTATGTAAAACATAAAAGCACTTCCAGTAATTATTAAGTACAAAATTTAATGTTACTGGAAAAAATTACGGACAATTGGACAATTTTTTTGCTTTCTCTGTCGCGTATTTTAATTTTTTTTTACTTTTTTGCCCGAATTTTTCACCGCGTTTTGCCCGAATGTGGGTGGGGGGCGGCCGCACCTCCCCAACTCCTACATCCATGCCTCTGCTCAGAAAAAAGACAGACACATCTATATATGAAAGAAGCGCCGAAGGGAATGGCCCATGCAGCAAGAAGGTTGGCTCAAGGAGGGCTCTAGAGGAGCTACTGGAAGTGGAGAAAATGCAAATTATACGTGCATTTTTGTCACAAGTACATTTTAAGCAAAACTAGCACCGTTTATATGAGAGGGGATCATCGATCGTTCCCAATCGCCTTTAGCCTATATATATCCGCCACTGCCACTAGGCTAATTTTGTTGAATTTATGGCCAGACTTATATTACGGGCCAGAGAAGAGCAGGGTGTTAGACCTACGATTACATTTACATCTGTACATGTTTCTGGTTGTGATTTATTAATGTAGGCGTTTTCATCGTTGCCAAATGGTGTGGCGGATCAGCTAACTGAAAATCCGGAGACCGCACAACTCATCATCCAACATCACATCATCAGAGGTAACTTCGATCAGCATTCTAAGAATGTGCCTAGCCTGTTGCAACAAGAAAGCCCAGCTGTCGTTAGGGAAGACGCTTTTCATCATCATCATCATCATCATCGTTTATTACTCAGAGCCGGATTCAGGCATGGGCAACACACTACCTTGAAAAATTTAAAAGATTAATTTAACTTAATAAAAATTGTAAAAACAGCCCAACATCAAATAAATTTATCATCATTATACCTTTACATAAAACTCGTGTTGTCTTCATACTGACAGACTGACAGTATGTCCCATGTGCAGTGGCGTCGATCGTAGCCGAGGAGCAAGGGAGCAATTGCTCCCACAAATTTTGGGCTGTCGGAAAATCTTTTTTGTCAAACGCAAAATTTAGGGCTGAAAACCCCTCCATTTGAGGAAAATTTTGGGGGCAAAATTAGCCAAATTTAATGTACAAAGTTGAAAATTTGAGCACCCATTATCTCCTCTGTGGGAAATTTGCCATGACTGTCGGAAATTCCTGCCCTGCCTAATTTTTAACCCACCACACCGCTGCCCATGCATCTGTGTGCGTCTATAGGAGCGGTATGCTGCTCCACAATGTCTGGTAGTCGTTGGTTCACGCCTCACCACGAGCAGACTGTAGATGGACACTGGGTCTCAGTGCGGCGTCGCCACGGACAATCGCTGGTTGATGGTGTACCCATCAGGTAGGCTACTCGTATCATCATTATTAGTTTAGTTTCTTCTATACATGGTGTTTCATAAAAAGGCACCTTTTTTACGCGCGACAGCAGAATGTTACGCGCGTCTTAGCTATGGCATGGGCGTCTGTCTGTCTGTCTGTCACACTGCTGTACTGTATCAAAACGGTGCAAACTATGATCATTAAATCTTCACCATGACTGCCACAAGGACTTTGGTTTTTTTGTGACGAAATTTGGTGTCGCTGGGGAAGGGGTTCCCCTCAAATGAGGGCGTCAAAGTGGGGTCCCCCTAAAAGACGTTAACTGTAATGGGGTGTTTACACGATCCAGCAAACTTCCAGCAAATGTATTCAAAATACACGCGCTAATGCTGAACGTTTGCTGGATCGTGTAATCACCCTATAAGTCGGACGCCGGCCTTGGGGCATAGGCGATATGGTCCGTATTCGCTAGCGGCAGCTGTGCTTCTTGTAACCTTTTGATGTGACATGTGGTACAGGTTGTGTGACGGAATGGCAGCGCACTCTGTTTACGTCTTACATGTGATGCAGTGGCGTAGCCAGAAATTTCAACTGGGGGCTCGTCTCCTTTCCCCTCCCTTCCCTAATTTGTCCTTCCCCTCCCTTTTCTCTTTTACCCTCTCCCTCCTTTCTCCTGTCCTCCCCTCTTCCTTTCCCCTCCCGTCCTTAGAATTAGGATCCTTAAATACAGCTAGGGAGTTTGGGGGAGCGATGCGAGCTCTCCCAGCGGGGTCTGGGCGGAACCCCAGCCGAAACCGAATTAGGTGCATTTCAGCTTTAAAAAATGAGACCTGGTGGCAACGATTTTAATTATTTTAAACTGACCAAATACGCCAATCTCGTGCAGTTTAAACGTATGCTTTTGTTGGCTGGGCCAGTGATGTGATGCGTCTTTCAGATCGTGTGACGGTACGGGTATAGCGCTGAATGATATCGTGCTCTCGGATCACTCGTTCGTACCTTCGCCTCTCAGACAGCATTTGACACTGAAACGTCATCGTGTTGACGCCCTGTTCTCTAAGCGGTAGCCAAGCTTCTTGAATGATGTGATGTGATGTGTGTTTCAGGTCGTGTGACGGTATGGCGGTGAACGGCATCGTGCACTCTGTGGACTCGTTCCTTCCGTCAGCCCTCAGACATCATCTGATCTTGAGACGTCATCGTGCGGCAAGACGTCATCGCGCTCATGACATCTGGTCCATCCTCGACGCACTCCAGATCTGATGCATCCAACCTGCAGCGGCGTCGCGGGCACGGGTGCATGGCGCTAGGAATCTGAAGCTGGTGCGGAGGGAGGTAACTTAGGGGCAAAGACCAGCGTGCAGGACACGGCGCTGCATGGTTCCCATACTTTTACTGACAAAAAAAATTCCACGTCTTTTTTGCAGTAGCCGACTTTCCTGGACCGTCAAAACGTTTATCCTGCACTTTATTGGAGTCTGCCAACGCTCAAAATATAAAAACAAACAACGGGAATTGGATAGTCTTCCCTCCAGAGCCCACTAGGAGTCCAGGGGAGCATCGTAAAGTCCTCTACTTGGGTCTGGTTGCATTTTGAACCTCAAAGAACACATCTCATGAGAAGTCATGCAGGATTTTTACTTTCTATGACTTTCCAGGACCTTAAGCATTAATTTCGAGGGCTTTCCAGGACCAAACTCATTCTTTGAGACTTTCCAAGTCTTGGAAAATCAAAGAAAAATATTCCACAACTTTCCAGGACAAGCAGAATGGTAACCATGGGGCTTAAAAGGGGGCATGAAAATCGGTGTGAGGGCCAAATGTCCATCTATTCAGCTGCTGCATCAAAAAACCCTACCAACGACATCTTAGCACAACCAATATTTCTCCTGGGTAAACCGAAGAGAGAGACAAAGGCCAGGGCACAGAAGGCATCTGCCCCTCTTATGGTTGTTGGTTCAAAAAGTAGGGAAATACGGGGATTTTCCGAGAAAGACAGCTGCCAATTTCCGCAACTGGGGTGGTCATATGGGTGCTCAAATTTGAATTTTTGCCATCCATTAAATTCCTGAACATGGGAATTAACAACCGCAAATTTCGTATGTGTTTGGAAAAAAAATCTTCCACAGAAAAACATTTCCGACAGGCTAAAATTCAGGGGATCAGGGGCGTTGCCAGAAAATTTGTTTTGGGGATGTATAAAATTCTAGGGAGGTATAAACTTTGCATGCCGGTGTAAACTGACTGGTAAACGCAGTCGCTGCATGCACTAACATAAACAAGATCAGAAATTTGAGCCCCCATTAGAAGCGTCCGTGCATCCGTGTTTAGTCATCAAAATTTCCCAACTATGCACCCTGTGTTACAGCCATTTGTCAGGGTTACAAAAACCATTTTTAAAAGCCCAGCCCAGTGCGTTTAAAAGTCTCATTGGGTTTTTGGGGGTTTTGTTGCGTTTTGGCTACGTTTTTTGACACATTTAGAGATTTCTGCGGGTTTTCAGTTGGTTGATTCATATAAGCTCCTGTTTGCTTCTCACAGCTAAAACATACCAACGATTGCAAATCTGTAGGCCTAGGTTTAAATGTTTCAAAAACTAAGCCATGACAAAATATTTTATTACTAATGGAACAAGAAAGCAAAATTGGATCAAGTTTGTGGTGGTTTTTTGAGTGGGTTTTTAGCGGTTTTTAGGCAGGTTCACCCCCAAACTGACGGGATTTGGGTATCTCAACACTGCCATTTGTAAATTTAAGCTTTCGCCTACCGACCAAACGAATAAGTGACCCAACTTCCGTGCATCTGTTTAATGAACGCAACAATAATATACGCGGACCACATGCGCATCATGTTATGCTGCAATTTACACATCTAGACAACTAGTGACACTGCATGCAACAAACGCTTTGACGCTGCATTCGGTGATAAATGGACATCAACTAATGTATCAGAATAATATACAAGGGCCGTTCCATAAGTAAGTTACAAAATGGCGTCATTCTGTTAGTTTTCCAAATACAAAAAAAATCCTAAATATACATTTTGTAGGGAATTTAATATTAGCTACCACCTGCGAGTTTCATTATGATGACGTCAATGTGACGTCATTTAAAGACATTAAATTTGGTTACGTTGCCATTAAATTCGTCCCATAAAGAACGACATGCTATTAGTCGTTTTTTTGTGGGAAAAAAACTATACCCACAAAAAAACTATGCAAATAAGATTTACTCCAGTTATGGCAACAAGTATTTTACGAAACCAGCAATACACCTTCGGTGTAAGAAAATGCTAGGTGGACAGAAATTTGCATCAGATTCCCAGGTGCAATCAGTCGTTTGTCAGTGGCTTGGACAGCAGCCAGCATCGTTCTTTGTATCGGGCATTCAGAAACTTGTTGCCAGATGGGACAAAATGTTTGAACAAACTCGGACAAAATGTTGAAAAATGAAACAATAATGCTTAGCATTTAAACAGGTGACATTAACTTGTTAAGTTTATTTGTTTTTCTCGTTCTAATGCTGTTTATTATTTGCGAGTTATGATAGACTAGTGGCGAAGAAAATAGGCTGTGTTCTATGAACTACATATGTTCAAAATTAAATTTCCTACAAAACGTATATCTTGGATTTTTTATGCTTGGAAAACTAACAGAATGACGCCGTTTTGTAACTTCTTTAGAACAACCGTTGTACAATGTTGACCACATTAACAGAAGACAGAGAAATGGAATAAGGAACAGACCATATAATTCTAGTAATTTTTGGGTAATGTGGCTCCGCTTCGCCCATTTCCGATAATCTACAAGCGCTAAGATATTCCAGGGAGGGCTTCACTCCGGGACCTAGTCACATTATGGGGAGGAGGCTGTATTTTTTCGCACACACTTCCTTCAGACAGTTCTTTCTGTTCATTTGGTCAACACCTGTATACTACTCCCGACTGTGCTGCAGGCCTGTAACTCAACTGCACGAATGTATCAAAGGCAATACTGCTTAGCAGTCAATATAACGGCCACAGCTAATGTAGCCAACAGCCGTACACTATAACAGACCTATTACACAGAGCTAACCTGACGTAAACTACTTGAGTAACAATAGAGGCAGAGGCATCGTGGATTTAGAAAGTTGTGAGGGGGCGGGGGATGGCAGAAAGTTGCTTTTATCTGACAGAGGAGACTATAGGTGCTAAAAATTTCAACTTTGCCTCAAAATTCATCCAAAATGGGAGAAGGGGCAGCATCGAATTTTGTATTTCGGAAGACAACTTTCCAGCGAGAAAACAATTTTCCAACAGGCAAAATTTAGACTAAAATGCAGGGGTGCAATTTCCCCCCGTCCCCTGCAAAGATGCCACCAGATAAAACAGTCATTTACTCATATGTAGTTGTAATATTATATATGTTATGCAAAAGGTCATTTCAGTTGGCGTTACAACTTCTGTGTCGTCGTTCGATGTACTGTGAAAAACGTTAAAACGGCATACTGGTAAGTGTCAACAGATATTTATAAACGTTCATTAAAACCATGATCAGACCAACTCAACAACTAGCGAAACAAAATCAGTATTTCTACAAATTGCAAAGCTTGTGGATTCTCATTGAGAATATAAAACAACAAACCTTAAGTTTTATGGTAAATGTAAGAACAATATGAAGCATCAACATAGAACCACGATGATCATTTCTCATCCAAAATCTGTTGAATTCAGGATCTGCCTTTATGACATAAGCTCCGGTGCATAACACAAACGGGGTCGCTGAAAAACCCCAAAAAGCTACACACAGAAAGCAATAGGAGAAATAAGAAGAATGTATGCAAAACGATGATAAAAATACATTTTTGTCCAGACTACAGGGTACAGCAAAATAAAATAGCCCGCTAAAGTTCTTCGCTGTTTTCTCAGCAATCGTATGAAGTTTTAATTTGAAATTTTATATATCATTTTCTGAAATGTTTTACATCTAACGGCCAAGTGAAATGTGATTCTGCTAAAAAACGATGAATTTATAGACTTTATAATATGATCGTCTAACGATTTTTAGCATTCACATTGACAATAGAATTCTGGCATCTGATCAATAATTAGCTCACTGTGTTGTTTCAACGATGTTATCGAAATGGTGTTGTAGCTTGAACATTTTTAGTGCTGAAAAATCGGTAGGTTGTCATGTTAAAAAGACTATAACTTCGTCACTTTTCAACAAAATCACATTTCACTCAGCATTTATATGCGGAACATTTCAGAAAAAAAATCTGTAAAATTTCAAATTAAAATTCCGAACAGTTGCTGAGAAAACTGTGAAGTTTAGGGGGCTACCTTGTAGTGTTCAGTGTTTTCAATCTCTTCATGGTCGAATGAAAAGAAAAAGCATCAATGACTGCTGCGAATTAAATTTTCGCGATTGGCCTAGATGAGATGAAATTTGCAAACATAACTGGATTTAAACGGAATTGAGTACAGAAAAAAAATGTCGGGCCATCACAGCAATTTTCTGGCATTGATGTACAATAACTTACCACAAATTCAGTGTTACAGTTTTGCTGCTATAACCTGATTTCAGATACAGCTATCTACACTGTGTCCCAAAAAAAACATCCCCGACATTTTCGACTGTAACTTAAAAACCAGTTATCAGATTTGGATAATTGTCTGTCCAATGCAATGCATAGCATTGGACAGAGTATAAAATCACCTTTGTGTCCGTGCGTCCAACATTTCTTAAGCTATCTTCCTTCCACCTTCCCTTCCCC
>Ga0056128_1005132_pt1 | contig 16456 bp, 11 predicted proteins | sample WorMetLIZISLAND2_FD_71113 | JGI IMG/M metagenome (GOLD analysis project Ga0056128, IMG submission 71113) | Marine gutless worms symbiont microbial communities from Max Planck institute for Marine Microbiology, Germany - Olavius geniculatus... ... | reverse complement strand
TTAAAATTTGGGAGTGCAAAAAACGTGCAAAATTTAGTACGTTTTATGACAACTTTCGAGTTTGACCGCAAATATCTCTGAAATAAATAGAGATATTGACAAGCGGTAAATGGCGTTATCAAACACAGTTGATTCCGCGTTGAATAAAAAAAATTTGGTGAACTTTGGTCCACTAACACCAGAGATTACGCGGCTAATGTTTACCCACCCAAATCAAATTTTTCTGAAAGCCATATTTTGGCCCCTAGGGGGTGCTGCGCCCCCAAATCTTTACAGGCGCTAGAAAATGACCAAGTCTTACTAGCGCACCCCTCATCGGGGACGGTGGCCTCCTTTACATTTTTTTTCAAAAACTGATGAAAAATTGGCTTAAAATGTAGCGTATTAGCCGCGAGAACTTTGGAGCCAGGGGGAGTAGCTTTATTAAATTTTGCCACTTGACGTGCTGTTAGATGGGGGTGACAACGCGTGTGCAACTTTTGGGGGTCACCGCCCCCTTAAAATTTGGGAGGGCAAAAAACGTCCAAAATTTAGTACGTTTTACGACAACTTTCGAGTTTGAGCGCAAATATCTCTGAAGTCGATGAAGATAGCAACAAAATCTAAACGGCTTTGACGAGAGCGATCATTTCGGTGTTAAATAAAAAAAAATTGTGAAATTCGGTCCACGACGAACCAAGTTATAAACGCTCATGTTGACCTACCCTAAGTCGACAATGCGCGTTCGGCGTATGCCAATGCATTCGGGCCACGTGACTTTGATGCCAGGGAAATTTTACCCCCCCCCAATTTTCCCCCAGTCGGACTTAGGGCGCCGGGCGGACTCACGTTGGGCTTTGCCCCAAATTTCTAGTTTATCATGCATTGAAGCCTGTAGTCAAGAGTTCGTTCACCGGACTCGTTCTCGCACTTGTGGCTGTGTGAACGTACTCTCAATGTTTGCACTCAAACGTGTGGTAAAATTGTTTCCGGTTTAGATCGTATAGCCTATCGCTCGCTTTTTACGGTTGTCAGTCATCTTTCATATAACGTAAAGTACTCGTAATTTATAAAATGTCAAGGTCAAAAGTTTAAAACAATGATTTAGAGTCAATGGGGCGATAGATAATGCAGACTGCCTTAAGGTGTTTTTGAAACTCTATTAGGAACTTGATGTCAATTTCACCTTATGATATTATTATCCGCAGTAGCGACGACACCATTGTTTTCAGTATCGTGGCAATGGTTTTTTTTCTGTTTTACTAGTGTTAACACGATAACTCATAATCCACTGCACTTAGCTTGATGAAATTTTGCACATACATATACTCGACAACCGCAAAAACCCTATTGAATTTCAAGGTCATAAGTCAAAAGTCAAGGTCTCAGAACCGGATTTCCTATACTTCAGCATTGCGAAATACGACTATGCATGCTTCTAATAGCTGCTGCTAGGTCGACGTCGCTGACGCCGTTGCTATAAGTGTCGTAGCATGCCATGCGGCTACCGCGGACAACTTAACCTTGCGCAAGGCTTGACAATCTAGTTGTCTGTGTGGTCTAGATGTCACGAAGCGACGACGGCGTCAAAAAATCAAACAACAAACGTCTGCTGAAGTCAAGTTTTCTGTCACAATCTACCTTTGAAATTACCGTCTGTATATGTCGATTTTGATACAGTTGCTTTACGCACAGTCTAGCGCAGAAATTGACTACTGATTTTTGAAGTAAGAAATGGCGTTGCAATCAGTCGAGATCGTGTCATATTGTATTATAAATTTGTAGCAGATTAACATGATTATGATTCTGTCAGGTTTATTTTACCACTCAAGCTAATGTATTCTTGCCGTATCATTATTGCCAGTGTCATTATCAATATCATCATTAGCGTGCGTAATTTTCTTGACGTCCCGTGATTTTGATCTTTCACCTTTAGAACACAAAATTGGCATGCTGGTCTGTCCCGGAGAAAGTTGGCAGAAATGTAGGGTTCCTTGGCTTTCGTTTTCGAGTTAAGAACCAGTAAGGGACAGACAGACTGATAAACAGACAGGCAAGACCCGTAACGCGGCCTATGACGTTAGTTTGCCTGTGGTCATGATTGAGTGTTATGTGCGTTGTTTCTGTTCTGTTGTAGTCGAACAGAAGACCGGGTGTGCCGTCTGCCATTAGTTCGCTGCGTGAAGAGGTTGTTTGCTTTGCCGTAGATCTATAGGCCCCCTATAATCAGTAATCAGTAATCAGTAATGTAGAATTTGTAGATAAACGGATGCAGGAACTAAAAGTCCCTCTATATCCGTATCACGTTATAAATAAATTATACTAATAATCTCATCATTTTTTCGACATACTCTGATCTATCTCCGGTTCCGGCTAATTCAGCGGTCCAATCATACATAACTTCTTGTTGTGTCCAGAATCTATCAAGCCGCACCTTAAATAAATCAACTTACTGTACGTCAACTACCCAATTAGGTAAGCTATTCCAGATATTCGCAATTCGTGCTAAGAAAAAATGTTTTCTGAAATTGTGAATAAATGTTTGGTTATGCAATTTAAATTTGTTACCTCTAGTTACTGAACTCTTACTGAAGTATAATGTGGGTGCGACTTTTTCGTCATAAATACCATTCACAATCTTAAAAACTTTAATCATGTCACCACGCAATCTTCTGTGTTTATAAAACCGCAACTAAAACATACGTCGGCCCAGTCCCGACAAATTGTGCGGCTGTCCGGCTGGCTGTAATTTCCGTAAATAAATGAATGAGTGAAACGTCTTGGGTGTTACAGGCAATAGCAGAATTAAAATACTGAAGTATTAGGCAGGGGATAAAAGTAAATAGCAATTGCGTAAAAGTAGTTAGACGATACGGTAATAGGATAGCTGTTGCAATTATTTAAGAACTTAAGATTCAGTTAAGTTACTTTTTTTCTTGTTTTGTTTTTCTAACATATTATGGTGAATAAAAATTTTCACATACGAGCTATTCACGTTTAAACGTGTTTAGTGATTTATCGCATCAGCGTGTTGAGAAACTGTACCTGCAGGTGAACGCGCCACCAGCCGTTGACCGCGGCGTGCAGAACTCGGAAGTAAACCCAGCCGACGTCACCGCTGACGTCACGACCAACGTCAACGATGACGTCATAACTGCTGCTGGTGATACGATAGCTGTAGCGATGACGTCAGAGACAAGGAACGACAACGAGGATAGCCGCAACGTCGAACACGCTTCCCCAGACACCAGCCAGCCGCTGGCGGTATGCTCAACTATGCCGCAGCTCGTGGGCAGCTTTTAAACGCCACATAAAAAATAGACCGAACGCTGCATGTACAAATCTTAGTGTAAGCATGTGTAACTAGTAACCAAAGTCCTTTGGTGTCGGGCGAAATCGTTTTTTCTCTATTCGAAATGGAGCAGTAATTGCATGTTTTGATTGTGGGGGGTTCGACCTCCAGAATCTCCCTTTCCCCTGCGAAGACGCCACTAGCTGTAGACAAAATATCATTAAGGTATATCGTTTTCATCATCGTCATTGTTATTGTGTCTAAACTTCCACTTACAAAACAGAGCAGCAAACATGACAAGTTTAACAACAGTTATAAAATTCTGTGAATAAAAATGTTTTTTTTTCAAAATGTCAGCTGCAACGTCGTTAAATTTCTGCATTGTCGCATTAGATGCCTTTAACGTTATGCGGCTATGCGCTATATAAATTCACGTTCCACTTTGCTTTACTTTTGCATTGGGGGCCGTTCACAAATTATATAACGCGAAAAGTGCCATTTTATGACCACCCCACCCTATATAACGTTATATAACACAATCACATACCCCCTCCACCCCCACCCCAGCCTCGCTTCTGCAGTTTAATCTGAACAACTTTGCGACATAACACAATGAATCAATCAATCGACTGAGTTTAATTCAGGCTGCATGGCCCATCGAAGAATGACAAACACACACCTACATGCAAAAAAAGAAAAAATAGCACAGTCTTAAACATATTAATAGACAAAAAACATATTTTTTGAGTTCTTATTCCCACGGTGACTCCACGTTGTCTGCATCCACAAAAGGCAGACCAGTCGACTGCACCATATCGGGCATCACTATAGCCTTGCGTTATGCACCGTGTCTCAAAAAAACAGTCAAAATTGTTTTGTTATAACTTTGTCAAACTTTTACCAAATTTGATAATGTTTGGCACAAAGAGGGACAAGACAATAGAATTATGTAAGGTGTACTTAATCTCTACCTTACCTAATTTATATCAATACATTACCATGTTAAACATAGATACTCCAAATTGCTGCACAACGCTGAGTAGTTATCCAGTAAACATTGTAACGACTTAATTAAGCACACAACACACTAAAATGCGAATATTTAGCAGAATTATAAGTTTGTATGACAACTTGTTTGCAAATTATCAAAGTTTATGCCAAAAGTGTGCCCTGCATACATGGACACAATGGCTTAGGTGCAATACCACTGGCTGATAGCAAAATCAACAATCGACTAATCAAACAGCATTCTGTCATCGATTAGACGTATTTTAAGCTTATCAGTCACCCATTTTGTTGTCAGCTATTTTCACCGTAAAATATTTAACAGCACAACGTTATTAAATCACGTGGCGGTCTCCATCAAATGGATGATCCAAAGATGAGCAATTTGTGTTATATAACGCCGCGTAATGTACCAATTTAGAGCATTTGTATTCCACACGGTAGTGCATTGACATGAATTAGGTGACGTGGAGATTGAGTGCACCTTGCGTAATTTTATCGTCTTGGCCCTCTCTGTGCCAAAAATTATCAAATTTGGTAGAAGTTTGACAAAGTTATAACAAAAACAATTTTAACTGTTTTTTTTGAGACAAGGTGTATAACGGATGATCCAACCCACCCCCTAATATAACGCAATATAACGCAACCTCCACCCTACCCAACCTCTTGAGCGTTATATAATTTGTGAACGACTCCTTGTTATCGTTGACATTACTTTAGACTCGGTGGGAAGGTGTTAATGAAAGCAGCACGTCACTGAACGCCGAGCAAGACGACGAACAACAGCAGCGACTGCAGAAGCAGACGTCCAGTCTGGATGTCGAAGAACTGTCGATTGCGTCATCAGCGGCCGATGTACAGGGTGAGCCAAAATAAAACACCTGTAACACGAAAACTAATCAAAACCATGATATCTGCGCAATGCAAGAACTTTTTTGCACCAAATTTTTATTATTTATTTAGCACATGATACTCCTTAAGCCGGTTTAATTTAGCTACATTTAGTTAGTGTTTGGCGAAGTGGTACAACGTTAAATTTAATCTTTGATTTCCTTAGTGAACAGCGTAATGTATCAAACTTCTCATGGATTTCAAACGCTAAAAATACTGTTATAGTGTTAAACAAGTCTAACTGTGTAATGATAAGCAGATTGCGTTTACTAGGCTAAACTTCTAACCAGTTTTTAAAAAATTTTCAATGAATTTTTGGTCTTCAAAGTCATTTTTAGGAATGTCTGAATTTGTATTTTGTCTTCGTAAAATATTTTACTTATGACTAGATCTGTAATTCTAACGGCGAATATGACTCAAAATAATGAAAAAGTCATTATTTTAAAAAATAAGCAAACGGTTGGGCTTATGTCATAATAACATCACAACAAAGATATTATTAGGCATTTGTTTTCTTTGGTAAAATAATTAAATTAACCTACACTGTGTCCAGTAAAAAAGTAAACCCCCAAACATTATACAATAAAAATGTGAAATCTGAACAAATTTGAATAAAATTTCGCGCATTTAATCCCACAATAAATTGTTGAAACGAGCACCGAATTTCGTTAAAAATATTTTTAACAAAGTTATTAATTGTTAAATATCGATAACAAATTATCTCCGTTGCGAATATGACGTTACTACTGCAGGTGCTCGATCGGAAGTGACGTTTGTTAACGCAATCAACGTAAAGAATAACGTAAACAATAACAAAATGATATTTTTGCAGACGATTATGCCTTAAGTGAAATAAACTAAGACAGGAGAAAGGGTATGGTGCTAAAAGGCTTATCGCGGAATTTCCCAGCAAGCCTTGGACACTGCCAGGATTAAACAAACTGTTGCGGATGATCGACGTTTTGAGGTGATCTCACAAAAGCCACTCTAGCTATTGTTTGCGTTGTGAAATTTAACTGAAATTTGGCCTGTTGATTGCTAACAGATGTCGCATTGCTGACGTAGAATTTTTTCAGAATAAGGTGTTGTTTGTTGAAATTACGCAAATGTACATAAGGATTTATGTAGCGCCATAATGGTAAAGGAGATATTTTGTTATCGATTTTCAACAATTAATAACTCTGCTAAGTAATAATAATTTTCAACGAAATATGATACTTGCTTCAGTAATTTATTAGGAATTAAGTGACGAAATTTTATTCAAATTTCTTTTGGATTTGACATTTCTACTGTACAATGTCTAGGGGTTTACTTTTTTACCGGACACAGTGTAGTATGCAGATGCAAAATTCATTACTGATGTTTGTGTTTCTGTCAATCAAGAGCGCATGTCAAGTAATTACAACACAAAGCAGCATAATTATGCGCAGTTGCGTTCTGAACAAGTGGACAAAAACTGGTACAAAAACATTCGCGCATTTCTGAGATATATTGATTTTCATGTTGGGTTATTTTATTCTGGCTCACCCTGTACATTATCACACAGCTTCTAACACCGACGTGGACGACGACGCGACCTGTGAGCTACTGGCTGACGCTTTCATGGGAGACTTGCATTACGCTGATGAACGCACGGACACCGCCGGTGGCCTGAGTCGTAAGTGCTGACCGATGCTGTCGCATTCTAATCAACTGTGTTTTTGATACTTATTGCGCCGATTTTTTTCATTTCTGTTTCGCCTATTGTTCTGCCAGTGGCGGCATAGAAGGTGGGACAGCAGGGGGCTATTGCCTCCCACCTACCCTAATTTTTAGACTTTTGGAAAATCTTCGTTTTGTTGCAAAAAATTTCTTCCAAAATGACGTAATGTGGAGCGGAAAATTTGCCATTTGGGGGAATCTAGATGCAAAATTAAAATTCTGAGCATCCACAATCTCTTTTGTTGGAATTTTGCAGCTGCCTGTCATCGTGTTCTAGTTAATTTACGCGGCGGCCAGCATTGATGAGCGTTTGCCTTTGTATTATGTGAGGTACAACTTTATTTCGCCAGTTCACAAAACAGGAAATCTGAGCTAATGCTTATGAAACGCGCCAGAGCCTATAGCAGATCTTGTTCGCAGGTAATCTTGGTCTATCTCCATCCGTTTCGTCGCAATTCACTCTTTTGCAGTCGAAAATCGCAAAAAAGTAAAAACACTAAAAACCCTCACTTTAGGGTTAAGATCGTCAATGTTGATATCATTAAAAAGCACGCCATTGGTGCTTGTTATGGTAATCAACATGTCTGTGCCTATCTGCAACCGTTTTTACGATAGACAAGCCAACAGCGGATAAATAACCACTTTTTAGGGGAGTAAGAAAGAAAGAGTAACCCTCTTTGACACTCGCGTGCGCAGCCTCCTTGAATTTAGAGCGTCTGGACTTGACTGCTGAAATCTACATTTAATGCTGAAAATTTCGTACTCAGGTTGTCTTGGTCTATCTCCAATAATTTCGGCGCAATTCACTCTTGAAATGCATGTCGCAGCCCAAAATCGCGAAAAATTTACTAAAACCCCTTATTTTGGGGGTTCAAAATCATCCAAGGTCATCGATGTTAACATTTCTAAGAAGCTTGTCGCCAATGCTTGTTATGATAAGCAGCATGTCTGTGCCTATCTGCAAACATTTCCACGTTAGACGACCCAATACCGGTAAGTCTTTTAGAGGGGGTGCCCCTCTTTCGCCCTCTCGTTTGTGGGAACCCCCTTGACCTAGGGCATGCATGAAATTTTGTCCCGAAATACTAGAGACTCTAGGCTATCATACGGTGAAAACCCGAAGTTTCTATCTCACCTGGGCTTGGAACGGTACCGGGACGTGACAGACACCAAGACGGACAGAATTATGCCATGCTAGCTCTGGCGCGTATAAACACAAAAAAACACTTAACGAAGAAAACACTTGACTAATTTTGGCCTGGAGTGGACTGCACCGACACTTTGCGAAGCTGTTCGGCTGTCACAAGACCGTGCTTCATTGATCAGGACTTTATCTGAACTAACGGTTGCTAACCAAAAGAAAGCACAGAAAAAGAATTACACTGGCATAATTCTGAACTCTCTGCGCGCATTCAGTTCGAACACTTCTGCAGACATCATTATCGGGCTGAATAACTTTTAGCAATAATTTCAACTTACACTAATCTATCTGTTCGTTTATATGCTGCGTATTGTCACTGTTGTGTTTTATTTTTCTACGGAAATAATCGTTAATTTTCCTTATTTGTTACAGCGTTTCAGACATCGTCGTCGTCGTCGACGTCGTCGGAGGCAGATCAGAAGAACGACGGCCAGCCGTCGGACGAGCGGCGCGCCACTCTGGTTCCAGACACCTCGTCATGGGAGTCGTTCAGCGCAGCCAAGGAACCGGCTGACGAGCGCAACACGCTGACGACGAACAGCACCGATCCACGTCAGCCCGTCATCGCAGTCACTCCTGTACAGGCGTGTACAAAGCTACATAAATAAACCGATAGATGAGTTCAGTTGCGTCTAAGCAGTGCACAGAGCGACCGAACTGAACTGGGCTTAACAGAACTGCAACATACCAGTGTCAGTGCAGTTAATTTCATTTCAGTGCACGGACTGTACAAAGCTCAGTTTGTTTCAGTTTTGTTTATAGGCTGTTTTGTTCGCTGTGTAATAGAAACAGAAGCACAGGCCAAGCTCATCAGGCATCCGTTAAGGTGCGTCCGCCGTACAGAGAGAACAAAATAAAAAGTAAACTGAAATACTCGTAAACTGAGCTTTGTACAGTCCGTTCAGTTCAGTTCTGCTCAATGTTCGTTGTCGTTCTAATAGGCCGCTGTTTGCTACACGCGTCTTGGCGGTCCACGTCTATCGCCATGCGCTCCAAACTCTAAACATTTTCGATATTCGTTAAATTTTATTTTTAGTTCAACAAACATAGTGAGCGTTCTGAAGCCGACTGTCGAGCCGCGACGTCATGCAGCCGTCACTGTCAGTCGCTGAGCTGCAGCCGCTCATATAATACTTTTTACACTTTATTCGTGGCCGCGAGTCGACTGCCGTTAATCAAATTAAGTGGCACAATAAGATTTCAGGTTTATGCTGGTCATACACAAGTATAACATTTCTTAACGTGCATTCTGTAGGTCTAAACTAAGAACTTATTAAAATTAATATTTTGAATACTGAAAGTGGCTACTGTGGGTTTATCTTGTCATGATTAAGGGTCTAATGAAACTATAACTTTTTGCATTGCAGGGTGCAGTATGGCACAAACAACACGAAGATCAAAGTATTAGAGCAAAATGTAAGTTGCCAGTTTGTGAATTATGTTTAAAAATAGTTTTATTTATCCGTTTTCTAAAGCCAGAAGTCTATAGAAGCCTAGGAGATCAATGCACTGCTCGCCCTAGAGTCTACAACTCGGAGAGGACCCAGGCCCGGTTCCTTTAGGCCCCCATGTTATGAATGGTGCTTAAGGTATCATGGTATAACCGGTTTCTTCTGGGTCTTGGCTCCATGGTGTGGCTGAATTATGGCCTGAAGTCCATGCTCAAAGCCGAGGACTAACATTATGTGTCTCGAGGAATTTGCGACCAAGTAATAATGTTAACGTATTAAACCTGCAACAATATTTTGCCGAAAAAATTTACAGATAACGGGTCAGAGTTTGCTGCAAGGCAGTATACTCGTTACACCCAGTAAAGCCTCCGAACCTTTTTTCAAAACTTTTCTCTTTGCAGTGTACGTGTACGTAGGGCTGTGTGTTGATATATATAATATGCAGTAGGCAGGTCGTCATCGACGAGGGATGAACAGACTCAGACGTCAACAGTGACGTCAGCTGTGACGTCATCTCCTAGTTCTGTTCAATTGCAGCGCTCCCAGAGTCTTTTGCCGTCTCACGCCACCGTCATTCGAGACTACATCGACTGCAGTCGAGAGGCACGTCTGACCTCTCTGTTTACAGGGTGGGGCAGTAAGTAGCCCTCTAAAGTTTTTTGCTGTTTTTTAGCAACCGTTGGGAATTTTAATCTGAAGTTTTACAGGATTATTTACTGAAACGTCCTACAACTGTCAAGCGAAATGTGATTCTGTTGAAAAACGACGAAGTTAGACTTTTTAACATGACCGCCTACTGATGTTTTTAGCATTAAAATGTTATTTAATTTTTAAAGACCGATTTCCACGTTACTGCCGATGATGTAACAGTAAGTTTTGATAAATAGTAATTTATTTTGTTTAGAAATTATTATTAAATTATCGTTCCTTTAAAGCAATCGCCAGCTGCCCACCGCATTCATTTTCCAGCAGGACGGCACGTCAGCACACACAGCGCGCAATGCCGCGCAGTGCACAGTACTGGCTGCGGGCCAGCTGTCCAGATTTCATCACAAAAGACCAATGGCCTCCAAATTCGCCGAATATAAACCCAGTGGACTATTTTGTGTGGGGTATAATGTTGGAGGCTTACAGCAAACTTAAAACAAAGCCAAAAACAAGCGCTGAACTCAAGGAAGCGCCTCATTTTATCTGGGGCAACCTGTAACAAGGACCGATCGACAAGGCTGTGAAAGACTTGTCAAAGTAAGCGACTGGCGGCTGGTGTTGTAGCTTGGAGCTGACGGTGGACACATCGAACATTCGCAATGACAATAGAATTCTGGCATCTGATCATTATTTAACTGTATTGTTTCAACGATGTTATTAAATTGGTGTTGTAGCCGGAACATTTTTGAATGCTGAAAAATCGGTTCACATTTTACATGGCAATTAGATGTAGAAAGTTTTAGTAAATAAATCTGTAAAATTTCAAATTAAAATTCTAAACGGTTGCTGCGAAAACTGCTAAAAAAACTTGATGGGCTACTTTTTGGCCCCAACCTGAATATCGTCGTCATTCTGTACTTTCACCAATAAAGCCGCGTACATATAGCGATAGAAATGAACTGAACTATACTGAACTACAGTATGCCAGCGCGTGAGCGTTAGGCCTTTGTACATAATTTCACTTTTAGCATGCATTTACTCTGATTTTTACGCGCGAAAGCAGAATGCTTCGCGCGTCTTAGCCATCGTCTGGGCGTCTGTCTGTCTGTCCGTCTGTCACACTCATGATCTGTATCAAAACGGTGCGAGCTAGAATCGCGAAATCTTTACTGTGAGCTGCCACAAGGTGTCTAGTTTATCGTGACAAAATTTCGTGCCACTGGGTGCAGGGGTTCCCCTCGAACGAGGGCATCAAAGAGGGGTACCCCCCTTAAAAAGACGTCATTTTGCCGTTATTGGCTCGAATAATGTGAAAACGGTTGCAGATAGGTACATACATGCTGCATATCATAACAAGCACTGGTGACAGGCTTTTTGGATTTATTAACATCGATGACTTTGAACGACCTTGAACCCCTCCAAAAAGAGGTTTTTAGTGAATTTTTTCGCAATTTTTCGCTGCGATACGCATTTCAAGAATGAATTGCGCCAAAATGGCTGGAGATAGACCAAGACAAACTGCGTATGAAATTTTCAGCAGGGAATGTAGATTTTAGCAGTCTAAGTCCGGACCCTCTCGATTCAAGGAGGCCTGCGCACGTGGGTGTCGAAAGAGGGGTACCCCTGTAAAAAGCGGTTATTTATCCTCTGTGTGGCTTGTCTAGCGTGTAAATGGTTGCAGATAGGCACAGCCATGCTGCTTATCATATAACAAGCACTGATGAGGAGCTTCTTACGAATGTCAACATCGATAGCCTTGAATGACCTTGAATTCTAAAAAATATTGATTTTAAGTGATTTTTTGGCGATTTTTGGCTGCAAAAAAGTGCATTGCGACGAAAGGGATGGAGATAGACTACGATTACTTGCGAACAGGAACTGCTATAGGCTTTCGCGCGTCTCGTGAGCATTAGGTCAAATTTCTTGTTAGAAACTTCCATAATATCTTATCTGCTGTTTGTGCTGTTAATTGAAGTTTTTTTCCAATAACCTTATATAGGTTCCATGCGTTGTTGTGAATATGTAGCCCAAAAGCAGCTCATGGCCCTTAAAGTAGCAAGCGCGACATCAATTGATTTACTTCGCAAGTACATTATAGTCTGTGTCTGCAGGCTGCCCGCAGTGGCTGGGCGGCCGGCAGCTCTGATCAGTGACGGAAGCGCGTGTATACGCGACGATGCGCTATACAAATTGACGATCTTTACCTTTACCTTTTATACAAAAATCGGGCCTACAGTAAGTACAAGAACGAGTCTACAAGAATGAATATATTCAACTCCGGCATTTATGAACAGCTTACTGTATAGGCCTACATGTGACGCTTAATGTGTTGACACTTGACAAGTGTTAACAATAGACGTGTTTAGGCAACCGTATATTGGCAAATGGCACTACTTGTATATTATTTCTTTCTGTCAGTCTTTTTGCCATCATTTGTGCTGGCTATTTCAGTTCGGTCTGTGTTCGTGTTAATTCTAGGAGTTGTTGCAGAAGCTGCTACAGCAGCGTCATGAGCTACGCGAGAGGGATGCCCACATCGCTGATCTGGAACGATACATCGACGAGCTGCTTGTCAAAGTTATTGATCTCCAGCCCTTGCTACTCAGCCACGACACACCTCAACCACCACCCACAGCGACGTCGCAGTCACAGGCGAGGCGATCAGACCCGCCACGCAGTAGCAGTACTGCCGGCGGTACCCGGCATAAGTCGCCGTTCATTCACCAGTCGGCGCCACAGACACAGAGAAGTCGTCGGTCCGCCGCCGCCGGTCTCAAGAAGTTCGCCATCGGTCCGCTACAAACGCTGCTCAAGTGACATCGACCGACCAAAAAACCTGAGTTGTATATTTTCCGGCTCGTCTCATATTAAACCAGAAAATGTCGTCGACCCGGTGCCGACATGTTATGCGGCAGTACGTTCGTTCTACAGCTGCGTAATCCCAACTCTGATCTTTGACCTTCTGAATTGAAAATTTGCACACTCATTACTCCTGGCCTAGAAAACGTTTAATCTACACTTTAAACCAATTTTAATTTCTCCTCGCTTTTTTCTTTTTGACTTAGGAGCCCGGTTACGTGATGGATGAATTGACGGATGGACAGACGAACGGGCAAGGTCATAATTCGATTTATCAGAAAATTAGGATAGTCCCGTAATAATAATTTCAATTATTCGTCGCTTGATCGTGCTCTCTTTCATTGTTCGATTCTCTCTTTGTCACGTTTTAACTCTCGCAATTATTGTACAAGCCGTCATCCATGATTTCATATGATGCATTATCGGAGGTGATGGAAAAATGTGGAGTATATATATCAGACAATACCTATGGACTGTAAATAATTTAAGCTTTTTGTATGCACTTAACTCTCCTCTCTTTAACGTCGTTATCTTTCTTTATAGTCTACAGTTTTAGTCCGTAGGTCATTTGGGCTCATAATGTTTCCCTATGGCCGGAGAACGTCGAAGGGCCAACACATAATTTGTCACATTTCGAAGTTAAAAGCAAATGCATTTTGCACAGATTGTAGATAAAATTCCTTTCAGAGTACCATTTGACATCTTTGAAATTTTCAATGCTTGAACACAACTTTACATATGTAGTGTATTTGTGTCTGTTGAATGAACTGCAAGACTTCCCTATAGTAGGGTAGTGTTTCCTGTCAGTCAGTCGATGAGTGTTGCTGGAATAATTTGTAATAATAAGGGAAAGTCCCAATGTGTTCTAAATAAAACATCACAGTATTAAGTTCTTTTACCTTATTTGACGGATCTTGTAACACTAAATGAACCTAAATGTCACGTGAGTCAAAAACACCCACAGAGTATTTTGAATAATGTTGCCAAAGGTGGACTTGTTTCAATAATTCTAAAGCTCTTTTTAGTCTTATGTACAGTGGCGGATCTAGGTTTTAGCCAAGGTATATACCCCATTGAAAAAAAATTGTTGGGGGAACCCCCGTCCCCTTTGGGGTATGGGCTAGTAAGACTTGGCCATTCTGTGGCGCGTGTAAAAATTTCGGGACGCAGCACCCCCTAGTGGCCGAAATATGCTCTTCCGAAAAAGTCGATTTTGCGGGTACAATTGCACCTCTAAATCTCCGTGGTTAGTGGACCAAAGTTCACCGAACATTTTGCGTTGAACGCGGGAGGGAACGCTGTCTTGCACCAGGTTTTCAGATTTTACATATCTCTATCCGATCCGCAGATATTCGCGTTCAAAGTGAGAAGGTGTCCGAAATCGGGCCAAATTTAGCGTGTTTCCCCCCCCCCAAAAAAAATTTTTTTTGGGGACAGACCCCCAAATTTTTGGACCGGCATTTATAAATTGAACATGCTTCTGAACATGTGGCAAAATTTCGCGGAGATCGGCCCACGGACCTCGGAGATCTCGCGTTAAAAAATAACTAGAAATATGAGAAATGTGAGGCCGCCCAGCGCCGTAAGTCCGATTGGGGGACAGTTGAGGGGTTGTAATTTCTTTCGCAGCAGTCACGTGGCCCCAACGCAACTGCAAATACATGTATAGCAAGCGCAATGTTAAACTTGGGTGGTTCGGAATGAGACAATAGAACTTTATTGTTTGTGAACGCAAGTTCACCATTTCTGCTGCATTCGACGTGTAATCGATCGTAGTTTAGTTGTAAACTCCGTTTTCCGTTTATCGATATCCCCTCTATCCCTTCTTCAGATATATGCGATCAAAGTCTAAAGTTTTTCGAAAACGCGCGAATTGTTAATGATGGGTAGGTCGAAATGAGCCAACACAACTTTGTGATTAGTGAACCCAATTTCTTCATTTTTTTGCATTTAGCGTGGAATAGATAGTGATTCAAATCGCCGTTAACCGCTTGTCGATATCTTAATTCGTTCCAGAGATATTCATGCTCAAATTCGAAAGTTGTCCGAAAACGTGCGCACTGTCGTTGTTGGGTAGGTCGAAATGAGCAAACACAACTTCGTGGTTAGTGGACCAAAGTTCATCAGTTTTTTTTTGTTCAACGCGGAATAAACGGCAGTTGATAACGCTGTTTAGGCCTACCGCTTGTTGATATCGTAATCCCTTCTGTAGATATTCGCGTTCAAAGTTGAAAGTTGTCTTCCCAAATTTAAAGGGGGGGGTGCCCTCACAATTTTTGTACACGGGTTAACATCCCCATCAAGCGGCACATCGATACACGTGGTAAAGTTTCATTTGGCTAATCCTCTTAGCGCCAACGTTCTAGTGGCTCATATTCTACATTTAAGCCAATTTTTGACCCCCTTTGAAGAAAAATTGTTGGGGGAGCCCACATTTCCCATGCAGTGGGGTATAGGCTAGTAAGACTTGGACATTTTATAGCGCGTGTAAAAATTTCAGGGCGCAGCACCCCCTAGGGGCCGAAATATGGTATTCCGAAAAATTGTGGGTAGGTGTCCGAAATCGCTCCAAATTTAGCGTGTTTTTCGTCCCCAAAATTTTTTCGGGGGCAGGCCCCCAAATTTTTGGGCCGGCATTTATATATTGAACATACTTCCGACTATGTAGCAAAATTTCGCGGAGACGGCCCACGATGAAAATAAAGAAGAAAAACTGTTGTAAAACATATGTACGGCCTTCCTGGAACTACCCTTCTGGGCGGCCTAAAAATGATGTTGACTACGTGTTGTATTTTTAATCGTTTGTGTGTAAAGGACCCACAGTAGAAATGTTTATCTGCAACAACCAAAAAACAAAAACATTTTCCCTACAGCAAGAAAAGAATGCAATTCCCAGCTGTAGCCAGGAAAAACGCGCTACAGCTTATGCAGTTTCTGCTGCAGTAGGCCTACTGTTTTTCACGGTCATTCAAGGTCGATGATTTCCATCTCATCTGAAAAAGCTTATGCCACTTCTTATTAGTGATTTATAGTACCCTAGCCTAACGTTGGTTTTGTCTCTCATATCGTTTCCGAGATACGGCACTTGTCTTAAAACACTGCATTGAAAATTGCGGCCAAACCGCTGAAGATGTATAGGCCCCCCTCATGGATTGACAGCCTATACATTGTAGGTCGCCATCGCTCTATTCGATAGTGCCATCGCCGACCCCTTATGCCTACGACTTACCATCTAGCCACAATATATTCGTGACGGACGGACGGACGGACGGACGGACGACACATCGTGCCAAAGACGCTACAGCTGTCTACAGGGTGGGCCAAAAAAAATGGCACAGTTTTTTGTATACCTCACAACTTCACCAAATATTAACCGATTTTCAAAATTCTTTCGCTGTCAAAATCAGGAGACAATTTGTAATGAAACTG
>Ga0056128_1005130_pt1 | contig 16457 bp, 7 predicted proteins | sample WorMetLIZISLAND2_FD_71113 | JGI IMG/M metagenome (GOLD analysis project Ga0056128, IMG submission 71113) | Marine gutless worms symbiont microbial communities from Max Planck institute for Marine Microbiology, Germany - Olavius geniculatus... ... | reverse complement strand
CAATCGAGAGCCAGTGTACGACTTTCTATTAGTGATTAATAGTAACCTAAGCCCTATCTCGCACCGTTACTGAGATACAGCGACTTATTGGCCAAAAATCACAAATTTTGCCCACCCCCTTTCATTTAGCGCTCTCTTTTGGTCTTACCCCCTTCGAATTTATGGAAAAGCTTTACGGTTCCTAAAACTAAAGTTTTCCAGGCAGCCGATGGTGAAGATTCGATGATCCTAGCTTGCATCTTTTTTGACTGATTCACCCGTGTGACAGACAGACGGACGGACGGACAGACAGAATTGCGATGGCTAAGACGCACTAAAAGCAGTAGCTGCTTTCGCGCGTAAAAACGCTCTACTCGGTGACGACATAGTTAGCCGGTTCTTCGGCGTCTCCTAGTTCGGCGTAGAATTCCTCGGACGCGTGTTCGACGGTAGGCGAAGAAACGTCAACCGCCGTGTATTCTTCGTGGTCATCTTCATCTGGCGTGCTCGGTATCTCCGGCGGCTGTCTGTTCTCATACGAAATCTGGCCAGTGTCGGCACTCGTGTTCTGCAAGAACCATAGATAATACAGAATGTCCTCCCATTTCGCAAAATCGCATTTCGCCTAAGCCTAGTCCCATTTTGCCTACTACAGTTAGAGTTAGAAATGGGGCAAGGATTAGTGGTTAAAATTAGAGTTAAAATTAGCTCCAGAGTTATGTTTAGTGATTTGGCGAAATAGGGGTACTACATAATACAGGACAAGTGGCCACCATTTTGCAACAATTTTGGCGACCGTCATTTTGATGCCAGCAATTACTTATACGCTTTTATGTTATAATGTGAGAATTATAACGTCAATACAGTACACATGCTGTGTGTTTTATTGACCGAAATTAGGCTTGAATAAAGCGTAAGATGCTGAATTAGGGCCGTTACTACAAACGCCACAAACGAAACTGTAGCCAACTTTTTAGACTAATAGATGTCAAACTTAATATTAGTTTATTGCCAGTACCAAACGAAGCCAAACATAGTCTACCAATTTGTTTGGGCTGACCGCTAAGCTGTAAGGTTGGGCCTTTGTCCTGATTGTCGTCCTTCCGTCCATCTGTTTCTCCGTCACGGATGTACTATGGCTAATCAGTACAAAATAGGGTCTAGGTTGCTATTGATCAGTAACAGGAAGTTGCATACTGGCTTTCAAATGACATATAAATCGATGACCTTGAATGACTTTGAAGGATCATGACGCACTATGGAATGGAATGTTTCAAGACATAAGTGGCTATATCTTGGAAACGGTGCGAGATAGGGCATGGGTTATTATTAATCACTAATAGGAAGTGGCATACGCCCTTTCAGATAACATAAAAATCATCGACCTTAGATGACCTTTGAGATCAGTGAAAACCAGTACGGTCTGCTCCAACCTAGCGGCAGCTGGGCTTCTTTTTTAACAATACCAAGTTTCACTTTTTAGACCTAACTCTGCCACTGTGACGGGCAAACGTCATTTTCTACATACACCAAAAATTAGTCGAAAACATTAATAATTCAAATTAATGCTAAACTGACACCCTTGAACGCGTATTTCGAAAGACGACTTAGGTTATTTTGGCATTAATATACAAGTATAAACGTTGCCAGTTGCGAACGTAATGGCCCATAACCTCCTGAGGTTAAAAATCAAAGGTTAAAGGTGGTGTATATATATATATAGAAAACGCTTTAACCTATCTCAGAGCTAGCGTCACCTGCCGTATTTGATCACACAGTCACGCGACACAGGTGAACGCGCCCCGCCTTAACCTTAGCAAAACAGTTCGGTACTCGACTTACCTACCCCGAAAAAAATGGAAGGCCTATATCTTCAATCAACTTTCAATACTACCTAATTGGTGGCATAACCTGCTTACTGTATTAAGTACAAAGTGGGCCATAAAAACTGTCCCCTATATTATTCTGTTTAAAATACTACTGCATTTGTTTATATGGATAAAATGACACACCATATAAATTGCTAGTTTGTTCTGCACATATTGATGTCAAAACCTAATAAGTATGTCAAAATGTTATTAACAAATAATACGATAGAATCAAGGCACTTTCAACTTTCATACTAGCATATGCAAAGCTTTATAGGGTATCGTACCGTCAGACGTGTTCTGTAATGCTAAAATACGCCGTCGTTAAACATTGCTCAAGGTCAAGTAACATGATTTTTATGTTCACTCCGTGAACTTTAACTAGTTTTCAATCTCGGTCGCCACTGACAAATGGCTTTGTTATCAGTTCTTGATCGAGACTGGCCCAGCAGGTGCGAACTCTGTCTTTGAGATTCTCCAAATCCACGATCGAAACTCTGTACACATTTTGCTGCAAAGCACCCAAGACAGCATAATCGATGGGGTTTAATGTCCAGACTGTTCGACGGCCAGACAGAAGGCTCGATGAAGTTGGATACGTTCTGTTTTCCCCATTGTGTTTCCTGTAGAGTTGGGTCGCTTTCATTTATTTTATCCCATTACAAATTGTGGAAAAATATTTGCACGAAATTTGCACAATTTTATGTTACTCAGAATTGATTATATTTCAACCTGCGTTATTCACTTTAAATGCACATTACTCTTGGAAGACATAATTAGCTGACATGTAGGGGACGGCTTTTTATGGCCCACTCTGTACTAACCTTAGTCTCCTGCAGTTCGACAGGCTTATTGTTGTTGCTGTATTTGTTGGTGTTCTCGCGTTGCTTTTCCGGCGCTTGGCGGCGCTGCGACACTGATTGACGCACGCTGTCCATCACTATAACACCGGTTAACCAGTTAACCAAGCAACAAATAAATAAATAAATAAGCGTAGCCTAAATACTGGGGCACCAATCGCCGTTGTGTCGCGGTCCGGCTCTCCAGTATTTAGATAGGGTATCCAAGGTAGCCTGCAGGACGAAACTTCCAATTCTTTCACCGAAAATCACATCAGAAAGGATGAAAAACGTAAAAATTGGCCACAATTTTTTTAGCTTGCTTTATAAGGTATCGTACAGTCAGACGTGTTCTGTGATGCTAAAATACGCCGTCGTTAAACATTGCTCAAGGTCAAGTACTGTCCGCGGGCGATGCTTGTGCAAGATTTTGTAAATCCAAGCCAAGTTTACGTTACAGGAACACAATCGCTGCTATCGCCATCAAGCGTTTGTTGCATGGCTCCCCAGTGTGCTTGGCGCGCTACTTACACAAAAACCTACGTGACCTTGGCCTTTGATCTATGACCTTGATAATTAGCAGTGTTCTAGAGGTCGTCGAAGTACATGTTCGTGGAAAACTTCATCAAAGTAAGTGCAGTGGTTCATGAGTTACTATGTTAACAGAGTCTCAACGCTGAAAACAATGTTGCCGTCGCTTCCGCGGGCAGTAATAGCGATAAACTCGCTTCGTGCCTGCGTCAGCGTAGTGAAAATACAAAGATCGGTAAATATTATTACAATATTATTGACTAATATAGTGAAAAGTAGACGAACATTTATCGGCGCTAGGTCGCAGCAGCAGCAGTACCAGCAGTATGATGATGACGACGACAGATATTGCAAACAGCACGGCTAGCGCCACGGTCGACGAGTAATAGTGTCCGCAGTTGCATTCTACACATGCACGACGCAGGTTAAGAGTTGAAAGATTAAAGGACATGTGTAGCTTTTATGGAAAACCCATCGAAGAGCGTCGCCTGCCATATGATATCACACACCCACTCGACACAGGTCAACGCGACCCACTTTAACCAATCTCAGTCAGGCTGGTACTCGATTTACATACCCCTGAGGGATAAAAGGCCAAGTTGTCCTTGGTGTTGGCTATATACCTGGTTGATTCACTTGTCCGCAGACAGTCAGGCACTCGAGAGCGACCCGACAAAAGACCTCGCGATCGTAAGTCCGATACCCACCAAGCCACTATATGTGTAAGTAGCAATAAAACACTAAAGTGATTTGATAAAAAGCGAAATCGCTTTTGGTTTTGTTCACCAGGTGACAACAGCAATTTGCAACTGCATGCTTGGGGTTCGACCCCAGAATCTCTCTTCTTTAAAGGGGTTAGAAACCCCATCTAAAGCAATGCGTCATTGGACCCCACAAGACTAGTGTATATACCTGCCAAATGGCATCTAAATGCGTCGAACGGTCTAACTTTAGGGGGCCACAAATGTGATAGACGACAAACCAGGCCTTCCGTCGAGAGAGTGGAGTAGAAAGGGGTAAGTTACTCCGGGCCCCGCGACGTTTGGGCGGGCCGCCCTCGCTCAAAATATAGGCTGTAAAGTACACCAGAATGCGCCATTTAAAAAATATTTTTTTCTTTAGAGGGACCCCGCGAGAATGTTTCCCAGGGCCCCGCTGTGCCTCTTGACGGGTCTGCGACAAACGACGGACCGCACTACAAAGAAATATGTAGCTATAGGCGAAATCGTTTGCACAGCAACAGGCGATTCCGCCTAACAAATGCTGGAACACAAGTAAACTTTTGCCGCGAATGGTGTGTTCACCGGGCGAGAACAACATTTTCAATACGACAGTACTGTTGTTTGTATTAAATCCGGATGCATATTTATGAATCCTGGATCCGGGTTATGAACCGGATCGTCACCAAAGTCTATGTGGTTTGGTTCTTGAGCCACTCTCCATTATTTTGTAAAACGTGATCGAAATCCGTTCATTACTTGCTGAGAAACAGTAAAAAGTGTCAGTTTACGCTCTACGTGCTAACGATAAACAATAGGGGACCGCCACCGTAATTTGAACTCGATTCCTTTTTAGCAACCACTCCATAAATTTTTTTTGCAATATCCATTTACATTTGTATTTATCCGGCCGCCAGACAAACTTAAAGATAAACGGACAGTCACGATCTTCATCTTCGGGGCAGATATATAAATAGGCCTAGGCTAAAGCAGTGTAGAGTTTTACCATCACATGGAAATTCATACGTCGGGATCTCGTCGTCGTCGTCATCCGGGTCGTCTGTCATCGTACCATTTGTAGCATTCCCACTGACAACGTCTTCGTCAAACGTTATATCTGTATAAAGATATCATTACATTCATTCTATTGTGTGGATTAGACTAAAGTGCAGAAGTGCAATATGCGTACTAACCATGCGAGGGACAACTGCTCGCCTCCTCGATTTCAGTCTGTCGGAAAAATTTCTTCTTGAACAATTTTCTTTTACAATACAAAAAATATCAAGGCTGACAGTTACCCATTTTGAAAAAAATTTAGGCGCAATATAAAATTGGAGGGAATTTAGAAACAAAATAGAAATTGTGAACATCCAATATTTATCTGTCGGAAATATGCAGCTGTCTGCGGAAAATTGCAGCTTCTTGGACCCAATGTTTTAAACCACGAAGCCGCTCCTATTTAGTATTTATGGCATAGGGGGGGCTATAATTACGCGCGACAGCATGTTGTGCTTAGCGCGTCTTAGCCATCGCAAAAGCGTCACGCTGCCTCTCTGTCTCTGTCCGTCTGTCTGTCACATCTTGACATTATATCAAAACGGTGCAAGCTAAAATCACGAAATCGTCATCAACGACTGCCACAAAAAATCTAGTTATGTAAGACAAAATTTCGTGCCGTTGAGTAAAGGGATTCTCCTAAAACAAAGGCATTAAACTTAATTAAAGATAGAGCCATTTTCCCTAGAAATTGTTATTTTACTGCTGTTGCCTCGTCTAGCGTGAAAACGCGGTTGCAATAGGCACAGACTTGCTACTTATTATAACAAGCACTACTGACGAGCGTTCCGAGAGTATTGACATCAATAACCTTAAACGACCCTAAGCTCCCAAAATAAAGGATTTTAGTCATTTCTTGCGATTTTCGGCTGCGGTGCATATTTCAAGAGTGAATTGCACGAAAAGGGCTGGAGATATATCAAGACAACCTGTGTATGAAATTGTCAGCATTAAACGTACATTTCAGCCGTTGAAGTTTCGACCCCCTAAGTTTGAGAAGTCCTCGGTAGGGGGTTCGCCAGATGTGGGTATTCTTTCAAAATAAACAATCTCTGCTACTATCCACTACACTGGTTTTCCAGGTTGCAGCACCAGTCGCGTGTCATGTGAGCATTGTTCAAATTACTTGTACCGTGTAAAACAAGTAAGTCTCTGTGTCACAAAGCTTAGACTGAAGTTGAAAAGATTGCTAAGCTTGCATTAATTTTGGTCACTTCAGTATATCTTTATGGTAGTAATTATTGCTGACAAAAAGAAACCAAAAAAAATCTACAGGGTGGTCCAAAAATGGCACAAAGTTTATGGCACCATAATTTTGCAACCGTACATCACAGAAACATGCAGTTATCAGCAAAATGTTTAAAAAAATTTTTTTACATGACTAAAGTCAGTGTTTAAATACAGCAATTAAATATTTTTTGGTTTTGCCGAGGGCAAATAAACTAATGAAAAACATTATTACCTTCAGTATGGACCTTGGTCCATAAAAACATGCCACTATTATTTTTCAATAGCTCTATAAAACATTGGCCGATTTTAAAAATTTTTGGCATGCGACATTAAGAAAAAACTTGTCGCAAAGGTGTATAGTTTTGGCCACCTCACCTTAACGTTGTTGCTACACTACCGTGTGAAATGCAGAAGTCACAGTTTGGCCATTGATAACAATGAATTCCTACCGGGTAGTGTATGCGTCGGCTCAGAAATTATTAGTTGAATAGCGACAAACGCAATTGGCAATTATTATCACACAAAAAGTCACACGTTTCACATCCCATCATCTTCATTTCAGCATGTGCTCAAAATGTCCTCCTGCAGCACAAACGCAAGCGGTAGACGTTGACACCATTTGCCAACAGCACGTTCAGTAACTGCATGACTCAAGCGGCCCACTCGCTGTTAATGTATCTTTTCAATTTGTCGACTTACAAGTTCAAAATAAAGATGAAGCAACAAATTATTAATGATTTTGTTGTTTTAGTAATTTTCTGAGCTGACGCATGCACTACCCAGTATGAATTCGTTGTTGTCAATGGCCAAACTACGACTTCTGCATTTCACAAGGTAGTGTAACAACAATCTTAGGGTGCGGTGGCGAAAACTAGAGACATTTGCGTCAAGTTTTTTTTAATGTCGCATGTCAAAAATTATCAAAATCGGCCAGTGTTTCACGGAGCTATTGAAAATAAAAGTGGCACGTTTTTATAGACCACGGTGTTGAGAATAATACTGTTTTTGCATAGTTCAATTGCCATCTACAATAACAAAGAATATTTAACTGCTGTATTCAAATACTGACTTTCGTCACGGAAAGAATTTCTTTCGGAACATTTTGTTGAAAACCACATGACTCTATGACGTACGTTTACAAAATTATGGTGTCATTAACTTTGTGCCGTTTTTTGGACCACCCTGTAGAAAACAAGGCTTTAAATAAGTTTACAGATTGGTTGACAATGTTTTTTTTTGTTTTTCTCGTATACATATGTGTCACCAACCGTTTACACATTTTACAGCGTTTTTCACTTTTTCCAGAAATGAATTATTAGAACAAAATATCGTACCGATGGCGAAGACGTCGATTTCGCAGAAGTTCATCTGGTCGTTGGTCAGTGGAAACTGGACAATGACGTATTTGAAGTGAAGTGCACGCTCACAGACGTTAGAGCACTGCACGGTGACCGTGGCTCCACTGGCCACGTGACCTGGGTACTGGCCGCAGACCGTGTAGTTCCACAGTTGCACCACGTGATCGTTTAACTTGGTAACCACCGGGTAACTACTGGACAGACCGACGATGAAATTGTTTGATCTGTACGCTACAGACAACAACCAAACATAAGAACATGTCTGAAAATACGTACGAAGTCCTTCACGAGCCATGAGGTCCATAAGGCGATCTCCGTTTCTTCAGCCGTCAGCCAGACACCAGTTTATACACTGGCAGACCATGGATACGAGCTAGTGCATCACGCGGTGTGCCTGTTTACGTCCAAGCTTTCGCTGGTACTCATTGCGCCTACCCACGGAGAGATGGCCAGGCTGAGTGACCTGGATGGCTGGTTACAGGTTACATACCAAAATGGTCACCCATCCAAGTACCAACCGGAGCCGGCGTCGATTAACTTTGTTGATGCGACCGAAGACGTTACCGAATACCGACTGCGCTAACAAATGGTAAAAACCCTTAGTCTCTATCTCACCAGGTGAGATAGAGACTCGGGGTTACCGCTTGAGTCTGTACCGGGTTGTGACAGACAGATGGACGACAGACAGAATTATACTATAGCTAGTACGTTGTCGCGCGTACAAAGTATGCCTAGGCGGGACAGGAAGTTGCAATTTCCTGAGAGACACTATACTTGTAAATTTCCGACAGAAAAACACAGAAGAGGTTATAAGAACTGCAAATTCCAACTTTGCACCGCGGTACCATAATTTTAACAAATTTTTCGACAAGAAAATTTTCCGACAATTTACCGACAGTCTGTTTCTGGGGAAGAGGGCTATTGCTTCTCTGCATCCTCGCCCCCTGCTACAACGCGAGTGAGAAAGACAACGAACGATCTGATGGCAGCAAAATGCATACGGTACATGTCATAGACCTCTTAAAATAAGGACTGACGGCGGCCATGCTCGGGTTCGCGAACTTGGGTCCATCGGTACTTTTAGTATTTTTACTATAACTTTGTCAAACGTGATCCGTTTGCTACAATATGCTGTACACATAGTGTCACAGACAACACGAAAAAATGCTGCAAATTTGGTTAGGGGCCTACTGTATGATTTCTACTTTCTCGTGTGTGCATATATTGTGACTAAACCGTATGTTAGTTAGGCCCTATAGTAAAATACTAAAAATACCGATGGACCCTAGTTCGCTGACCCGTGAACGGCCGCCGTCAGTCGTTATTTGTAGAGGTCTATGATACACGTACAGTATACAAAGACAAGAAAAAAGTTCTACTTGCAAGTTGTAGGCTACACACCATTAGCTGCTTCCACGTTCGTCAACTTGACAAGGCAGACTGTGGTCGGATAGCCTAGGTCGACAATCCACCATGGATTCGTTTCACGGTTTGAGCCGGCGCAGCTGTTGTGTATGACTTCGTAGATAGTACCGTGGTTTCCGTCGTTAGCCAAGCTGGCCGCGTGTGTTCCGTAGCCGTCCTTGTGTTCACTTACCTGCGACACCGGCTGTTTGAGTGCCACGTTGCGAAGAACCGGGTTGACAACTGCACAAAGTAAACATAGTTAACATAGATATTTACTTTACTTTGTAGCCGAATCGCTGAAATTTACCAAGTTGACTCCTTAAAGGTAAAGGGGCGAAATTTAAACTAGTGAAAACGGCGTTGAATGCTAATAATTTCGTATTCAGGTTGTCCTGCTCCATCTCCAACCAAGTCAACAATTGGGCCCAAAAACGGACTTTAAAATTATCGGCCAAAAACGCTCCTGTATAAAATTTTCATCCATAAACGTTAAACGGCCCTAAATCGTCGCCTTAGCTCCATAAAAATGTCATAGTGAATAGGCAATATGGCCTCGGGAATTCCAAATATGTGGTCATTTTGGACCCCCCGCTCACAGGTCACGTGACATGGAGCATGCGCAGTGAATTGTTGGCCTACAACATAGACTAAAAGCAAGATAGACGCATGATTACAATGGACCACTAATAGGAAACCACATATACCGAGTCCAATGGTCACGTAACCGATGACGTCACGTGACCCCAAAAGGTCGAGGTCGTGATCCCAAAATCTTTGAGGCCCCGTATCTCCGTAACCGTGCAAGGTTACATGGTTACAACGGAGCACCAATAGGAAAGTGCCCACACCGAGTCTGATGGTCATGTGACCGATTACGTCACGTGACCTCAAAAGGTCACGTCGTGACCCCGAAATATTTACGGCTCTATGTTCTCATAGCAGTGAAAAACAGATAGATTATAATTGACCACCGACAGGAAAACATTATTTTTTCGTAATAAAACAACAGATTGAAATGTACAAAACATTAGTTTATCCACTTGTTAACGGCCATATGCTATGACTGACACATCGAAAACAGCAAAAATCATAAGAAGGTGATATTATTCAATAGCACATTGACAGTTAGGCGATGATGGTGAGTGATATCTCCTTTTTATGATTTTTGCTGTTTTCGATGTGTCACTCATTGCATGTCGCCGTTAACAAGTGTATAAACTGATGTTTTGTAGGCTACATTATATTACGATAAGCAACAAGTCTGTTCCAACCCTTTTCACGCTAATCGAGCCAACAGCGGGACAATAACGATTTTTAGGGGACAGGGAGTATCCCTATTTGATACTCTTGTGCGCAGGCCTTGTTGAACCTATGGGGGCCGAGACTTGGACCTTTGAAATAATAAGAAAGCAACAAGTTATAGGCCTACATATTAAGTTTCTAACCGTATGTGTAAACTTCAAGCTCGCAGAAATACATGGAGCCGGTAATCGCAAACTGAACGATGACATATCTGTACGGCGGAAGATCTTTTGCACATGTCAGAGACACTGTTGCTCCTGTAGCCACCCGGCCCGGGTACCGACCACAGATGGTGTAATTCCATAGCGGCACTAAAGGCGAACTGGTTAGCGGAGCATTCGTCAGACCAACGATGAAGTTGCTAGAGTATCCTGTGCGTATATTCGCAAAAAAATATACATACACACATAAAAACGGTGTTACATTGTGACTAATGACTAATTAGCCTAATCGGCCTATTACTATTAGGCCTACTGCATATAGAAAGATAGCAAGACAATAAACGCACCAGACAAAAGTTGCAGGGAAACCGATATAACCCTTACATATCAAAGATTGCCAGAAACCATTAAAAAACCCGAGTTGAATCAGCTTTGTTTTAACAGTATTAAATACATGATAAGTATTTCAGTACGTACTTAAGTACTAACGTACATGTACTTAAGTACTCGTTTTCACTGATATTGCCCACATGTAAAACACACTTAATAATCATTTGCATTGCACACAAACGACCGAAAATGTTGTGATGGTACGAGGGACGTGGTTTGAACTTTTGAGAGTCAAATACGTGTTATAGGGTGTGCACACGATCGAGCAAACATCCAGCAAACGTCGAGCAAACATCCAGCAAACATCGAGCTGGCTCAGGCAGGCCTATTGGAACCCCGCCCCTGGCTCAAATGTAGACCTAGGCTTAGGCTCTTAGCCCACAGCTGATCACGTGTTATATAGGCCTTCCAATTACAACAACCCGTCCTCTTAATTAGCATGCTAATTACCATAGAAAGTCCAGCTAGCTGCTCGATGTTTGCTCGATCGCGTAAACACCCTATTACATACTACGTTGCCTAAATGCCCTTCGGCCGGAGCGGTGTCGTATGCTGCATGCTGCATTACAAGTTCAACTTCGTTGGCGTGTGAAATACAGGACACAATAAATGCGTTTTGCTATCATCAGCTGCAACAACAGTGATAAGCTACTTTGAGGCAGTTTCGTCGCATGTCTCACTCGTGTAATCAATCAATCAATCAATAACCACTAACACAAATCGCAAGATGAAGCTATGGTAAAAGTTAATCAAATCTCTCAGATTTCGAAAATACAACCTCATCACAGACGCGCGGTAGCGCAGCCCTGTGTTAATGGCGACCGGCTAAGTCAGTGGAGAATGGCAAAATTCGACCCCTTGCAGATTCAAAACCCCTCAACCGATCGATAAAAAATTTGAAACAAATAATAATGTCCTAAGTGGCGCTGTGCCGAGAGTTCCAGGGCAGCAATGTCAAACCGTCACGCCGCTTGCCGTCACGGACCAGCCCGTGTGGTTCCTTCATGCTAGGAACGCCGGCTCGAGTCAAAGCGTGCCAGATGACAGCAATGCTGTAGGCGTCTTACACGGTTGTCGTCCGTCGTCGTCTGTCGTCCTCTGTAACGGGTGTATTGTGGCTAAACGGTGCAAGATAGGGCTTAGGTTGATATTAATTACTAATAGGAAGTCGAATACTGGCTTTCAAATGACATTAAAATCAATGACCTTAGATGACTTTGAACGCACTATGGTGTGCCAATCGTGCGGTATTGTGGCTACACGGTAAGTCGCAATAACCATCACGACATGCGTAGAGCGCGACAGTAATCTGAGCTAAGAGCTTGTTTTTTTAGAATGTTGTTACAGATAGGGCCTATCGCCTTGTTTTCAATTGTTTTTAAGACACTGATATTTCACTAGGTAGTGTAGCGACACACTTGTGGTATGGTGAGATCTTTAATAATAGTGCTACTACAAATTTTCTTGTAATTCCCACAGTGAGAAAAAAAATTAAAAATCGCTTAATATTTGATAAAATTATTAACGTATAAAAATTTTGTGCCATTTTTGGTCCACCCCGTATATTAAGCATTGAGGACGCAAACGTCACGTTATTTACCAGTGGATTGTGTGTTGGTAAAGTTGACTTTGTAGACGGACTTCGCAGTACCGAGATCGACCGCCCACCAAGGGTTCGTTGTCCTAGTGCTTGATCGCACACAGGTGATTGGGTCACCGTCGTTACCTTTACTTGCGTCGAAGCTACTACTGTATCTATTCACTTGGAACGATGGCTTGCCTAGCGCCACATTCTGTAGCACCTCGTCTTCAACTGAACAACAACAATACATGTACTTGGAACGTTTTTTAATCCTGAGACCGTTTCCACCCACAGCCTGTACCCACTCCCCTCGACGTTTTTAACTCGTCGATTCACACTAAAATTCTCAGTCCCAAACCCGCATAAGTCTTAATACATTCCTGGTGGTCTCAGCCACGACGCAGACCCCGAAACCCGGATTTGACATCAACCCAGCTTAAGAAAAAACCCGGGGTTGGAATTCCTCAACATTATATAGTTATCTGTAGGGCTGCCTTGCTAACGAGTGAGGTTGTAAACTCACGTCGCACGAACTTAATACTTAGGCCTATGACGAAGAATGACACAGAATTAGTTAATTGTTGAGTGATGTTTGATAATCGTTTAGTGTTTTCATAATATGTTACGAACTGTGCAACGATCTTCTTAAACTGTTTTCGCAGTAACTATAATTAGGTCTTTTACATTTCTATGAGAGAATAATAACGAGCATCATTATCATTATTTTAGTTTGTCAAGTCATCAATACACAGCCAAAACAACTAGCAGAAGCTGCTGCCATGGAAGGAGTTGCCCTAAATAACAAAACCAAAACTAGAAAGCGCTGGTGTGAGCGCATATCTCCGCCAAGTGATTTTTTTGGTACAAAATATTACTTTTTGCACATCAGATTAAAGTCTGTTTGGGAGCAATTGAAATTTAACACAGAAATTTTGCATGTCACGTGATGTGCCCCTAATCACGTTCCTTTCGATATTTCGAACGGTAATAATTTCCGACTGTCCCAGGTAGTGCCGGTGCCAAAAAGTTGGAGCCCCCAAATACAACTGTGAGGCCCATATAACGGGGGTATGGAACGGAGCCATCAGCGGAATCCAGGGACAGAGCCCCTGGTCAGGAGGCAGGGGGGCGAAGTCCCCTAAAGCTGAAACACTTTGGGCTTTTGGACGTTCTGTACGGCGACACTTAATCACGCGACATTTAATCGGGCGTATGAATGAACTGACACAAAACTGAGACAGAACAGGTTGATATTAAACACGATTATTTCTCGCAAACTAAACGAAATTGCTTAATACGTAGTTGGCTTACTGTTTACGTAGTGTTCACATATGTGGGCATAGTAGCCTACTTATTAGTTATAATAAAAAAAGCACATAGTACAAGTACAACCTATTATTCTCCAACAACTTAAACGGTTTGGGCCTGCGTAATGTTCGTGCAGTTTGGAGTTTTTAGGAGTTACAGCACCAGGGTTATTTAGAGTTCATGCGAAATTTTTAGCAACGCCACGGCGTAGTTCCGTAAACTGAACAGAGACTTTATTCGGTGTTTCAATGATAATTAGTTTGGCCTTCGCTGATAACAGTCATAAGTCGACAGGGGTAAGGTTAGTTACGGCTAATTACGGTGCTGGACGCGTGGACGACTGCTCGTCCGATGAAGTGTCGCACGATTAAAAAAAGTGTCGAGCGATGAAGTGTCATGGAACCGTTCAATGAAAGCCGAAAATGTGCCCATTTTTTTTAAATTTGAAACGCCAAAAAATCAGATACAGTTTGTACTGTCTTTGCAAAAAAAATGAAGTTTAATGGGCCGCAATACATCACGGATTACTGTACATTAATGAAAAGTAATAGACTTGTGTCCATTTTGGGAAAATTTTCCACATGTTTACTTTTAACATTTTATATTTTAAATATATTAAAAAACTAGAACAAATTTATAGGCCTACATAGCATAAGGCTTTTAAGCATACGCAAGGCCCCCAGCCGGGAGTACGGGGAGCCATTTCGCCGTCTCTGGTCCCTGGGAATATGCAAGTCAATCTTGAAGTCCGTAGATTTAACGAGGGCACTGAAATCGCGAGACCTGACAACTCGGTACCAAATCAGAAGTTGAAATTACTATGGTTGTGCATATTTTCTAGTATAGACAGCGTACCACGGAGACGTTTAACGTTTTACTGCTTGAATGTTTTTATATAATATTAATGCATTGTGCTACTTTGCTGATATAATTATTTCTAACTAAACGTCTGTCACATTTTATTCGATGTTGAATTGACTGATTTTGCTGTTCTTTGTGCCGTTATTTTTGTAACCAAACGCGTGTCAAAGTTTATTCGTTGTTGAACTGACTACGGGTTACGTGGAATTAAAGTTACTTTTATGCGTCATTTAGTCTTAGTTCACGTTTTCAGAAACATCGTAAACACTAAAACGCTTCAATAAAAGCTATTCGAACAATAAAATGATTCGCGCGATGTCCACCCCTGCTATTTGGTGCCACGTTGTCAGGTCTCGCGATTTCAGTCGCCCGATTTAGCCACTTAAGAGCTATCAGCATTGAACGTCTTCTGTGCACAGACAGACACGCATACACACAGAAAAAAAATACAAAAATACATGCATCTGATATGAAAGCAGAACTGCGTCATTCATTCCGTTCACTTGGCGGATAGGATAATAATATCGTGCACGGGCATTGTGCACAATAGTAACTACCTGTTGCGAAGACTTCCACTTCGCAGATGTTCATCTGATCTTTTCTGAGCTTGAACTGGACGACGACGTATCTGAACGTCGGTACATTGTACGGACAGTAGACAGTAGCTGTGGCTCCAGCCGCTACAGCGCCCGGGTACTGGCCGCACAGTGTGTAGTTCCACAGGGTCGGCCTTGAGACAAGAGGATTCACGTTCGTCAAACCGACGATGAAATTGTTCGACCGATAACCTGTATCGTAGCACACGCGATGTCGCAAATTTCATATACACCGTGTCCAAAAAAAAACTTCCCACTTTGGCATTCGGTGAGGCCAACTATCGCTGAAAAGAGGATATAATCTAAAATCCAGACTAATCAACGCCCGGTTAATATTTGGACGGGTAACCGTGGCAGACGAGGAAACCAGCGGCATGTAATTAGCCATCCAGTCCAATTTAGCATGGCCATCCCTCCGTGGGTTGGAGCAATGACTGCTAGTGAAAGCCAACGTTAACAGGCACACCGCGCGATGCATCAGCCCTTGCATCCGTGGTCTGGAAGTGTAAGCTATTGTCTGGCTATGAACTAAGCAAACGGACATCAGCGTCGCTCTAATGGCTCGACGAAGGACTTTACGTTTTTTACACTATTATAATAACATACCGCAGCATGAGTCAGCTCTGTTGACAATGCTGACCCTGGAGACGGTTGTAGGGCCGCCGAGGTCGACGGCCCACCACGGATCATTCTGACGCTTGGACATGGCACAGTACAGAGAGCGCGTGTTACGGATGCCGTCATTGGCGAGGTGCGCCGGATAACTGTTGCCGTCATCGTCAACGTAGTCGCTGCTCTGAAATGACGGACGATCCAACGCCGCGTTGTATGTTATTGACACACCGGCAACTGCACACGAACGTAACAACCATCACGGGCGACTTAAAGTCAGAGTCAAAGTAAAGACACTGTGCATATCACAGGCTGCGCAGTAGCGCAGCACTGTTGTAAGGGTGACCAGCCATTTCAATGGGAAACTCCAAAATTTGACCCCTCGTATTTCCAAAACCCCTTAATTTTTCCACACCAAAATTTGCACAAATGATTACGTCCAGCATATCTCCTGATGTGCAAAATTTGGTGAAAATCCGTTTACGGAGGGCTTTACCACGAATAGGTGAAATATAACGTTTGCGTGACTTTTTGTGCCTTTCCTTTCCTTCCCTTCCCTTCCCTTTTTTTCTTGCCGTCCTCTACAGGAAAAACGACTGAACTGATTTTAACGCACGATGGCTCATATGACGCGGTTTCGCGCAAGGAAGTGCCTTTT
>Ga0056128_1005127_pt1 | contig 16465 bp, 8 predicted proteins | sample WorMetLIZISLAND2_FD_71113 | JGI IMG/M metagenome (GOLD analysis project Ga0056128, IMG submission 71113) | Marine gutless worms symbiont microbial communities from Max Planck institute for Marine Microbiology, Germany - Olavius geniculatus... ... | reverse complement strand
GATCACTTTAAAATTTTCGTTACCATTGCTTTCAATGGGGCATAAGGGAAACCGCTGCAAAACCGAAGATGGTGCTGCCACCTAGCGAACAACATTGCCTTGGCGGAGGTGTGCGGGCTCCGACTGCTTTCTAGTTATTCATGCGTTTTTGCGTGTTTGTGTCTACCTGTGTCTTGTACATGTTTTCGTGCAGGCGCTACTGGACTGCCGGGATTCCAAGGTCCGCCCGGACAGCCGGGTAACCCCGGTTCCAATGGATTTCCGGGTCCGGTAGGGCAACAAGGACGCACCGGTGTTCCGGGTTTCGTGGGACCGCCGGGTCGCTCCGGACAGCCCGGGTCTCCAGGTCCGCAAGGCAGTCCCGGATCACCAGGCAAGTAGTCAGCAGAGATACCAGATTTTTTTCGAGATTGATTGATTGCTTTTTTAATCGTTAAACGAACCCGCAATTCTCTACATAATTTATGTAATAATCGAGGTTAAATCGTTTGCAAAACTGTCCGCTTGTTCGATTCACGTAAATCATAGCATGTAGGGTTCCACATTTTTATATCTGTTCGACAAAAATTATATTATACGCGGTTATGACGTTATGACGTAGCAGGTGCAATATGTGCAATTTCAAAATCAGGCAAACTGTAGTACAGCAGCTGTCATTTCATATTTGATATGTAAATCATTCTGTAAAGCTATTTATTACGAACGCCGTTGGTGGATTGTCAGTCTTAAATTATGTTAGAATTGCTGTGGGTTTAGTTAGGTCGCTGTTAAGCCCGAAAAAAACGAAGAAAGAAATTTGTATATCAGTATATGTTGTTTTGGCCCATATGTAGGCCTATACCTTGTCTGTTCGGTGTGTTCATAGCTGCCTGTAGTTTTGCTGTAGAGCTGTCGAATTAACTCGTTAACTTGACGAATTAACGCGTTAAAAAATTAACTTGTGTTAAAAAAATTAACGTGCGCTAAAAATTAACGCACATACGCAAATTTACTCAATTCTGTAACGCAAAAGTTCCAATATTCCATTAAACTGCGGTTATTTGTCGGTCGAGTGATATACAAATTGTTTTGTTACCGTTCCATCACTACTTTCACGGTCCTGCGACACAGCCACAAGTTCGTCGGTTGTTATTCCAGTCACCCTCTCGATGTAGTCCACCTACAACTTCAGCAATGTAATTATGCGTTAATTAACGGCGTTGCGTTAAAAAGCGTTAACGCCATTAAAATATTAACGCTTCGACAGCACTAAAAACATAATCGTTCTTGTCTGTGATGCAGGTGGTCCGGGCCAACAAGGATTCACAGGTTTTCCGGGAGGCCCCGGGCCAAAGGGCGTGGCCGGAGCACCTGGTCCGGGATTCCAAGGGTCTCCAGGGCCGCCGGGCCAGGCGGGAAGTCCCGGCAGCCCGGGCTCCCCTGGATTTGTGGGTTTTAAAGGCATGACAGGCGTAGTTGGCGCGCCCGGCGCTCCTGGCTTTGGCTCACCAGGTAAGCAATCACGTGATTGTTATTGCTCGGAGACTTTGTTACTACTAGTAAGTAATTAAGTAAGTAAGTAAGTAAGTGAAGTGTAAATTTATATAGCGCATGCTCAAAAAATATCTTCAATGCGTTAATTAATACAGTTTGTCGTCAGTATTTTGCAAACAAATATGTCTTCAGCTGACTTTTGAAAGTGTCGGGACTCATTTCTGCATCACGAATGCTGTCAGACAGCGAATTTCAAGTCGACGGGCCCGCCTAATCTTTGCGTTGCTGGCTCAGGGCCTAAACTTTGCATATCTTCTTGATATCAGTGTCAGACGTTTTCTGTCTTTTGATTCTATCATTGAAGTGTATTGCTATTTAGATCGAATGCAGGAAACAAATTGTTTGAAATAGTGCTAGAGATTATGGCACACAGTGTACATAACTCGGCAAAATTCCAGCTAAAGCTCAATTTCTATTACGCCGACTTTCACCGAAACTTCCCTGCGGGGAAAGTCGTGGACGCAAATCATGAAAGTCGGCGATATGATTTCTGTAGCGAACTTTTATGATTTGTGTCCGATCGCGGTTGAGGACTTTGTCGCAAAGTCGGCGTAATGGAATTTGGGCCTACCAAAAATTCAACAAAAGGCAGCGACGCAGTAAGCTTAATGTACAGTAAAAGTACAACGGCAAACAAGCAAAGATTTTGTCTCGTTTTGTGCTGACACGTATGCGGCGGTACGACTACTTGCCGAGTGTTGTACGCGCCCACTGCACTGATGTAGTGTGCTGTGAGTGCAGCCGGCGGTGCAGCGCGCGATGCGACAGCCGTAAGTAATAATTATGAAAGCTACGGTACTTGACGTTGAGATCAGTGCGTCATTTCTCGAGGTTTTTGTCGACGCCCGATGATTCTGACTTTTAACTCTTTGAGCAGAAAAATCGACACATCGATTACACCTGTTCTGTTGAACGTTCACTCCAATTGTGGTTTTTTCAACGTCTGTTTGTTTTTGAGTTAATATTTGTTCGGGATGGACAGATGGATGAACACAGTGCAGCCTGTCAAGACAGTCGCCTAGTAAAAACGTCTACACGTATTATATTTGTTGCTGTTGTGTACAGGTCCTATCGGACAGCAGGGATTTACGGGCACCCCGGGTGGTCCAGGGGCGCCAGGTGCTAAGGGTGATCGTGGATGGACTGGCCCGTCAGGCCTGCCTGGAACACCAGGCTCGCCCGGCGGCGTCGGAGACACTGGTCCACCGGGTTAGTTAGCAGCACTGAGTCTTATTGGTCGTAGCAGTCCTTTTCTGTTAATTTTTCTGAAGTTATCAATATAGTAAAGCATCAGTTTTTTTTCTTCTCTAAACGGCTGGTGAAAATTATCGATTTCATCAGTGAGATTTAATAGTGCGGTCGATACGTTTGGCGATACTTCTTGTGAACGCCGTCAGACTGGTCAGCTTTTAGCGCGCGTCAGATGTTATTGTATTGCATCGTATTTTAATTTTGTTGTATCATTTTAATGGTGATTTGTTTTTAATTACATTGTTTTTAAACAAAAAACGTGTTAGCGGATTAGCTTGCTGTCAAATCACGGCGTAGTTTTGACTCTGTGTCGGTGAAAGTAATTTGTTTATTTTAACACCAAATAAAATAGTAGGTCAGTAGGCATAGGCTAATGGTTAGTTTTGGTGCTTTAGTGATGTTTGCTGGATTTCCTTCTAGTATTTTTACATTTTCCCCAACTGTAAACTTTAACTCAAGTTCCAATCTTTATCCGTCAGAAACAATGTTGGGAAAATTTTTCAGGTACGTGTATTAACGATTTCACATTAAATTATCTGTAGGAGTGTCGCTAATTTTTGTTCACGGTGTACATGTAAGTTATTATACATGTAGCTACCACCATGATAATACCGACAATTTTCGGAATTAATTTAAGTTTGCCTAAGTTGGCCAACGTTTATACATTTGCACTAGAAGGAAAGCGGTTAATTTTTTTAAGCAAATTCAGTTTACAAATAACAGTGAAATGACAACGCCTTTGTGTAATTTGTGTGGTTAGGATTCGGAAGTCAAGGTGCCATCGGACCGCCAGGGACAATCGGTGTCAGTGGCATCAAAGGCGTTCAGGGTACGCCGAAATATTATGTTGCTTTCTTTAGTTTTTGTGCTAATATTTCCGAGTCCTGTTGATTATTAATCAGAACATGTTTGTTTCATGGTCGCTGTCGTACTGCCTATCTTAGTATCTGTCTCTACCGTTATGTTTGGAGGAAGTGCCTGACCGTCAGAGCCTTGACTTTTCTACGATTGTTCGATGTCATGTCACTTGTCGTTCTAGTAATGTTGACTCATTGGAGCAGCTGTGAATTTATATTATTAAATTCAGATATACAGTGTAGATTACTGTTAATCAAAGTGATGCTGAATTATTGCAGGTATACCGGGTATACAAGGTCCGCCTGGGGCGCCTGGTGGATCGGTTGGCGCTAGTAAGTTGTCTGCAGTTCTCTTCTTAAGTCTGTACGCTTTATTACGTCCTTAATTCGACTTTTGGTTGTTGCGAATTTGTTTGAGAACATACTGAAAATTTACAACAAAAAATCCGCAGAAGATCAACCGCCAACAACAACAATAAGCGACATGTCAGAATGTTGTTCAGCTCGTTGTAGATTTGTCGTTTAACAAGTTTACAAATAATCAAAGTAGTGGAGTTCGGGCTTAAAACCCTTTCCAGACTACTTCGCACGATTTTTTGACCTGTTTGTGGTCGTTTTTTAAATGCAAAGATGCATTAATTATCAATGCATAAATCTACTACATACACGCAACCGATTTGTTAGTTACTGTATAGGCTCAAGGGTTGTCATTTTAGCCAATATTTCCTCCCCCCCCCAAAAAAAATTCTCGACCTTATAAGGTTATTTGAAGCAGTATTTTATCGAGCTTAAATTTAAGAAAAAAATCTTTTAACACCCAGACCGAGAACAAGGCTTTTAGGTTCAAGGTCAACTGCGAAGAAAGAGAAAAATTTTTGACTAATATGCCACAAAGAAATTTGACGAAAGTTAAGCTGACGATCAGTTTTAAGTAGGAAGATATTATTATTATATTAATCGCTGCAAAGTTTCTGCATACATGTAATTTCCTAGTGTCGCTATTTAATTAGCACCAAAGCCTCGTAATTGACAAACGCTGAATTTTGGTTTGTATGCCTTTAGGCCTATCTATAGAGCAGACAAATATCTTGACAATGCCGTTTTAAAACGAAATTTAGTTGTTGTCATTTTAGATATTTTGAGACTGATTACCTAATTATGCGCATTGTCTGATAATATACACAACGTTTCATAAAAAGGCACTTTTTTCTATAACTCAGTCAAATGGTGATTAATTCACATATAATCGTTACCAGATTTAGCTGAAGAAATACTACTTCATAATATTTCAACAAAATGTGGCTGTTGATTAAATATTCTTTGCTAATCTTCATGTAACGCCGACAGCTTGACATCATAATGTGTCGATGTGTCCTGAATACAAGCTTGCTTATCTGAACTGATTTTGTCAGTTGCTATACCCTGTTTCGATGGTGAACTTTATCTGGTTCACTGATGAAGAATGTTTACTGTATCAACACTGAGCAACATGGGGGCATAATATCAGGCGTCTTGCAATGCAATCCAAAAACTCAGTTAGCCTATCGCGCAAACTCAACCATCTCGCAAGCGACGTGTGCTGGTGCACTGTCTTGCTGGAAGGTGTAAAAGTTAGCTAGCCCCATAAGTGGGCGAAAGTGATCATTTTTGGCGTTTTTTGTAGCTGTAATGGCAAAACTTCAACAGTTTATCGTCAGTGCACCAGACGACGTTCACTATCGACGCAGGGCAGCTGTTCAGCAATTGTCAGCACTATAGTGCGACAAGCAAGTTTGTACTCACGACACATTATGACGTCAGCATTACATCCCGACTGGCAAAGAATATTTAATTAACAGTCACATTTTGTTAAAATATTTTAATTTAGTATTTCTTCAGCTACGTCTGGTAAAAATTTCGTGTAAATTGATCATTATTTAACTGAAGTGTGAAAGAAAGTAAAAGGGTGCCTTTTTATGAAACACCGTGCATACCTTTCATTGAGCTGGAGTTGTTTGTTGGTTTCAGGTTGTCCAACAAACATTAACGAGTGCAAATACAACAACGGCGGGTGCTCACAGATATGTGTTGACACGTATGATAGTTACTACTGCACTTGTCGTGCTGGATACGAGCTTGCGACTGCCAACTTTCCTTTTCTCTGCTCAAGTTTGTCAAATTTTCTCTGTATTTGCTCTACAATTTGCACTGCTCTAGAATATGCGTGACGTATTTTAGGCATTGTTGTTAAATACTGAAGTTGTCTAAGGATGCAAAAAAACGCGTGCAAAAACGTGGTCGAAACTATTGCATACCACATCATTTTCACTGGAAGAGGCGTTAGACAAATATAGTTTGAACTGCTTGGACTAGCTGCGTGATACTATGACGAATACGTATACAGACATTTACTTATCACCACCAGTTGAAGTGTCTCATAACCAAATATATTTTTGTTACTTCCACATGTCCATATCAGCGTACTTGTAATAAAACTATTTTTCGCGGATGTGGTTTTGTACCATCTTGTAGTTACAGAAGTTTTAGATAATTACGCGCGACAGCATTGTAATGCTTCGCGCGTCTTAGCCATCAACTCCCTCATTCACTTCGTCAGCCACGTCTTGATCTACCTCTTCCTGACTCACCATACTTCCATGATCATCTCACCTCGTCAGCGTCACCATCACCACTCTTGTCATCCATCACCCCTTGAATGACCTTGACCCCCTTCCCCTCAAAAATAAAGAGTTTTAGTGTTTTTTGCGATTTTCACTGCGGCGCAGACGTCAAGGGTGAAGTGCGACGAAATGACTGGAGATAGACCAAGATAATCTGCGAACATGAACTGCTAAGGCTGTCGCGCGTTTCATGAGCTTTGCTCAAATTACTTGTTTTCTTCTGTTGCGCTGGCCTATTTGAGTACCGAAAACATGCGTATGTAATTAACTGTTATGGTTGTTGAATTGTACCATTTCATTTCAACAGCCGATTAATTTTATTTAAGTAAATATCTATGTGATATTATTGTTAAGTTGTTGTATACACAGACTACTTCTGTCGGTATTCGCGGTTCGGCGGCACGCAGTGTTTCTGCGTGGTATCGACCAATGACATTCGTCCTCTGAATGGCACCGCTTGCGTCGGTACGCTGCTGTCTTATATTCAGACGTCGTTGTTATGGGGTGTTTAGTGTTTACACGATCGAGCAAACATCGAGCTGGCTCAAGCAGGCCTATTGGAACCCCGCCCCCTGGCTCAAATGTAGACCTAGGCTTAGGCTCTTAGCCCACAGCTGATCACGTGTTATATAGACCGCCTGCCCTCTTAATTAGCATGCTAATTACCAAAGAACGTCGAGCTAGCTGCTCGATGTTTGCTCGATCGTGTAAACACCCTATTACACTACTGTGTTTGACTTGACAGTATACGTGGTAAATACGGCGTGCTAGAGCAATGGTTATAGCCCAAACTCCACTACAGTATTTTTGACTTTGCAACGTGTTGTACAGCGTGTCGTGAAAAAATCCCCAACAAATGGAAGTAGGGCCTAAGTGGACTTTGAGTTTATGATACTGCTCGCGTGAGTTGTGATCAAGAGATTACAAGTTCTATTTTTTAGCTCTCAGCCGTTTCCCTACCAGCTGACGACTTTGGGCAAGTTCTTTACACACACATTTGCTGGTAATCAAGTTATAATGTGCTATAGTGAAAAAAATAACCGCAGGGGTGGGGTGGTAGAAAGTAACTGTAGCTTATCATCTGTTTAATGAATATGTGAGGGAGTGCAGGAGGGCATTACTGCTGAAAGGTTGTGGCTCGACACTCACTCGGGTGGGCAACTCAGCTTCCTACCCTCAGCGGGTCGAGAAATTATTACAAAATTATGTGAAGGCTTAGCGTGATTTATTAAGGGCGCTGCCATGTCTGTGCAAAGGACTTATGGAATATGTCAGCTTTGAAGCTTAAGTGAAAGAGTGTGAAAGAAATTAATCAGTCAACTCGATCAAAACACATTTCTATAGCGCCGTATGTCGCGAACGAATTAAGAATGGCTTGGTGAGAAATGTTCAATATGGTGACGTTGTTGTTGATGACGTTGGTTGCTGGTGCTGCTGCTCCATTGTGCAGCGGCGTCTATTTAGAGGATTATAGACTATCTTTGTTTGAGCTCTTGAACATGTTGTCTGTCTCTCGCTTTATCTTCCTCCTCATCTTTCTTATCACCAATTTTTTTCTATCTCCCGTTTTTCCAGTAGTCCTTTTTCCAAAAATGCAGCTGTGGCTTCTGGGAGTACTGTATTGTGAGGTCGTCGATTTAGAGTCATTTTGGGCCCGAAAGAGCATTTAGAAGTAACCGGTAAGACATTAGATAAAATTTTGATCCAAAGTTATGCAAACTTACCCCTAGTCGACCAAGGGCTGAACCTCGTGCTTCTGTGATGTTGCATTTGTTACAAGGGTTGTATATACGGTTTGCATGTAGATGTGGACGAGTGTCAGACGCTGAACGGCGGCTGCTCTCAACTCTGCTCTAACAACGACGGCAGCTACCGGTGCAGCTGCAGGACCGGCTTCCAGCTGTCGCAGGACACCAAGACCTGCGTCGGTGAGTGAGCCAAGGACAAACACCGTGTCTCTTTCGTTTTGTAATGATTCGCCGCACTAATCTCTATTGATCGTTTCTCCGTATCTTGTTTTACCTGTACCGTTATAGGATTTATGCTATTCCTAACCACATTTAGTTTGTTTTCTTTATTTGTTTCTAATATTCTAAATGACTATGAAAACTTCACTGAAGCTAACCTAGTCCATCAGTTACTTCTGATAATATCAAACCAGAATGATACTTACTGTGATTATAATGCAATCTTACGCCCAGTTCCTGTGAAGTGTATGAATTAGCTTTTACCTGTAGATGTACAGTGGCAGTTTTAACCCTGTTCTGGCGTTTGTGTTTTATGTAAATTGACGATCGTCACGGGAAATCTCTACGAGATTTTTCGCACACACGCAGAATTGCAGACATGACAGTGTGAGACTGCGGGAAGTGTTGCATGTGTTGATTGATACATGTCTATAGACGTAGACGAGTGTAGCAACCCGTCCATCTGTCAGCGGGGAAGATGTGTCAACACGTACGGCGGCTACTTCTGTATCACGGATTCGGCCATCGGTGCGTCTAGCTCACTGTTTTCTGTACACCGTATCATAGTATCATAATGTCATAGTATAGTACTTGTAGGCCTAATTTGGCGGTAAGTGCTATTGCATTGATCGCGAATTTCATGAGACGATGCCCGCGTAGCACTGCAAGATTCTGTGATAAATGTATACTGTATGCGAGCAGGTATCGCCAGTTAAACGGACTGTCAGCGTATAACCAGCCACCCACCCGGGTTAAAGGTAAAATATGGTGTATAGCTCTAATTAGCAAACCCATCACAGAACTGCGGGGTGTCACCTGCCGTATGAGGTCATACACTGTCAGCTGCATCGACACAGGTGAACGCGCTCCGCCATAACTCCAGCCAGTCAGACCGGTACTCGATTTGCCTACCCCGGAGGGATGGAAGATTGAGTTGACCTTGGTGTTGGTTATATACCTAGATGGTTTACCAGTCTGCCAACAGTCATCAATCCGAGTAGTAACTACTTGATAGTAGCGCCACCCGGAATCAAACTCGCGATCTTTCGATCTTAAATACGACACCCTGCTACGCCATCGACATCAAGCAAGGAGGCTGACTTAATTGCAGAATACTTGTCTACAGCTGTTTTACATTTGTGACGTCTTAATTTTAGGCGACCGTACTTAAGTAACGATCGAGGTTATGATACTGTTTTCGTCTGTCTGTTTTTAACGGATGTACCCTAGCCAACGGGTAGGTCTTATGGGAAAATTTATAGACGAATAATTAGCTATGTGTCTAAAACTTAGGCACGCAAAATTTCAGCGATCTGGTGCAAGGGAAACATTTTTAAAATGGGGGTTGAATGGAGGGAGTAGAACAAATGTGCGTTTTGTTATATTTGCGTATTCATAGTATGTTGGGCTAGTCTTATGTCTTATGAGTGGATGTGATGTAATGCAGTGCTGGCGGCGCAGACGGCTGACCAGCCCGCAGCCGGTGTCAAGTCGAGGTCGACCGGTGGAGGTTACTCCGGTACGACGGTTATCATGTCAGCGGTACTGTCGGCTGTCATCGTCTGTCTGCTGGCCGCGGTCGTCGCGCTGGCCGTGCGTCAGGTCCGTCGACGCGAACACAGCAAGAAACTGCGACGATCAGTCAACATCAGTCAGGTCTCGGCGCCAGGCTTCGAAACCGTTCGTTCCAGGTGCTCCGCCGGCCAGGAGGCCAGCAGTCCTGCCGAGGGCACAGCGCAACCCTCCCAGTGACATTAACACACCGAACTGTTTACTAGGACTGGCAGACAGACAGATAGGTTAACAGTGCTGGGACGAACTGGCAGCTATTCCGATTAATCTGAATTGAATTATTACTTTGTCAAAAGTGATGGTTAAATGAAATCGAAATTAGAAAGAATTTTACATTTCTAACTCTATCTCTTTGTAGAATTAGATTCCGAAAATGCTAATCAGTTAGAATTTGTGTTAGGCGATATAACTTAATGGCTTCCAATGTAAGATGTATATTCTTATTCTTATTGTAATTAATTAGTTTCGATTAATTACCCAGCACTGTTATAGAGAAGCTTACTAACAACCAGTTAAAACTACGAACAATCATTTCTACTGTAACATATTAATTTGCTTTTGGCTTATCAGATCTTGATCAGTATGTTTTGAATTACAATACGAAAATTTTAACGTGCACTTAAAAACTCTCGATTCAGTAGTTTTGTCTGTGATTGAAAAGGATTGGGTTTACAATCTGCTGCAAAATCGACTCATTGGGTCCTACAAATTTCTAGCCGGGAGAAAGTCTTATACTCTTGCTCTGATATGATGTAGGCTCTATATAATAATGCTGCACCGTTAGCAGCATCATACCATATATACCATACATAGTAACAGACGGGAATATGAAATATCGATACAACTGTATAGGAGGGTGTTTCATCCAACGCGAAAACAGCCGAAACAAAAAAAATGACGAAGTTAAACTTAAAATAGAAAAACGACGCGCGACTGAGGCGAGAGAAATTTGCTAATACAATATGCTACGTTTTACAAGAAATGCATGTAAGCTCTTAGATTAGTACATACTGTATTATAGTCGATATATACAGGATAGGGGCCTAATCGTAATCGTAATCGTAAATTTTAAAGTGTCAGAAATAAGACCAATAAATCGAGGTTTCTGACGTAAGGAAAAATCATCTGGTTAGCAAAGTCGAGCAAAAATTGCAGGGTACTATAGTAGTCTACAAATGTTAATAACGGGACTGAATCGTTACCGATTTAAGTAGGCCTACAAGTTGAAGTTACACGTTTCTTTAGCAATTTCTAACGCAGCACGTTTGCGTCTATTTTAAGTTGAAATCGCGGAACAGTCGTATATAGAATTTGAATATTATTAGCGCGAAAGTTGGCTGTAGATAGGTTGAGCATCGGGCATTGTGCTGAGTTCTTGATACGCGTCATTGACTACGGAGCTTGCTGACTCCGTCACGGCAGCTGAATGTCCTGACTGCTTTGGAGCTATAACACATCAACAAAACAATGTTGGCATAAATATACATAACAGTAAAACATTCCTGTGACGGTGATAGTAGATTTGTCAAACTGCAAAGTAAAGTAAAGTTTTGGCGAGATGATGCATTAGTAAATGTGTGTCAGAAATTTGTGTGGTCTTCGTGTTTTGCCATGTCGCAATCACTGTTTCTGTTCATCCACTTTGCATATATTAGTCTTATACTGCGTCACACTGAAGCGACAAACCAATTAAATGAAAGACGACTGGGCGACAGCTTAGCTGTGAGCGAAATCCTGCACGCGTAGTTGCGCGCTTATGGGATTTTAGAAGACTAGTGTCGTACTGAAATGGCCAGTGACGGGCAAAAGTTACAAAAACAAGAAAGCCCAGCTGTCGCTAGAGAAGACGCGCTACAGCTTATGCAATTTGTTGCAGTACTGTACTGACCTTGAAGGTTATCCAAGATCGATGATTGTCATCTCATCTGAAAGGGCGTATGCTACTTCCTATTAGCGAGTGGCCCCATCTCTCACCGTTTCGGAGATATGGCCAGTTTTCCATTGAAAAACGCACATTTTTCCTATCGCCTTCTCTTCATTCAACCCAAAATTTGAAAATGTTTCCCCTGCACTGCATCCCCCAAATTTTGTACGCACCAACAAAATGAGTTTAAACCATTGTGTGACCAGTTGAGTCAGTTAATTGTACAATGGTACAAACCCTTAGTGTGGATTTTCTTGACGATGTACACAGTCAGCAAAACAGCGATAGCAATAGCAACGCCTGCAATCACTGCTAGAACTATCATCGCCGACTTGTACGTATTCAGTAAAGCAGCACTGTTTACTGTCGAAGTCGAAGTTGCTGTATGCACAGAGTGAACAAACAACAATAGCGCCATCACTCTTGCTGTTACACAGTCAATCACAATGAACATCAAATTCCTAAGTCCAGCACAAAAATACTAGGAAAATGTTTTACTAACGGCGCTACGAAGATGGCTAACACTTCTACATCGGTTCGGTGCTTTAGAAATAAATATGACGTGACATGTGCATTTTGTATAGCCAAATGTGGAACATTTCTAACGACACGCGGTTATTAACTTTTTTCATATGGCATATGCCTATTTAAACTTTGACTTTAAAAAATAAAACAGTCAAACGACAACAACAAAAAGTAATATAACGGTAAAAACTGTTACAAAAGTTTCAGTTATTATTTGAAGCTCATAACGTGAATGGTTTCTTAGCAGCGAGCTTACCGTTTGGGGCTCATTCGATGCTATAAACTAGATTTTGAACGTAAAATTTTGAATTTTGAATAACACATTACCAATACATTTAGCCTATACCTGCAACAGTAAAATTTAAAAAAACATCAAGCTTGCGTTGATACTGTTACTCGCTGTACAGTGGAAAGCATGGTTTTTGTCCGTCATATTTTCACTGATGACAAGAACAGATCCTTGTATGACGTATCCACTGATCAAATTTGTCCACTGATACGAGGAAGCTGGGTTGCCTGCTGCTGAACACTCGATTCTGACTCCCTGGTGATAGACCGAATTTCTCGGAATTATCTGCAGATTTCTTGGCGCATCTGCAAAAATACAACGACCAGCAGACAGATAAGCTGTTCATAATTTATTCAAATTTTGCAACTGCGAGAATAAACACATCATCGACAATAATAATCTGTTTAATATACGGTAAGGTATAAGAAACTATTTAAAGCGTCGGTAGGTTTATTCTGCGTTTTATTAATTAACTGAACTTTTGTAAGAATAATAATTATTAAGGTTTATTGTGAAATGCACTGAGCAAATGTTGCAACTTACACTGCACGTCGAGTGTCGGAGACGTCCAAGTGTGCCTGTAACTCGGCATGTTAGTAGCCGTGGTCGGCAGAGATGTTGACGGTTGAGAAAAGTGAGTTTCACACTCGATCTCAGAGCCTTGTACAGGTGGGCCAAAAATGGCACAAAATTTTTATACGTCATTAACTTTATCAAATATTAACCGATTTTTAAAAAAAAATTCACTTACGTAATCAGGAGAAAATTTGTAGTAACAATATCACTAAAGATTCCACCACACCTCAAGTGTGTCACTACACTACCTAGTAAAATATCAATGTCCTAAAAACAACAATTGAAAACAAAAAGATATGTGTAACAGCATCCCAAAAAATTAACAACAGAAAACATCCTGTTTATTGCCTTAGTTATTGTTCAAAGTGACTGTCACATTTCGCAGTTTTCACATTAAATATTTGATGTGTCCGCCTTGATGCTTGCCGGACGACACACTCAAGACGGCGACGCCACTGACCAATGGCGCGATCAACCAAATGCTGCGATAGTTTGGCCCACTCAGTGTTTCAGCTGGTTAATTGTCGTGAATTGTCAACGTTAATAAACCATCTGTTAAAGGGCCCTCCCAAACAGCATAATCGATAAGATTTTAGTCCGGGCTGTTTGGAAGCCACGTGTCAGGCTCAATCAACGTTGATCATGCAATTAGTCATAGTCGTCGCCGGCTTGAGTGACATTTCACAATGTAGTGTAACGACAACTATGATGTGTGGTGGGATCTTGAGCGTTAATGTTACTAAAAATTTTCTGCTAATTCTGACAGTGAAAGAATTTTGAAAATCGGTTAATATTTGATGAAGTTATTGGCATACAAAAAAAAATTTGTGCCATTTTATTGGTCCACCTTGTAGGTCAGCAGACACTGCCACCATACGCTGTGAAGTTGCCGTTGTACTGTTGGTTGCCAAGGTGACTTCATCGTCGGTGAAGTTGTGACGCGAGTTAGACCACGTCATGTCTGGTGCCCAGTTGCCGCTGTACGTAATGCTACACGTCACCGTGATGACGCCATTCTCTTGTACGGTTCCAGACGCTGACAGGCTTGTTATACACTCTGTGTCACCGGCTTCACATTGCACACAAACAGTTGAACGTAATAAATTAGGTTACACGTTGTACAACGGCTGTTGAAAAATTACAACAAAAGTATTACCAGTATCTAAACATATAAGAAATAGTAATAGAAAGACAAACTAGGACAAAAATAAGATGACGCAAGATGTTTGATAAAATGTAATTCTAGACTTTTAATAAAACTCGTACAATACACAACACACATAAAAATGGAAACAGTTATCTGTTGTCACAAATAAACACAAATATAAAAAATTTAAAATGCTGCATGAACAGTAGGCCTATTTCGTCCGTAACATGCACATGTGCAAAGTGGAAGCCACTGAAACGCAAGAACAGAAATTATAAAACTAAACAGCAAAATACCTTCACAGTTGGATAATAGGCTAAACTACTAATGTAGTTACCGAGAACAATGAGCTGGGCGCTACTTGTGTCCACAATGCTAACACCACGACGTACTTCACCACAAAGATATTCGCCGGCGTCAGTTAGTTGTGTTGAGTCGATGTTGAGGTCACGCGTCACGTGTGTAGCGTTCTTTTCTGCACTGACGCTAAATATATGTTGACAGTTGTCGACGACATTGAAGCCGTTGTAGATGCGGTCGTTTGTACAGTCACCGATGGACTGAGCGATCGTCACACAGAGACTGTTGTACCAGTATAAGAATGAGTCGCTGTCATCACTGCTACAGTGAAGTGTCGCCGATGAGCCTTGTACAACTGCCGTGTTCAACGGTCTGCGAACCAGAGTCGATTCACTTCCTGATTACAAATGTTTACAAACACTGCAACAGCGCAGATTCGGGCCTTCGGCTGGTTTGTTTGGTTTACTTGTTTGGTTTACAAATTCGACGTCGCACTGTATGTCTTAGCGTAATAATAGCTCATTTTTGAGTGTGCATTGCTTCAGGATTGTTTTCCCAGCGATCCCGCAGTTATCGTCTGGCTTATGTTCGTCCACCTGTGCAAGTGGCGTTATGGCAATGGGAAGCACAGAAGTGGTCTCTTTTAAATCGTGCGCGGTCCGAAAATTGTCCATAAATTTCGTCTTTGTCAAAAACTGCATCTCCAAAAAATGCAAAATTTGTGGCATTTTGACCACTTGCAATCTTCTCCGGCTGACACACCTAAGTTTTTACGCCACAGTCAGTGTCTGGTGTCCATTTTATTCGACTTTTAGATGTAAGACTTTTAGGTGGGGTATCCCGCTTTGACGCCCGCCTGCGCAAGCCTCCTTGAACCTAGGGGGTCGGGACTTGTGCTGCTAAATTTTGCGCTCAATGCTGGAAATTTAATGTGCATGTTGTTTTGATTTATCTCTAGCCACTTCGTCGCAATTCACTCTTGAAATGTGTGCTGCAGCCAAAAATTGCGAAAAATCCACTAAAAAGCCTTATTTTGGAGGTTCAATTTTTTCAAGGTCATCGATATTGACAGAACTATGGCGTATGGCGTTTCCCGCCCCATTGCAAAATTCGACACTGGTCGAATTCAAGGGCATTAAAAAATTATCGCACCTGTGTAAAACAAGCAGAGCAACAGAAAAACTACGTACGACAACTTATCCATACTGGTATTTATGCAGTTCTGCTAAATAGCTACACGACGTACAGTGCACGTTTACTTCCTTATTCACGTGTTTAGAGAATAACCGTGTTACAGACGACCTGGCCACAGTCACGGGTAGGCCTATATTCGACAGTCGGCAGTGCTTGGGAAAACCGGACAGAAACCACTGCTAGTGCTATGGATCACTTTTTTGCAGTCACTTTTGCAGTTTAGATGACGTGTCTGTGCGCACTGTGCACCTATTGGGCGACAGCGTCGTTGCCCGGGTAAGCTCACAGCGCAATACAAGCCAATGAAGCACCGTCGCTAACTACAGTGTACTCCTGCCGTTATGTCGGCACCCTTCGCACTTTGGTCGTGACCAAAAAAATGGTCAGGTCGACTTAAGTCGTGTCAGTCAGAAAACGAATTGAGTGGGCCTAAGTATTATACAGGGTGGGCAAAAAACCGGACCTGACCCAAATTTCGTTGCCATGGCAACGGAGGTCGGTCGGAGAGAAATGCAATTGGCAGCATTCGATGGCTCATCCCCAAAAAGCCCTACAGGGTGGTCCAAAAAACGGATACCCAGTTTTATTTTTGGGATAACTTCGGTAATTCAGCACCGATTTTAACCATTCTTTCACTGTTACAAGCAGAAATTTATGGCGCGTAAACGTG